>Ga0315289_10008229_pt1 | contig 15102 bp, 10 predicted proteins | sample YL17G11_40_MG_FD_203452 | JGI IMG/M metagenome (GOLD analysis project Ga0315289, IMG submission 203452) | Sediment microbial communities from Yellowstone Lake, YNP, Wyoming, USA - YL17G11_40 | ecosystem: Environmental > Aquatic > Freshwater > Lake > Sediment | place: USA: Wyoming | collected... | reverse complement strand
CCCCCCCTAAACACACACTCAGTGAGGCGGAGCGACCCCTTTTGAGGGGCCGAGGAGGAACAAAATGGCTGCACACCCCCCATCGGCGTCGAGCCTCTCTGTCCCGGCCGCCCTGGCCGCCATGGGCGACGCCGTCCGGCGCGGCGACTTTGATGAGGTAAAAGCTAATTGGCTAAAAGCTAATTGGCGTAGTGTTGGCCTGACGTGTTTCGGTAGGGGCAGCAATGGCAGCGCACCACCCACTCTCTCACGCGTCTTTTTTCTTTTTTTCTTTCTTTTTTTCTGCCCCCCCCCCCCCCCCCCACACACACACAGGCCGCCGCCCTGGGCGCCCGGGCGCACCCCCACCTCGCGCTGACGCTGTCCCCCGCCGGCACCCCGCCCCGCCCGCACACCGTCACCCTGGACCCCGGCCCACCCCTCGCCCTCGGCCCGCACTCCACCGTGCGCGCGGGCGTGCTGGCCGGGGAGGGCGGCGGCCGGGGCACGCGCGTCGCGGTCAAGGCCCCGGCCATCCGGACGAGCGCCGACCTGGCGTCCTTCCGGGCGGAGGTCGCCCTCCTGGCGCGCGGGGGGGGGGGGCGCGTGACCCGCCTGGCGGGCGCCCGGCTGCTGCCCCCGCACTACTGGGCGGCGACGCCCCTGGCGGCCGGCGGCTCCCTGGCGGGCGCCCTGGAGGGCGGGGCCATCCGGCCCGGCGCGTGGGACGCGGCCGCCCGCCTGGGTGCCGACGTCGCGGCGGGCCTGGCCCGCCTGCACGGCGCCGGCATCGCCCACCGGGACGTGAAGCCGGGTAATGTCTTCCTCAGCCGGGGCCGGACGCGGGCGTGGCTGGGCGACTTGGGGGTCGGCGCCGACCTCTGGGAGGGGGGGGGGGGGGGGGGGGGCGGGGCGTGGGGGGCGCCCCCCCCCCCGGGGGGGGGGGGGGGGGGGGGGGGGTTGGGTCGGGAGAAGGCCCCCCCACCCGCCCCGCCCGCCCCCTCCTCCTCCTCCTCCTCCTCCTCGTACGACCCGTCCCACCCTCTCTCCCGGGCGGCCGCCATTGCCGCCACCCTCGCGGCCGCGGCCTCGGGCGGTAATGCCAGGGGCGCCCCCCTGAAGCCGTCTGGCGGCCACTCGCGGCGGCACGTGGTCGGGACGCTGGAGTTCATGGCGCCGGAAGTGCTCATGGGCGGCGCCGGCGCGGCGCCCGCCCGCCCGGCCGACGTCTACGCCTGGGCGGTCACCGTCGCCTGCACCGCGGCCGGCGTCAGCGTCCCCTACGCCGACGCGACGCGGGACAACCCGGCCGCGCACACCGTCCTCGACTTCGGGTACGGCCGGGCGGAGCTGGCGGCCGCGGTCGTGGGCGCGGGCCTGCGGCCGACCCTGGCGCCCGGGTGCCCGCCCGCCCTGGCGTCCCTGCTGGATGAGGCCTGGGACGGGGCGGCGGGCGCCCGGCCGACCGCGGCGGAGGTGGAAATGCGGATGCGCGCCCTCTGCGAGGCGGTGTTTGGAATGGACGGGGCCGCCGCCGCCGGTGGGAGCGGGGGCGATGAGGAGGAGGAGGAGGAGGAGGGGTGGGTGCGGGATGGGGGAGCAGATGGGATGGACGGAGGGACCGGGGCTGCGGCGGCGCCGCCGCCGCCGCCGCCGCCCCCTGTTGCGCTGCCGACCACCGCCGACGCCGCCGCGCCCTCCCTGCCACCCTGGACCGACCCGCCCTGGTGGCCGCCGCCGGTGGAGGCCGCCGCTTTCGGGGACACGACGTACGAGCTCGTCTGTGGGGAGGGCGGCGACGCTGCCAACGCCGCCGCTGCTGCCGCCGCCGCGTCCGCACCCGCCGCCCCGCCCCCACCCCTGGCCGCGGGATTCCACGCCCAGCGGGGCGGGCGGGACGCCATGGAGGACGCGGTCGCCGTCGCCAGCCCGCTGCCCACGGCCCCCGGCGCGGGCCCCGGGCACTTGTTGGCCGTCTTTGACGGGCACCGGGGCGCCGGCGCGGCCGCCTTTGCTGCGGGCGGGGTGGTGGAGGCGGTACGGAGCGCGTGGTGTGGGGGACAGGGCTGCTCGACCGCCGCCCACCCCGCCCAGGCGCTGGCGGCGGCGTTCGCGGCCTTGCATGCCGGGTGGGTGGCGGTGGAGGCGCGCGCGGCCGCGGCCGCGGCGGCGGCCGGCCGCCCCCCGCCCTCGCCCTGCGGGTCGACCGCGACGGTGGCCTTGGTCTGGCGGGACTGGCTCTTCGTGGCGTGCGCGGGCGATGCGCGGGCGGTGCTGGTCACCAGCAGCGGGCGGGTGCTGCGCCTGTCGGCCGACCACACGCCAGGGGATGCGGGCGAGCGCGCCAGGTGCCGGGGCGGCTTGGCCCTCCACGGCGCGGGCGGCCTGCGCCTCGGCCCGCCCGCCCTGGCCGTCACGCGCTCCCTGGGCGATGCGGATGCCATCCCGTCCGGCCTGACGCACGCCCCCACCGTCACCGCCCGGCGCCTGGGCGGCGGGGCCGGCCGGGACGCGTGCCTGGTGGTTGCGAGCGACGGCCTGTACGACGTGCTTAGCGATGCCGAGGTCGGCGCCCTCGTCCGGGACACCGTCAAGGACGCCGCCCTGGCGGCCAAGCGCCTGGTGATGGAGGCTCTGGGTCGGGGGTCGGGGGACAATGTGAGCGCGGTGGTCGCCTTTTTGAGGGCCGAGACGACGTGCGAGCTGGTGGTGAGAGACAAAGTGAAATGAAAAAGGAGTCTGCAAGTCACAAAAAAGTCGTGAGAAACGAGAGGGACGGGCAAAAAAAAAAAAAGCGCGCAGGGGGAGTGCGGACACACACGCACTCAGCCGCGCCCCACCCCTCCTCCGCGCACGAGCACGCTCGCGTGTCCTGCGAGCCCGAGGGTGCCCGTGTGTGGGGCGCACGCATCCCCCTCTCTCTTCTCGCGCTAATACAAAAACAAGTAAAAATGGCCGCCCCGAACCTCGATGAGTGGGTGGCCCTCATCGTCAACGCGGCCTCGCCCGTCGCGCCGGCATCTGCTCGGCAAGCGGTGGTGGAGCTGCAGAACCAGGTAAGGGAGGGATGAGAGGTGGGAGGGGCGGAGGGCCGGAGAGCCCCGCCCGAAGAAAAAACAAAAGGAAAGCCGTCGTCCGACGCCGATGTGTGTTGAGTCGCCCTCTATGTTGTGCCCCGCCCCCGCGCCCTGCCCGCCCCTACCCGCCTCTCCCGACCCACCCGGCTGGCTAGCTCAGAAAATGCCGCACACACGAGGGTGGGCAGTGAAAGGAGGCTTACGGCGCGCAGGCACAGCATTACCTCTTGACCATCACCATCACCCCCTCTCAACCCTCCCTCCACACCACCCCTCTCTCTCCATCCTCACCCATTCCGATGATGACACAGCTCAAATCCGGCGACCCACGCCACGCCGCCTCCGCCGGCGCCGCCCTCGCCGCCCCCGGCCGCCCCCTGGAAGCCCAGCACTTCGGCCTCCAACTCCTGTCGTCCCTCGTGGCCGGGCCCCGGTGGGAGGAGTTTGGCAGCGCGGACCAGGCCGCGCTGGCGGACCTCGCGCTCGCCCTCCTGCGCCAGGCGGCCGGGATGGGCGGGGGGGGCGGCGGCGGCGGCGGCAGCGCGCCGCCCGCGCCGCCCGCCCCCTGGGCCGTGCGGTCCAAGGCTGCCTGCCTGCTGGCCCTGGTCGCCAAGCGCCAGGGGCCCGCCCTGTGGGCGGCGCTGGTGCCGGAGTTGCTGGCATCTGCAGCTGCCTCGCCGGGCGCGCCCCCAGGCACGGGCCGCCCCGAGGCCGTCGAGGCCGCCGCCCTCACCCTGCGCTTCGCGGCGGAGGAGGTCGCCGTCTACTCGGACGACCTAGCCGCCGACGCCCGGCGCGCCCTGCTGGCCGCCCTAGCCGGCACCCTGCCGCAAGTCCTCTCCTTTTTGACGGCCGCGGTGGGCGGCGGGGTGGGCGGCGCGCTCGCGCCCGGCGCCCCGCCGGCCGCCGCCCGCTCGTCCGCGGGCGCCGCCCGGGCCGCCCTGGACGCGGCGGCCGCCCACGCTGAGTGGGCGCCCCTGGGCGACATGGCGGGCGCCGGCCTGCTGGACGCGTGCGGGGCGGTGCTCGGGGCGCCGGCACTGGCGCTTGACCCGGCCGCGGCGGGCGGGGAGGGCGAGGGCCTCCGCCTGGGCGCCCTGGACGTCCTCCGCGCGGCGGCGGGGCGGAAGCAGGGCGGTGAACAGGCGGGCCCGTACGATGCGGCCATGGGCGCGACGGGAGCGGCCCTGGCGGGCGCGGCGGCGGCGACGCTGGCCGCGCCCGGGGCCGCAGACGCGCTCGCCCCCGAGGGGGCGGGCGAGGAGGTCGGCGCCCGCCTGGCAGAGGCGTGCGCGGCCTTTGGCGCGCACCACCTGCACCGCCTGCCCGGCGGGCCGGCCGCCCGGGAGGCCTTCCTGCGCACCATGCTCACCTTTTCCCGCCACCCGCACCTGCCCCTGGCCGCCCGGGCGCTGCCAATGTGGACGGCGCTGCTGGCGAGCGCGGTCGGCGGGCCGGCCGCGGCCGCGGCCGACGGGCGCCAGGCCACGCACGGGGCGGCGGCCGCGGCAGCCTCTGTGTCGCACGCCGCCGCGGAAGCATCACTGCCGACGCAGCCCCGGGAGGTCATCCCCCTGGACTGCGTGGCGGCGTTGATGGACCTGGCGGGCGAGCAGCTGCGCGTCGGGACGGGCGCGGGGAGCGGCGGCGGCGGCGGCGGCGGCGCGGCCCCTGCCATGGGCGCCTCCACCGCGGGCGGGGAGGAGGCCGACGAGCCGCCGCCCGGCTTTGACTGCGCCGCCGATTACAAGGCCTTCCTGCACGATTACCGGGCGGGCCTGTCCCGCCTGGTCCGCCTGGCGGCGGCGCTGCTGCCGGACGCGGCGCTGGCGGCAGCAGCGCGCCGGCTGGGCGCCGGCCTGGCGGGCGCGGCTGCTGCCGCCCCCGCCGCGGCCGCCGCCGCCGCAGCCGGCCACCCCCCTCCGCCCGCGGCCGCCGCCGCGGAAGCCGACCTGGAAGCGGGGGTCTGCTTCATGGAGAGCGTGGTGACGGCCGTGTGCGGGGCGCACGTGCCGCCGTCGGCCCGGCCGGGCGGGCCCGCACCGGGCAGCCCCGGCGGCAGCCCCGGCGGCGTTGGCGCGCCCGCCGACACCACGCCCGCTCCCGCGGCCGCCCTGGACGGCATGGAAGCCCTGCTGCGGGCCCTCGTCGCCGCGCCGGCGCCGACCTCCGCGGGCGAGGTGACCCTACACGCCCGGGCGCTGGAGGCGTTTGGGCCCCTCGTCGCCGCCCGCCCGGCGCTTGCGCCCCTCGCGGGCGGGCGCGTGTTTGACTTGTTGGCCTCCCTGCCCCTCGTCGCCCGCGCCCCGGAGGCCGACGCGGCCACCGTCCCGCCGTCCGCCCGCCCTGTGCCCCCCCACCGACCCGTGCGCGGGTGGCGGGCCATCGCGGCGGCGCGCGGGCGGGCGGCGGGGGCGGCCGTTGCGCTCGCGCGCGCTGCGCCGCGCGCGTGGGCGCCCCACCTGGAGAGCCTCGGCGCCCAGGTGGAAGCGCTCTCCGCCTCTGGTGCCCTGTGGCCGGGCGAACGGTCCATGCTGGCGGACGCGTGCGTGGCGGCGGCGGTGGGGTCCGGGGACGCTGGGGCGGCCCTGCTGCCTGGTGTGGTGGAATGGGCGCTCGCGCCAGCGCGCGCGGTGTGGGGTGACCCGGCGACCGCCGCCGCGCTCGCCTCGCCCGCCGCCTTCGCGGCCGCCTACCTCCCACCGGGCGTGGGGGGAGACCCGCCGCCCGCCACACCGCACGCGCACGCGCACGCGCACTCGCACGCGCACGCCCCGATCGGGGGCGGCCCCGCCCGGTGGGCACTGTACGTGGCCGCCCAGGCCCTGGAGCGGGTGGTGAAGCGGTGCGCGCCGCCGGCCGCGCCCGCCGGGTCGCCGCCGGCCGTCCAGGCGGCCGCGTCGGCGGGCGCGTCCACCCACCCGCCGTGGCTGGCGCTCGCGCCCCACCTGGCCTGGGCCTTCACGCCCGCCATGCGCACCCTGTGGTGCCTGCACGGCGCGTGCGACCCGGGCCTGCGGGCGCCCGGCGGGCCCCTGGCCCACGCGGCGCCCGCCTTTGAGTTGGGCCCCCGCGAGGTCGTGGCCATCCTCAAGCCGTCGGCGACCGACCGGGCGGCCGCGGCCGCGGCCGCCGCCGCCTCCGCCGCCCGGGGCCGGGCCGGCACCGCCGCCGCCGCCGTCGCCGCCCTGGCCGCCGGCGCGCCGGGGCACGAGCCGGACCCGTCGGACGCGACGCAGGCGGGGCCCGGCTTCGGGGCGGCCCGGGGCTGGCTGCGCCAGGTGCGGGAAGCGCTCTACCAGTGCGCGGGCGTGCTGGGCGGCTGCCACGGGGGCGGCCTGTACGGGCTGGGCGGGCCGGGCACCCCGGCGTCGTCGGCCTGGGCGGCCGCCCTGGGTGAGGAGGCCCTCGTCCACATGGCCCCCCGCCACGTCCGCCTGCTGGAACGGCACGTCGCCCTGCCCCTCGTCCGGGGCTGCCCGCCCGACGCCGCGACGCGCGCGGCGTGGCTGGCGCCCGTCCTGGACCCTTTGCTCCGCCACACCCTGGCCGTCCTGCGCGGCGAGTGGGGCGCCTTCCTGGAATCGTCGGGCGGTGGCGGCGGCGGGGGCGGCGGCGGGTCGGCGTCGGCCGCCCGGGCAGAGGCCGAGGTCGTGGCGGAGCGCCTGATGCGCGAGCTGACGCAGGAGCACACCGCCCTCTTGAAGGCGCTTCTGGACCGGCCGCCCGTGCTGGCCACCGCCCTGGGGGACGGCGCCGCTGCGCCCCCCTCCCAGGCGTCGGCTGCCGCCCACGCCCCGCCCGCCCACCAGGGCACGGCCCCCGCCCACCCCGCGGGCCCGTCCGCCCTAGAATTCCTGTTGGCGGCCGCGCCGGACGCCGCGGCGGCCGGTATCCTGACCGCGTCGGCCGTCCTGTGGTGGCCGGACGAGTCGGTCGGTCGGGCAGCCTCCGTCTGCCGGGCGGCCGTCCCCCTGGCGTCCGCCTTCCCGCCCGCCCGGGCCCTGGTGGCGGGCGACATGCTGAGAGGGGCGCTGACGGCGCTGGCCTGTCAGTCGGCCGCGTCCGCCCAGGCGGAGGCGCTGGCCCTGGTGCGGGACATCCTCATGAGCGAGCTCGTCGTGGGCGGCGGCGGCGGCGGCGGCGGCGGCGGCGGCGGCGGCGGCGGCGGCGGCGGCGGCGGCGGCGGCGGCGGCGGGGGGTACCCCCCCCCCCCGGGCCCCGGCGGCCTTGCGGGCGGGCCGCCCGATGGCGGGGCGGCCGCCCGGGCGACCCTCCTGGCGGCCCTGCCCCGGGCCAGCCCCGCGCACGTGGACGCCCTGGCCGCCCGCCTGGCGGCCTCCGCCTCGGACCGGGACCAGCGGTTGACGGTCAAAAAGTTTTTGACCTCTGCCGGCGGGGAAGGGCTGGCAGCGGCACTAGCGGATTGGCGGCCGTCCGGCGCGACGGCTGGGGCGGCCGCGGCTGCGGCGGCCGCGTCCAGTGGGGTGGGCGGGGCGGGCGGGCGGCGGCGGCGGCGCGGGCGCGGGGGGTCGCCGCTGGAAGGATTGGCAGTGTAGATAAATTTTTGATGTGTGTTGTACAATTACACGTTTCTGAATCGATAACGAGCCGCTCCTAGGGCGGCCAGCCCTTCAGCGGACGCCTGTCCAGCCGCCCTCACCGCTAGGGCGACGCCCGCGCCGGCGGTGGGGGCCACGGCCGCCGCCCAGAGTGGGGCGAATGCCGGCCAGCCGCGCCGGGCGACTGGAGGGGTTGTGAGAAAAAGGGCCGCCGCCTGGGCCGCGGTCGCTAGGGCTGCGCCCACCACCACCACCCGCCCAACGCCGGCCTTGCTGCTGCCTCTCACCGCCGCCGCCGCCGCCAGCCCCAGCGACAGGGCGGCCGCCGCGTCCGCCCCGTCGGCCGCCGCCCTCCCAAACTCCCACCGCCGCGCCGCCCGCGTCCCTGGGCCCGCGTACAGGGCGCACGCGGCGGCGGTCAGCAGGATGATGGTTGTGGCGCCTGTGAGGCGCGCAGTGCGGGCGGCGGCCGCTTCCAGCTCGGCCAGGACGGCGGCCTGCTCCTGGTCGTCGAGGGGCTGCTGGGGAGGTCGAGGAGGTCGGGGCGGGCGCCGACGCATTTGATTTCTTTGTTTTAGACAATGTTTTCGCCGCACCCAGCACTACCAGCACAAAAAAAACGGGTACCCTAGCCACGCCCCGTTCTCCTCGACCATGCGCCTCCCTGTCACCATCTTGGCCCTGGCCCTGGCCCTGCTGGGCGGCTGCTCCTCAGTCGACGCCCGGGCCCTGATATTGCCGCTGAATACCACCTCCTTCCCCGCCCAGCCGCCGCCGCCGGTGCCGACTCTGCCCGCGGTCGCGAACGACCGCCCCCTCATCGGCATCCTCACCCAGGCCTGCCACCGCTGCCCCGGGCGGTGAGTCTATGTGCATCGGGCACGAGATGGTGGATTTTGATCAGAGTGCCCCGTTGGAGCAGACGCCGGGGCATGCACGTGACGAGAGGGGGGGGGAACCGCATGCGTTTTTTCTCTCAAAACCTCGCGCGCCCCTCGTCTATCATCCCCTCCTTCCCAGTTCCTACATCGCCGCCGCCTACGTCAAGTGGATCGAGTCCGCGGGCGGCCGCGCCGTGCCCATCCGGTTCTACGTCTCCGACGAGGAGCTGAAGCGCCTGTTCGCGTCCGTCAACGGGTTGATCTTCCCAGGCGGGCTAACGGACCTGTACCCGTCCGACCCCTACACGCTCGCCGCGGGCAAGTTGTACGCCTGGGCCAAGGCCGCCAACGATGGCGGCACGCCCTTCCCCATCTGGGGCACCTGCCTGGGCCACCAGCTGATGTGCGTGCTGGAGAGCGGCGCCCACTTCCAGGACCTGTTCATCGAGACGGACGCGGTCTCCCAGCCCGCGCCCCTTACCTTCACCGACGCCGCCCCGGCCTCCGCCCTGTTCGGGCCCCTGTTCGGGGAGCGCCCGGGCCTGGCCGCCGCCATGGCGTCCGCCCCCATCAACATGGAGAACCACGAGTTCGGCCTGCCGCTGTCCGCGATGGTACCCGCCACCACGCCCTGGCCGGCCCTGGCGGCCGGCTTCAAGGTGCTGGCCACCGCGGTCGACCGCAAGGGTGTCCCTTACGTGGCCACCATCGAGCATGCCGCCTACCCCTTCTTCGGGACGCAGTGGCACCCGGAGAAGCCGCCCTTTGAGTTCAGCGACCGCACCATCCCCAAATCGCACGCCGCGATGAGCGTGTCGCACTACCTGGCCGACCTTTTCATGGACCACGCCCGGGCCTGCCCGCACGCGCCCGCCTCCCCCGAACAGGAGCTGGCCGACCTGATCTACAACACCAAGCCCGTGTTCACGGCCCGGGAGATCGTGATGGAGGCGAGCTATGATGGTAAGCAAGAGAGAGGAGAGGTTCGAGTGAGCGGGGAGAGCCGGAGAATGTGGGGATGGGAGGGTGGAGGGAGGGGGGGCCGCCTCCACCTCTCACTTTCTCTCTCTCTCTCTCTCTCTCTCTCATTCCATTCTCCAGGCCCCGACATCACCTACTTTTTCGACAAGGACCAGGCCCCGCGGGAGGAGAGCACGTGAAGAGAGAGATAGTGTGTGTGTGTGTGTCAAAAAAAAAAAAAAATGGAAATGACATCTCGGAATAGGTCATGTGAGAGCGCACGCATTTTCGATTTTTCCGTTTTCAACCCCTCCCCTCCCCCCTCTCATTCAATCCTCGGCCCACACCGCCTCCACCGCCGCCAGGACGCCGACGGCCAAGGCTTTGACAACAGGGACCAACGGTTCCCCTCCACGCCCGCTCACCGCCGTCCACGCCACGCCCGCGCTGGCCAGGTGGACCGCGCCAATGACACCGCTGACCGGTTTGAGCCATGCCTCCGTCTCTTTACTGATCGCGCCGATGCGGGACCAGTCGCCCGACCAGGCCGCGTCAAAGACCATGAAGACAATGAGGAAGACCGCGATTTGCAGGGGGCCCCGGTAGGCGGGCGTGCGGGTGGCGGCCTTGAGGGTGGCCAGGAGGTCGTCGGCGGCGGAGGAGGAGGTGGGTGGTCTGGCATGAGGAGGGCGGGGCATTGGCCGCCTCGCCGCGGGCCCGGGAGCCGCTGGTCGGCCCAGGGCCCGGTCGCTGGCCCGCCTCACGGGCGTGGCGCCCAAGGCGGCTAGCCTCCTGGGTAGGTTGTTGACTTGCCGGGCGGGCGCCCGGAGGGCGAGCATTTCTGTAGAGGGCGCGCGGAGACGGAGAGGAAAAAAATGACGATGAGAGCTAGGAAGCGCGAAAAAAACCTCGCTCAATCAATCCTCTTTCCCTCGCGTCCCCCCCTTGACGCGTCCCAGGGGCCCGCCACCGCCCGACCAACGCAGAAAATCTGTGCGCTTGCGTAATGTCTCAATTCTAAAGTACCTCATCATAACAGAATAAACTCACTCGCTCACTCGCTCACTCGCTCACGCGCGCCCGTCTCTCTCAAATATCTCAAATCTCGACCACCCGGCCAGGCCCGCCCCGCGCCAGCGCGCTCGCCGCGGCCGGCCGGCCCGCCAAGTCGCCCAGCCCCCACGCCGGCGCCCACTGGAGGATGACAGCCGTGCCCGGGTGGTCGTCTGGCGGGGTGGTGTCTGCCGCTCCTTGCTTGCGGCGGCGCGCCCGCTTTGCCTTTGCCTTTGCCTCCTTGGCCGCCCCCGGCGCGGCCTTCCTCGGCGGCGGCAGCACGGCGGCCGCCCCGGGCCCGCCCTCCACCAGCGGCACCACCCACAGGGGCAGCCACACATACCGGGACGCCCCCAGGTCGTCCACGTTCCACTGGTCGCCAGCATAGATGAAGGCGCAGGAACCGTCGGGGCGGGGCGGGGGCCACACGGAGGAGGAGGAGGAGGAGGAGGAGGCGGCGGAGGGCACCCCCCCCTCACCCCACGCAGGCACGACCGCGGCCGGCTGGGAGTGGAACGTGCGGGCCCGGGCGGCCGCGCTCCCGCCCGCCGCGGGCGAGCCCAGGCTGACCCAGGGCCCCAGCGGGCTGCGCGCCGCAAACACCTCCGCCGCGTTGGGCGCCCAGCCCGTGCAGCCGGAGGTCATCAAATAGACCCAGGCCCCACACCGAAACACGGCGGGCGCCTCCCGCCCCAGGTCGACCAGCGCCCGCACGCTGTGTGCCGGGTTGGCGGAGATGGCGGTGTAGGACGCGTCCAGCTGGGCGATGTGCATGACTCGGTTGCCCTCGGACGAGTAGAAGAGGTAGGCGAGGCCGTCGCCGTCCTGGAAGAGCGTCAGGTCGCGCGCCTCGTGCCGCGCACCGCGGTCCCCACCCCCGCCCGGGCGGAAGGAGCCCTTGTACGTGAAGGGCCCGGCGGGCCCCGCCGTCGAGACGGCGACGCCCACGCGGGCGGCAGAGTAGTCAGCCGTGTCGACGTGAGCCCACATGACCCACTCGGCGGGGGCGGGCGGCGCGTGCGCCTTCCCGCCAGGCGGCGAGGCCTGCGCCCGCCGAATGACCGCTGGGCGCTCCAGGACGCCCGCCTGCGCATCAAGGTCCGGGTGCGCGCCCGCCCCGCCCGCCAACGCGAGGCCGAGTCGCGTCCAAGGGCCGGTCAGGGAGGCCGGCGACCGGTAGACCGCGATGCCGGTCACGTCCACGCGGGCCGTCCCGCCGCCGCCGCCGCCGCCGCTGCCATCGCCGTTCCCGCCGACCACGTGCGTCGGCCCGCCGCTCTTGTCCTCGCCGTACCAGTAGAAGGCGCCGTCGGTCGGGTCGCGCACGATGCAGCCGCCGTGGGCTTGGATGGGGGCGCCGGCGGAGTCCAGCCAGGGCTGGCCCGGCAGGAAGACTGCAGAAAAAAAAGGGGGGGGGGAGAGAGAGAGAGGGGGGGGTTGAGAATAAGGGGAGGGGGGGGCGCCAGCCGCATGCGTTTTTGCTTTGAGATGATGGATAGCCCGAGGCACCCCAGCCAGCCCCGATCGTGCACCTGCCCGCGCCTCCCTGGGGGTGGCGAGACAGGCGTGGTCGAGCGCACCACCCACTCTTCCCCCACACCTCTCTTTTTTGTGCACGCAGGTGCAACAACACGAAACACAAGAAAGACTCACACTCGGGCGGCGCGAGAGAGAGGAGCTGGCCACCAGCCGACGCAGGCACGCCGCCGCTCCCGCCTCCTCTTCCGCCATCCTCGCCCCCTCCGGTGGCCGCATTCCACAGCAGGAACAGGGCCAGGATGGCCACGACCGCCAGCTTCTGGGCGGGCGTGGCGGCCTGGGTCGCGGCGGACGCCTGGCGGAAGAGCGAGGCAGAGAGCGAGCCTGGGCCGGAGGGTGCGTGCAGGTGTGCGCGCCGGCGCGGGGTGGACGGGTGCATTGAGGGGGTTGTGTGTGTGCGTGTGTGTGGGGGGGTGGGGTGGGGGGTACGCGCGCCCCGCACACCACACGTGTCGAGCGGAGGCCCCCGGACGGGCCGGTGAATTGGGGAGAGTGTTTTTTTTTTTTAAGCCTTCCTCCGCCGCTGCCCCCCCTTCCTGCCCGCCGCCCGCCGCTCCAGCGCGGCCTGCGCCTCCGCAATCAACTCCGCCCGCACCGCAGGCGCGGCGGCGTCCACCCCCGCCACCGCAGCCTCCAGACCCGCGCTCACCTCGCCCACCCGCGCCGACGCGGCACGCGGGACGCCGGCGGCGCACGCGAGGCGGCGCAGGCGGCCGCCCTTGGCCAGGCGGGCGCCGAGGCGGGCGTCAAAGGCGGCCAACTCCTCGCCAGCGCTCGTGCCTCCTCCCAGGGCCCCTGACGGGTCGTCGCCCTCCCCTGCTACCCCTGCTGCCTTTTCTGCTGCCACCGCCCGCGCGTCCAGGGCCGCCAGGGCGAGGCGCTCCACCTGGAAGTGGAGTGCGCACACGGCGGCCGCTTCAAGGGCAAGGCCGTCCCCGCCCGGCCCGCCGGCCGCCGTCAGAATGAATGGGAGCGCGTACAGGGCCGCGTACACCCAGTAGCGTGGCCGTGGGCCCTCCGTCACCATGAGCAGGAGCCAGGCCGTGAAGTTGATGAGCGGCAAAAAGGAGAGCAGGGTGGAGAGGACAAACGCGGCGCGGGGGGTGGCGCGCGTCGCGTCGGCGGTCGTGAGGTCGAGGGGCGCGCTGCCCCCGTTTCGCTGCAGTAAAGGCCACCCGGAAACGGCCACGAAGGCGGTGGATAGCCCCAGGTACGCGACGTCGGTGGTCAGGGCGGTCAGGAGGTCGGCGGATGAAGGGGAGAGGGATGGGATGGGCGGCGCGGGGGTGGTCGGAAAGCGGCGGGCCGCGCCGGCTCCGCTTCGCGCTCTCGTTTTCAGTGCCGGCCGGGGCTGGGGGTGGGGGGGGCGCGCCCCAGACACCCGCATCAAAGGGTCACAAAACGCTGGCCCACGTCAAAAGGGAGGGGCGGGACCCCTGGGGCGGTGTGCGGGCGAGAGGTTTTGTGTGGGGGAGAGAGAGAAAGACGCGCGCGGCGCGAACTCTCGAGAGAGTGAAACACACACCAGGAACGACCAATCCCCTCTCTCTCTCTCTCTCTCTCTTTCAGCTCTCCCTACCACCCCGCGGTGCCGCCCGGGCCGCCTCCCCCGCCCGGGCCGCTATCGCCCCCCCCTCACCACTCACCCTCCTCTCGCGACCCCACCCGTCCAGGCAAGGCGCCTGGAAAGCCAGAAAGCGCCGACCGTCGACATCGTGGCGTTCGGAGCGCAGGTGGTGGGCGGCGTGGTGGGCCTTCAGGGCCCGGCCCCATGCCGTCCCGGGCCTGTACGCGCAGTGGGCGCCGAAGTGGACGGCCTCGTAGCCCAGGCCGGCAGCGGCATAGCCAAGGAGGCCGGCCAGGGCGGGGCCGGGCGGGGCGGGGGAGAAGGCGACCGTGGCCGCGGTCAGGAGGCTCACACCGCCGATCCAGCCCAGGACGAGGGCGGGGGGGTCGATGGAGACGTGGTGGTAGGGCGCGGCGTGGTGGTCGGCGTGGATGGCGGCGCCCGCCCAGCCACGGGCGTGGAGCAAGGCGTGCAGGGCTGGCTCTGCCACCACCCAGCCGGCCGCCCCGGCGGCCGCTGCCACGGCGTCGAGCCAGCAGACGGGGCACCCGGACCCTGACATCCAAGCCCGGGTGAGAGTGCCGGCGAGGAGGAGGGCGACCACCAGGCGGGGGGTCGGGTGGGCGGCGAAGAGCGCGGCCGCGGCCGGGAAGGTTGATGGGGATGGGGTGGAGGAGGAGGGGTCGGCTTGGGCCGCGGCTGCTCCTCGTTTTTCCGTCTCCGCCTCCTGGCGGGCAGTCAACAGGCGGCCAACGCGCCTGCCCAGGCGCCTTGGTGTCCACCCAAGCCCTGGCCTGATATTGAAGTTCCGGAGCGTGGAGGGCGAGGCCGCGGGCCAACGGCGTGCCGGGGCGCGCGCCGGGGCGGCGGCGCGGGCGGCGGCGCTCAACATCTTCCTCCTCTCTCTCGCGCGCGCTTTGTCTCTGAGAGCGACGCGCTCTTCTTCTCTCGCGGGGCGTGCTTGGGGCAGACACTCAGGGGGCAACGTGTACGTGGGCTTTGGTACACGCGACAGCAAAGACAATAAGCACCAAGCGGGGAAAAAGTGGATGAAAATGAAACCTACGCGCACCCTCCCCCCAACTTTCATTTTGGCCACCTCCAGGGCGAGAAGAAAAATGCGACCGCCACGCTAAAAGAATCACGGCCTCGCGCGCAGCGCAGCGCATCACAGCACCCGCCATGCCTTCCACCGCTCGCCCCGGCCTGCCCCTGCTGTTGGTCGGCGGGCCTGGCGGCGGGCCTGGCGGTGTCGCTACGCCAACAACAACTCCCAAAACAGCGCTCCTCGGCCCGCCGGCCCTCTTTTTCGGGCCGCCCTCCTCGCCCGCCCCGGACTCACCCGTCAACCTGGCCCTCCGCCTGAGGCGGCGAGAGCTTCTTGCATCGCCACCCGGTGCAACGGTGAGGATAGAGGGGAAAAAAGGAGGGAGAAAACGCGCGATACACACACACGCACGCATGCCACCAACCTTTTGGAGGCC
>Ga0315289_10008226_pt1 | contig 15106 bp, 36 predicted proteins | sample YL17G11_40_MG_FD_203452 | JGI IMG/M metagenome (GOLD analysis project Ga0315289, IMG submission 203452) | Sediment microbial communities from Yellowstone Lake, YNP, Wyoming, USA - YL17G11_40 | ecosystem: Environmental > Aquatic > Freshwater > Lake > Sediment | place: USA: Wyoming | collected... | reverse complement strand
TGGCGTAACCCCGAGGTAGCGGTCCGCTAAATCAGGCCGGTCATGGAAGAGCATCTCACCTAGCTCATCCGAATCGTGGAAGTGCCTCCATGAGGAGTGAACTATGACCTTGATTGCGGGGTACTGCTCAAGAAGCCGGTGAATCGTTGGCATCTTGCGGAAGAGCGCCTCGCCCTTGGAGCCAAAGGGGTGCAGCACACCGTCAAAGTCCAGCGTAAGAACATACTTTGCGTCCACATGGTCGCTCACTTTCGAGCCTCTCGCCTTAGCTGATTGAAGGCCTCATGCTGAATCTTCAGTTCAACGTCGCCCTCGCAGCGGCAATTAATCCCGACACAGCCGCCCGGCTCCCCCATGCGTTCCCAGATGCTCGGACCCTCGCCCTTGGTTGCCTTCGTGTTTGCCGTCTCTTCTGCGATTAAGCCCTCTTCATGAATCTCAATCCAGGAGCGGCAGTCTGACTGCAGGCGGGCCATCTCCTTGTCGTTCATGAGTCTGCTAATCATCACGTTTTGAGCCCAAGTTGGGTTTGCCTTTGCCCGCGCAAGTTCCAAGGCGACAAAGTTCTTGAAGTCCATAAACGCTCTCAACTGGTGGAAGGCGAGGTCAATCCCGCAGGTCCGTAGGGAATCTTCCAGTACTGCCTGATCTTTGGCGTCCACTAAAACTTCTCCCGGATAATCTTCTCGGTTTCTTCGCGGAGGATGTCATTGAACTTCCTGTCGGGAGACTCTCTCTTGAGGATAGCCGCAGTCCCCTTCGCTTTCCGGACCATGTTTAGGAGCATCTGATACCCAATGTCTGGGAACTTCTTCTGGAGCCCCCGGGCTATGTTGTTCTCGCTCATAGCTTCACGTTGAACAGCGAGAGGGTTGCGATGTCGTTGGCGGGATCATAGGAGGCCTGAATGTTGGGCCCACCGTCGTCAGCCTCTGCATCGAACTCCTTAATCTTGTGTCCCTTGGCAGTCAGCAGGTCGAACAACCTTTTGGATTCCGAAGCCAATTGGTCTGGCTGAACAATCATGTGGACGAAAGGGATGTCCAAGTCGCAATCGAAGTTGTGCGTTTCTCCATCTCCCGAGTCACACGTATTGAAGCCGTTGGCGTGGAGCCACTGCACTGTCTTCACGATACCAGGATTGAGTCCATCACAATCAGAGGCAGACGCTTTGTTCACGGATGGGCTGCACTCGCCGGGACTTCCACCACCGTCGCCCCAAGACTTCTCTGCTTCCGACAAGGGGAAATCCTTATAGTCTTCGTCATCATCGTACAGAGGGACCTTGCTAGCTGCCACTGCATGCTTGTTGTACGCCTTGGTCAGCCGTCTCCAGTATGCTGCAGCGTCGTCGGCCACACTGGTTTCGGTCGCGTCTTCCTCCCGCTTCTTCTCTAAGGCGATTTCCTTGAAGAGTGTTGCCATGGTGTGTGGCGTGGAGAGCCCGCAGATGGGGCAAACGTATCGACCCAAGGCATGCTTCTTAGGCTCAGGGGGTGCGTTCTCCCCCTTCTTCTCCCACTTCCTCTTATCCCACTTCATTGAAAAGACGACTTGCTTTGTTCCTTTCGGTACCTCGATGTATCCGAGCTGACCGCAGGAACTGCATTGCACTGCATGAGAGCACTCCTTTGTTTCCGGAGGTAACTCTCCTACGTCAGGCTGGTCCGTGGGGTCCGGGATGCTTTCGGACATCGCAGTCGGCTTCTGCTTCACAATGACGAATGCATGGGTAGGACCGAAGAAGAGGACTTCTTCCACCACGGCGTCAAATTGGAAGCATCGCGTCGCGGAGTCGAAGTTGGATCGCGCATCCCCAATCAAGAAGACTTGGTCCCCAACGCGCGGTGGCATGAGCCAGTCGGTTGTCTCCATCACCGCGTCGCGCTTCTTTTCGTGGAATGTGACTCTCATAGCGTGCTCCTTGAAGGTTTATGCTGTGGCCAGAGCTGCCGGTAAAGCGTCGCGGCAAAGTGATTGCACCCTGGTCGCATCTCGTGAATACGTTCGCCACAGTGCGGACAATCACTGGCTCCGAGTTCGATGAGAGTCAAGGTGAGGTTCTGCTCTAACTGCCCGTCCACCGCCCGCAGCATCCGTGCTATCTGTGCTGGGTGGTACCCGGCTTCAAGCAGCATGTCGGAGACAACACTGGGGTTGGGGTCATTCATTTAGAAGTCGTCGTGATTCAGAATAGGCTTGTCGAGTGCTTTGAGCATCTGCTTGAGGACCTTCCGAAGCTCTTCTTTGTTTCGACCCCAAACGCCTACGGGATCTGTAGTGATTGTGCGGGGCTTCGTCTTGGACTTCTTGGACTCGTAATGCGCCTCGTGCAGGGCTAAGGAGTAGCCGGTCTCGCTCTCCGACAACTGCGCCTTGTGGCGGATTACTCGGTGGTTCCAGAAGTACGCTGGCAACTTCTTATTAACGCGCTTTGGCATTGGATTTTCTCTTAGCCTTCTTTTTAGCCTTGGTTTTCGGGGCGGTGACAACAAGTCCGGTGTCACCTTCCGCAATCCACCCACCTGCGGCTTGCCACGTCTTTACCGGAGGTACGCGTCCGTTGTCCAACTCGGAGTAGCCGTCCGTGATGGAACCCCAGAGCTTGTGGGTCATACCGAACTTGAGCCAGCCTTTAGCGTTGTGAATGCGCTCTTTCAGGTACGCCAGCTCCCTCTCAGCGGTCGTCATCACCTGTCGAGAATCCGCCCGCGCCATGAGCTTTTCGCAGGCCCGTCGGAAGTGGTTCCGTGTGTCGTGCTTAGTAATAGCATCGTCTAACACCTCGGGGTCTCGGAGGAGCGTAGCAATCCAGAGGAAGGAGCCCCGTTCCTCCGAGGTCAGGTCCCACGAATCGTCGGTGGAAGCTACAGTACGATGCTTTTCGGGGCAGCAAGTCTCGCAGAAACAATCACCCATTGGCTTCTCCATCCTCATTTCACTACTTCAATCTTTTCGATTGCTTCATCAAACGCCACTTCAAGCCTTGCCCGGATGAAAGAGGCGCAGTCACCGCAGTAGCCAATACCAGCTTCGGAATCCGTACGCTCCAGCTTTCGAGGAAAGACATTCCTCGCCGAGAGGTAGAGCTTCCCCTCAACGTGTTCTTTCCCACAGCAGTCGCAGTTGTACCAAGGCTGCTGATGATCCGGGCACTTGATGATTCTCGCAGACAAATGGTCCTCATGCCGTAACGAGCGCCCGTACGCCGATTGGTACCTTTTCGGAATCCTAGCCTCGCCGCAGCTAGCGCAAATCGTCTCTCGCCCTTCGCATTTAGGGCACTTGTGATAACTCATTTAGCCCGCTTCCTACGCGTCGCCTTGGACTTGGAGCGCGTCCCTCTGGCGTATTCCGGCATGTCGAGTCGAGTGCCCAGAGCCCCGGCTTCATTCTGGTACGCAATGAGCCGCAGCACCGCCTTCCACTCCTTCAGTTGCTTGCGCTGTCGGACTTCGGAGGCCAGCATGTCGCGAATCATTGCGTCGGCGGCGGCAATTGAAACCGTTCGCGTAATGTAGCCACCACCTCCCTGATAGTTGAGTTCATTCAGGAAGCGTTGGGCGTCCCTACGAGTTTCGTGCCTCATTTACGCCCCCGGCGAGGAGCAAGGGCTTTGACCGCCACAGCATTACATCGAAACAATGCGAGCCCTCGGTCTTCGTCATCTTGTACTTCGGTGATGACATCACGAAGCGCCTTCCGCAGCCGCTTAATCTCGGCAATCTTGGCGACGTAATCCAAACCAAGCGTCGCCGTATTCAGATGCTCAGGGCAGTAATGCCATCCAGGCACCACGGTACCCTTGCAGGTAAATGCGATTGCGTAGCATCCCTTCATGGCTTTGCGCTTCACTTGTGTCTCCTTTGCGGTTCGAGCGCATCTGCCAGAATCATTTGTGCAATCCTCGCTCCCGACCAGTCCTTGCGCATGATTGCTTCAGCCAGATGTTCCAAGGTATCTTTCATTCCCGCACGAAGCCTTTTCCTTTCTGTACGAAGCTTTGCGACGAGAGGGGCGGGCTTCCCACACTGAGCGCACTTGGAGATACCGCCGTGTCCACCACATCCGACGCACGGAAAACGAGTGTGGCGTTTCACTTGCCCTTCCTTTTCTTTTTAAGCGCTAGATCCACATCGGCAAACAGACAGGACACGGCGTAGCTGTTCATATTGCGAGTAGCGACGGTGACTGTTGCGTTTTTACGCTTCAAATCTTCACGCAGCCTTCGTACTTCCAAACGGAGCGCGGTGACCTCTGCCTCATTCACCATGCGCACCATTTTCAGCTCATGCCGCTTGAGTGGAGGGTCGAACGAGAAGTCCCACGAGCCCCACTTGTCTTGGTGGAGCCAAACCTCTTCAGGCTTTGCCTTTGCGGTCTTCATTTAGTCTCCAACATGTTAGTGAATTCCTTGGTGGTGACGAGCGCGCAACCTGCCCGTGTTTCACACAGAGCCGCTACCTTTTCCCCGAAGTGGCGTAGGTCATCCGCCCTGCTGACCTTGAGCGCGTCGTACAGGTTAATCAACTCAAAGACACCTGCTCGCAGGCCATCTTCGATACTGACACCGCCGAACGTTTGGAGATCCGCCTCCAGGTCGCAGCGAGTCATGTCCTCTTCATGTAGCTGCTTCTTGAGCCGCTCAATAAGCTCCAACGCAATCGTTACCCCCATGTCCAACTTTCCACCATGGGAGACACCTCCTGCATTGAATCGAGCAAGGGCGGCAGCACGATCGGCCTCTACTTCCTCAAGGCGCTTTTCAGCAGCAGCTAAGTCACAAGTGACGCACTTGCCTCGCTGACTGCCATGCTCGCAGTCACGGGCATTGGGATAGCTCTTAGGCTCGGTCATTTCCGGTCCTTACACCCGTTAGCTCTTGATTGTCAAGCATGCGACCATGTGGTCGCTAAACCGTCGGGCTTGTTTGAACGCAGGCCGCATGAGCCCAGCCCTTGGCGGTACTCTTGATGATCTTTTCATAGGTGTCTTGTCCGCAGTTAGGGCATTTTCCGTGGTACTTGCTTTTGATGCCTTGTGGTTTCGGAGGAGGAAGCGGGGTGGTCTGCTTCCAACCCGAGGTGTTTGCGGAAGCTATCGAGCTGCTGTGTGTGCTCCAAGAAGCCTTCCATACCTCCTCACTTCGCTGCATTTTTTGCCACTGCTTTGCAGCGGTCCGATGTGCCTCAAGCACTTGGATGGAGTACTTCACTTTTTGCGTCGAAGACAGACAAGGGAGAATCCGCTGGTACTGCGCATCGGTGGCCTCTAAGAGCTGATTTTGCTCGCTGTGCTTTCTCAGCCTGACCACAAAATCCTGGGGATTGAACGGAATCTTGTGGAGGTAAATCAGAGCAAGCAACTCAAAGAGGATTGCTGGGGAAAAGTTAAGGTCTTCTGCATATCGAATCTTAGCTGCGGCGGCCTGGGGGAAAACAGGCAACAACGCGTCGAGCGTGAAGAGCACCCGCTGGTGTCGCGCGTTTTCAAGTAGCTTATTAAGGTCGATTTGAACCTTCTCCATCCCCTCTTCGCCGCCGATTTGGAACCTATTAATGCACTGGGAGCCGACCAACAGCTTTTTGGTTGTGAGATGATTCTGGATTTCAAACTGGTAGCGGAGCCCTTGGTGATCACACAGCTCGCAGTCCTCCAAGGGTTCGAGCGAGTCAGTGCTGACGCCAGTGTAGCCCCACTCCAAGAAGGCTTTCTTCACGTCGAATTGCTCTACGCTCAACGGCAGGATGTTGGCGGCAACCCGCGAAGTGAAGGTGTCCATGACCGCCCACACTACTCGGTATAGCCGCGATTGTCAAGCACGCGACCATGTGGTCGCTCGGCTAGTTGTCCCGCAGCCAGTCACAGAGCTTCTGCAATTGAGCCTGGGTAATGGTGAAGCGTTGCATCTTCCGAGCGCCTTGTCCGTGCTGTCCAAGGGCCCATTGCTGCTCCAGCGCCGCTCTTGCCCGCTTCAGCATCGTCTCGTTGTAGCCTGTCTCGCGGGCTGCCTTGCGCAAGGAGAAGACCTCGGTACGCGTAGTGAGCCCCATCTCTTTGATTTTGGAAGAGACAGAGCGGTGGTGCCGTCCAAGCTTGAGCGCGATTTCCTTATGCCCGAATCGTTCCACCAACTTCAGCAGCTCATTGAGTTCTTGTTTGGACCAGCGCCAATGCTTCCCGTTGTAGATGGGGAGCCCAACCCGTTTGATGTAACTGCCGACCGAAGAACGTTCCCGACCCAGCGCCCTCGCCATGTCCGTGCGAGATACCTTGGCGCTATGCGCTTCCAGATACTGGATGTCTTCTGCGGTGAACTTCCTCGCAGTCATTTGGTGCCTCTAGCGGTGTTTGCGCGATAAAGAATGCCGTAGAGGTCCTCCCCAACTTCTCCTCGGAGCGAGTCCAGCTTCATCCGCATTTCCTCGTGACTCGCCAGCAGTGCAGCCGGGTCAAGAACTTCAACCCCGCCACTGACGCTCATTTGCGCCCCATCAACGCGCTTCACAATTGCTTCGATGCCTTTTTCCTTTTCCTTGGGTGCGCCGATGATGCCGTCCCGGTAACCATCACCGTAGGCTTCTTCTGCGAGCTTCAGCAGCAGCCTGTCCAGCCATTTAACTGAGGAGCGTGCGGACATGTCCGAGAGGACCGCATCGATGTTCCGCTCCAGTACGAAGGGGTCTTTACCAGAGCCAATCTTGGCGGCACGCAGCACCTCTTGGCATCGCGCCAGTGCGTACTCAGCCTTGGCGGCACGACCGTGGAGATCCGCCACCGTGCCGACAGGGTCCCCGCAGTCAGGACACAGGTGGTAAATCGCTTCGCGCGGACAGACATCGCATTTTCGAGGCAACGGATCCATAACTCACGTTCTACATCACGTTGGCTGCGATTGTCAAGTGGCGACCACGTGGTCGCTTCCCCGGGCTTCAAGGAGCTGCGCTCTATTCCGAATGGGGCTAAGTCCTAGTACACCAAGGGCGAGCTTGATGGAGCAGCCTTCCTCGTGTGCGTTGTCCAAAGGACCTGCGCCGCACTCTTGACAGGCACGGGTTTCACCGGCAAATCCAACACCATGTACCACGAAGGGCTCTGAGAGTTGGGACCGCGCTGAGTCCAGGAGCCGCCGGGTTGCCTCTTTGATTCGAGGATCTACCGCTCTAAGCATGTCCTCCACTTCCTCAGGAGAGTATCCAGCCTCCAATAGGGCGTCTCTTACGTTACGGGGATCAGGAGCCGGTAGGGTTATCATGGGACTGTCGCACGGGACTCATGGAGAGGAAGAAAACAGGACTGCCTCGTACGTACAGGTCAGGCAGGGGGACCCACTCCGGTGGTTTGCCCGTTCCGATTAGCTCAACCGACCACCAATTGACCCCTTCGTTACGTGCAGGCGTCCGCACAATGCCACTCCCGGCGCGGTCGGCAGACATTATCGCTACCATGACGGGCTCCAACGCCCCAAGCATGGCTTCCACTTCTTCAGGAGTGTGGCCTGCTTCAAGGAGGGAGTCGCGGACGTTTCTTGGGTCGGCCGCACGTTTACTCATCGGCATACACGTTCTCCATGTTGACGCAGAGCCCATCCCAGCCTGGGGGGAATTGAATTACGGGTATATCCGAATACGTTATTCTCACCAGCGCAGTTCCCTGTAGTCGGAGAAACGCGTCCACGGCCTCCCAGCCAATGCAGGAAGCCAAAATAGGTCCTCGTTTCTTGCTCGCACGGTCCCATTGGAACACTTCGTACGTGAGAACTTTGGCTATCAGTCTTCGTGGCTTGGTGTCCGTCATCGGGAATGTGTCTCCAGCCACATGTCGATAAGCACTGTGTGCTCGGCTGAATCGTCAGGATACCATTTTGGTTGGCGTTCATCGGCGAACTTTGAGTCCGTGAACTTTTGAAGGCAACCTCCCTTGCCATTGCAGAGCCCATCCCAGTCAGCACCTACCTGAGAGAACTCATGCGGCTCCCACTGGCGAAGATCCCTATTGCATCCCCTGCAGTGCGTGTATTTCACGACTGACTTACTCACGGCGGATTTCGACCTTCGTCTTGCGGTTGAAGGGGATGTCGTCGGAACCCCAAGGCGAATTGGTGAGTCGAAAGCAGACGACGTCAGGAAGTGGAATTTCCTTGTGGTAGCCCACCATGGCCGGAATTACCTTGAACACGCGGTACCAGCCTTCCTTGGTGATGTCGGTGGGCCGATGCGTAGGCAGGTTAGCTGCTGCCATAAAAAGCTCGTCGCCTTCTTGGACGCGCGTCGCCTGAATCTTAAGGACGGGGTTCTGCTTGGCCATGCTGCTCCTATAGCACATGACGGTACGCATTGTCAAGTGCGACCACGTGGTCGCGCGGCTAGCTTCTAACTGGCCATGATTCCCCTGCGCCGCCAGGACAGCACTCATCGCACCAATGATTTGGTTCCCGATGATCATCAGGAAGCCAACATTGTCCCCCAGTAACAGGCCCCCGAGCCTTGCAATAGCGCACCGGAGCGCAAGGGGGTGGCGGCACGAAGGCTTCGGTCTTAAACCAGGAAAGGAATCGCTTAAGCATTAGCGCTCCACACAAACGGTGCAGTCAATGAAGTGGTAGTTCGAGTAGCAGCGGCCAGGCCCTGTGCGCTTGCACGGATGCGTCAGCAAATAGCTCAGGAAGATGATAACGGCCGCCAACACCACGTAAGCGTACCAATGCGCAGTGGAGCGGAAGTAGGTCTGCTTCAAGGCGCTACCTCAGGATGAGGGGCTTCGACCACTCAAACTTCATCTTGAGATGTGCCATTGAGGCCGTGAGGTTCTTCACCTGCTCTTGCAGCGCAGCGAGCTGCACTTTGAGCTGCTCCACTTCTTCGCAGGCGTTGCATTTCATGGAGCGTTGATTTGTCGCCCCGTACTTGGTGAGCCTTGAGTCTTGAAAGTTGTGATGACAATTCATGGGCGAAGGGAGTGAATGACGTTGTGGAAGTTGGAGGCGTTGGTATTCATGCTGCCCTTGGGAAGGTTCTCCTTGAAGAACTTCTCGGCCATCCGGGAGTCGCTCACCTGACTGGTCATATCCCAGAACATTACGAGCTTCCCGGGACCTGTCTTCTCTGTGCGCAGCCTCACCCAGAAGAATGTCAGCATGACCGGCATGATGTCCTTGCCGATGCGGAACTCCCCCACCTGTTGGAAGTGTCCACGCATGATTTGCTCCCAGTGAACGAATTGACGCTGGTCGCGCGGGTCAGGAACGCGCCACGTATTTTCGATGGCCCAATCCGACCAAAGGTTCTGGGTCTCATTGGAGTTCGCCTCCACGATGGCGTAGGTCTCCTTGAAGCGCTCGGCCACCCAGAGGTCATGGTCGTCCCGGTCCTTCTGCTTCTGCGCGTGGTACGTCGCTTCAGCATTAACAGCGGTCACTGAAGAGAACGGCTTAGCAGCGTCCCTCTCCTTCCTGAACCGCTTCTCCATTGCGTCTTGCGTGTCCTTGACGACGCTCTCCAGCAACTCCTGGTTCCAATGCGTGCCAGGAAGCGTGGAATCTCGGCAGAGGTCCCCCTCCATCGCCACGACGAAACCATTGACTTCGAGATAGTGCCTACCGCACGCGAATCCTGTGTCTACCTTGCTCATTTAGGTTTTCTCCATGAAGGTCAGCAGGTCTTGCGGTGAGGTATTCATAGGGACGAGCGTTTCCGCGCCGGGGTATTTCACCTTCTGCATTGCAACCACTACGGCCTCTGAGCAGAAGACGGCGTCGGATGTATTCCAAGGGTTGTTCCACTTCCGCTTGAGCCAGCGTCCCAAGAGGATTGGCCCGTTTCCAAGGAGCCCCGAGTAATCAAAAGTAGTGCCGAGGTAAGTCAACGCGACATATTTAAGACCCTCCTCCAAGGCCACCTTGGGTTCCAGAATCCTTACGAGGGTGTTCTTCTTCAGGAAGTTCGACAGTGGAATCTCACGGAAGCCTACGTCACTGGCTTCCAAGACCATGTCAGCGTCCCAGTCGTCATCATGGTAGACAAAGATGGCGTGGCTGCACTCGCTTTTGGTGAGCCAGCGGACCAGTCGAGAGACGAGGCTATTGGTGACGGTGGTGAAACCGATTCGGATATTGAGATTGTTCATAGTGTACCTAGTAGGGCGACCACATGGTCGCTCACTGCTTCACCTCTTCAGCCAGCGACCACGGCTTCTTTCCGTCGCTACAATTATCTCGATCAATATTGATGAGCCCGTCGTCCTCAGGCGTACGCCACATGTTGTCGCTGACGCTCGTTCCTTGGAAACATACGCCCCGGATGTCCTCGCCAGCTAGCTCACTGAGCCCGTGGATTCCACCTCCGAGCAGAAAGCACGCCGAGCTGACCTCCGCAATCATCTTGCGTGGGATCCAGACGCGATCAAACGTCACCAGTAATGCGATGCGCTCAGCGCGTGTGAGTCGCTCGTCTTCCGCCAAGTCCCAGAGGCGCTGCGAATACTGCAACCAACTCGCGTACTCGTGGTCGGTGGGGAGCAGGCAGTACTTCTTGAAGAGGAGGTCCCAAATCTTTGGAGCGTGAAGCCAGGAATTGCCCTGTTCGAACGCTTCCTCGACCTGTCCATCATTCTTGATGCGAAACACTGTTGTCCGGCTCATAGGTCCTGTCCGTAATTGTGCCCACGACACTTACGACAAACACCGTCAGGCTCGGCAGGAGCGCCGCAGCCGTAGTTGCAGGTCTTCCTGTCCAAGAGACAGTCGCCGCAAACATAGGGGTAACTGATTCCTTCAAGGTGCTTGTTGCATTTTGTGCAGTTATTGGTCGCGGGGTCCCGGTAGCACTTGGGACAGATGGGATCCTTGAAGAGGTCGTTGTAGTTGGCTACGAGCGCACAGCAGTTGAGACAATAGGGGAGCATTGGATTACCTACCCCGCCCAGGAGCATCGAGACATCTCACGCAGTCGTCGGTGCTCGCCAACTTGGACTGACCGTAGCCATGCTGCCAATTCGACATGCGGAACACAGCGTCGAGGGCAACCTCGCGCGCCACCAGCGCATTTGGATCTATCGCGTCTACCATTCTTTGTGCCGTTGCTTCGTCAAAGGCTTCACGAAGCGCGTCGATAGCAACCTGTTGCGCTGCAGTCATAGAGTCAACTCCAAGTTGCGACCACGTGGTCGCTCAAGAAGGCACAGGCTCCCTGCAGTCGTCTGGCAACTTCATGCCCAAATCCCCGCGAAGCCCGCACATGATTACCTCGTCCCGGTTGCGCGGACGCTCCATGCATTCCCGGCAGATGAGCCGCTTACAGATGGCGCAACGCCGCCTACGTCCACCTCTACGCGGCGTCACCTCCTGCTTGCAGCGCTCACAAATCGCTAAGCCCATAGCATCACCCAAAGAGGCCATAGCCGCAGTGCTCTCGAAGGCCGCTGTACCCGAACAGCGACTCAGTGGGAGTCTCTTCGGAGAAAATCAACTCGGGGTCGCCCTGTTGGCAAAACCAGAGGACGTAGCACGCAAGCTCTTTTTTTTCGACCTGGGGGTACTCAAGGATTACGTCCCACGTCTCGTCAGGGATTTCCGCCAGCCTGCGGGCGCGCTCCTCGGGCTCATTGAATCCGGCCAGCATGTCGTAGCCCGCATCGAAAATGGAGAAGTAGGCCTCAGCCGTTAGGCTATGATCCTCATAGTCGTGGAAAACCTCAGTGGGATGGGTTTCCAAGGGGAGCTTCTTGGCGGCTTTGTTGAAGGCTTCGACTACGGCCGCCATGGGCTTATTGCACCCGAAGACGAAGGTCTTGGCCTTCCCATGCCCATCATCGGACCAGTCACCAATAGGCATGTTGAACTTGTGGTTCAATGCACCCTTGTCGACGAAGTCCTTCTTGACGGTGTCAGGGTTGTCTTTCTTGGCGGACTCTTCGGAGGTAGGACGGTCTCTCATGGACCCACCATCTACACCGTGTCTGGTGCGATTGTCAAGCGCCGTCTTCTGTGCTATACTTCTGCCCATGAGACTGCACATCCGGCCTCGGCACATGAGCGAGACTGTCTGCACGCAGACGGGCACTCGCACGCTGCCGGGGGAGTCGAGTACCTCGGACGCATCAGAGGAAGTGGAATGCGCCCAGTGCCGGGTAGGAGTTGATTTGCTGCTGGAGGCTGGCGACATTCTCCTGACCGAAGACGGTCATTGGGAGGCAGAGACTCGCCCCGAGGAATACCGCAGCGTCTACAACTTCATCAAGTACCTGGGCGATGACGAGCGGAAGACCTTCACGCTTGAGGAGCTTCAGGAATTGGTAAGCAACTCGGGTCAACCGTACCAAGAGGTACTGGCGGAACTACGGCGATTGGGGTTCCGTATAGTTCGGCCCCCAATTGAACACGAGGTCCGTGGCATTGGCCGTTCGAAGAACACCCGAGATTAGTCGGAGCCCAAGACACCATCGAATCGCTTGTTAATTACGGCATCCCGCTGCTCGGGCGTCATTGCCTTCCACGCAGCCCGCTCCACGCGCTCTCGCTCTTTCAATTCTTCCGGCGCAGCCCCTGTGGCTTGAAGGGCGTAGGCCGATTCGCATTTGTCGGGGCAGTTGTCGCCGCTCCCTGCATTGCAGCAGTTGTTGCCGCAATGTCCGCAGTGCACCATGGCGCAACGACACGTCGAACAAAACGACCAGCTATGAGCAACCATGGGTTCTCCTCACTTGGACATCAACCACTCGTCAATAGCAACTAAGCGCTCAGTGCTTGTCAGGGTACAGGCGAGAACCTTTGGTGCTAAATCCCCGTGGCCCAAGAGCCACATCGTAAAGAGCGTCGAGCAATTTACCTTCATCGCCTCCAGCTCCTCCTTGGTGGTGGGATAGCTTGTCTGCTCGCAGAGACCGTCCAAAGAGTTCGCGTTATTCGAAAGGCTTTTTCCACAGCCCTTGCAGTTAACCGTTGGGGGTTTCGGGAGAACCCTTGTTTCGTATTTGCGAACCTTCTCTAGCGCCTTCTCGATGTCGATGGCCATGTTGTGCCCAGCAGTCATACACAGGACCCTTAAGGCTTACGGACCCGTTGAATTGCGACAGCCCCTCTTGGGGAGAACGCTTTGATTACCTGCGCCCATCGCTCAGCTTCGGTCTTTGTACGGAAGCCTTGTGTCTTTGGGCCAGCCCACACCATCCATGCCTGTTCGTTTGCCATAGGCAGTCCATACCGTGGAACCGAACTAGAAGGGAAGCGACCACATGGTCGCAAGGGGTGCGCGGCAGCTTCTAAACTGAGAAGTACATCCTCGGGATGCTGCGCCATTTCCCACCCCTCTCAAGCGCCTCATCCCGTAGGACAGAGCAACGCGGGCAGGTGGGGATGTCTCTGCGTGCCCGAATGGTAAGCACCACGTCCCCATCACCACCATTGATAAACCTCCCCTCGCTTACCGGGGATTCATCACACGCCACGGTGTCATAGCGGAGTCCGAGCGCGCCAAGTCGAGCAGCTTCACCTACAGGCCAGCGCATATCGAGCACGCCTGCGCATGTGGCTAATCCCCATTCCGTAACGTGTGTGAGAATCATTTAACGGGGGCTCGGTCTACCGCCGGGCGGGACACCAGTGGGGAGAGGTCTTGGGTCGTGTGGTCTCATGACAGGCCACTGATAGTTCCCCTCAGCTAGACGTGCCTCCTCGTGGGCGAGGTCGATGTCTACCAGCGCGCGGGGGTCTTTAAGTGCTCTCAATGCCGCACCAATCTTACAAAGGCGATAATGCGATTCCACTTGGAGAACGGAGTGGCAATCAGGATCGGCACACGTGTCGTAAGTGTGCAGCGAGCGTATTCCCCGAATCAATTGACGTACGGCGTCTGGGTGTTGGAGCCACAGCAGGATTTCCGCGTCGTCCCCAAACGCTTCGCGCGCCGCGTCCTGAAGCACCAAGAGACTCCCAGCGGAGGGGAGGCTGGACGGAGCTACGAGGGGAGGGAACGCGGCCATTTTTTCACTTTTGAGGTTACTGGTTTGCCCCATAGGCTAATGCGATGACTAATGCGACAAGCGTGGCTGCCAATGTCCAGCAAGCCGCAGCATCAACGTAGTATTGCCATGGAGTCTTGCAGTCCGGACAGGGCTTCTCGTGGTGCATGGGCGCTACCTACCGTGGAACCGAACCCGAAGTCCAGGACCGTTCGCTCACGACCATATGGTCGCAAGTCAGGGCGCGGCTGCTTCTACTTGGGGTCTTCCTCAACAAACCGAAGTTCCGCGTCGTCTACAAAGAGTACCGAGTCGCCGTATAGGACTGTGTCCAACTTTCGGCTGAGTCGGGTCCACCAGGACTGGGGCGGCAACTTCTCTTTTGGGCACACGTGGTAGCCTGGGGGACCACCAAAAGAGCTGCAGCAGTCAATCAGGGTGCCGCGATTCAGGAAGTCAATCCACCGGCCACGCTCGCCACACCGGACACATACCAGCAGGTCTCTCATGGGGTTACTCCTACCGTGGAACCAGGTCCGGAATCCAGAATGCGTCCACATGGTCGCAAGGTAGGGCGCGGCGCGCTTCTAAGGCTTCAAGGGTACGACGGTTCCCTTTGGAAGGAGAGCCTCCGATACGAGGATGATGTCCTTCATGTCGATGTGCTTGGGGTCGATATGCTTGTAACCCGCCGCCCAAAGCTTCTGGAGGATTTCCTCATAGGCTGCCGGACTGACTGCCAACAGTCCCATGCGCCGGGTAAAGTTCTCACCCTCCCCCATTTCACCATTCTCGGTCCTATTGATGCCGACAGGGAAACGAGCGTCATACTGTTCCGAGGTTGCTTTAGGAGTCATGGCGCATCCATATCGCGGAACCGGTCCGGAATCCAGGGCGCGGGTCGCTTCTGTACGTCCTAGTTACCCTAAGGCCTCCAAGGATGGCTCAGGAAGCAAAAGTGACCCTCAATACCCCTCAGGATGCCGGGAATGGGCGCGGGTCGCTTCTAAGCCTTCCTAGAGGGTCTAGAGGAGGGAATACTGAAGGTACCCACAGGGGGAGTCCTGTAGGGGTCAATGGAGGGGGATTCCTTCACCTCAATAGCCTTCTCCTCACCCTTCCCCCTCCCCCTCCAATAGAGAGCCCAGAC
>Ga0315289_10008225_pt1 | contig 15106 bp, 14 predicted proteins | sample YL17G11_40_MG_FD_203452 | JGI IMG/M metagenome (GOLD analysis project Ga0315289, IMG submission 203452) | Sediment microbial communities from Yellowstone Lake, YNP, Wyoming, USA - YL17G11_40 | ecosystem: Environmental > Aquatic > Freshwater > Lake > Sediment | place: USA: Wyoming | collected... | reverse complement strand
AGACCACCGGCAGCTTCTTCTCCCGAGCGGGGCGCACGAAGTCGAGCACCGGCCAATCCCGTTTCAGCGTCTGCTGGTAGAAGAACTTCAGGCTGCACAAGGCCAGCGTGCACGTGTTGCGCGCCGCGTGCTTCTCATTCTTCAGATACAGCAGGTACTGGCGCAGCTCTTCCTCGGTCAGGACGTCCGGGGACTTGCCGTAGTGCTTCGCCAGTTGCCGCACCACGCGCACGTAGGACTCCTGCGTCCGGGGAGACAGACCGCGCAGTTGCAGATCTTCGATGTGTCGCTGCCGTAGGGCCGTCATGGCTACATCTCCTGTCCAGAGGGTTGGCCAGGGCTATAGCCATACGAAAGAAGATGGGGAGCGTATCGAAGAGCGCGCAGCGATGCACTCACACTGCGCGAAGCGCTTAGTTCAACTGGCTGTTATACAGCTCGGCGTAGAAGCCCCTTCGGGCCAGCAGTTCCTCGTGCTTGCCCTGCTCGACGATCCCTCCGTCGCGCATCACCAGGATCAGGTCGGCGTCGCGGATGGTCGACAGGCGGTGGGCATTGACGAAGCTGGTCCACCCCTGCATCAGGCGGCCCATTGCCTTCTGGATCAGGACCTCGGTGTGTGTCGAGCGAGCAGGTGGCCTCGTCCAGGATCAGCATCCGTGGGTCCGCCAGGATCGCCCGGGCGATGGTCAGCAGCTGCATCTGCCCCTGGGAGAGGTTGATCACCTCCTCGTTGAGCACGGTGGCGTAGCCGCTGGGCAGGGTGCGGATGAAGTGATCGACGTGCGCCGCCCGGGCGGCCTCGATGACCTCGGCGTCGGTTGCCTCGGGCCTCCCGTGGCGGATGGTCTCCAGCATCGTGCCGTTGAACAGCCAGGTGTCCTGCAGCACCATGCCGAACAGGCGGCGCAGGTCCGGGCGGGCGAAGTCCCGCAGGTCGTGACCATCAACGCGGATGGCACCGCGCGAGACGTCGTAGAAGCGCATTATCAGCTTGACCATTATTGTCTTGCCGGCCCCGGTCGGGTCCACGATGGGAACCTGCTTGCCGGGCGCGACTTACGCCGTGAAGTCGTGGATCACCAGCCGCTCGGGCTTGTAGCCGTAGTGCACGCCGTCGAACTCGACCCGGCCATCGACCCGCTCCAGGCGAACGGGCTGGGGTGGGTGGGCGGCTTCGGGGAGGATGCCGCGACAGAAGGTCGTTGACTCCGATCGGAGACTGCAATAGGATAGCGAATAGAGCGGCGCGGCATCCCGCAGGGGAACCTCGTTGCTGGGGCTTCGTCAGTCGGCGCTGAGGTCGCTTCCCCTTTGAGCCCCAGATCGCCCGATGCAACAGTTCAGAGTAGCGTGAGGCATCTCGCCGCGAGAGGGCTCGTCTCTTGACGGTGGTCTCCCCGAGATGGGGAACGGCAGGCGTTCGTGAGCATGAGACTCCAGGACGGAGACCTGGCAAGCGACGACGAAGCGATTTGCCACGGCTCCCTTGTCTACAGCGGCCCGGACTTGGAGGCCATCGAGGACGGGCCTGGAGCACGCTTGGTCCTGGGCGAGGCATTCGCCAGCTACTACGGAGACTGCTATCTGACGTACACCCTCACCGTCGTTCCCTAGATTCCCTGGGGATCACCAGCGGATCCCCAAGCGCCAGCTCAGGCACAGGATCTCCGTCGCGGCCTACGCCTTAGTAGGAGGGCGTCATGTCGCCAGTTCCTTCACCCCGACGCGCGATGACACTGCTGATCGTCGCTGCGCTCTGCCTGCCTGCGACGCTGAGCTTCGCCGCGGCGCCTCTAGCCGCGCCGGCTCTGGCGGTGAGCCCGACGAGCGGACCCGCAGGTACGACGGTGACTGTGTTCGCCTCCGGCTTCACGCCCAATCCGGCCGGAGCCGTTAAGTGGGACGGCGTCGTGCAAGAGACATTCGCCGTGAGCACTGCGTCCTTCACCCGGCCGTTCACCATCCCAGCAGGAGCCTCTCCAGGGACGCACGTGATCACGGTGTGTGCGAATTGCGGCGGGGTGGAATTCGAAGAGAGCGCCAGCGCCAGCTTCGTCGTGGTGGCGACTCCCACTCACACGCCTGAGGTGCGCGTTCCTTCCCTGACACCAGCACGCGAACGGATCGTGACGCGCACCCCCACGCCGACCCCTGAGCCGACCGCGTGCGACGCACGGGGAGGTACTGGGGAGGTCGTGATCGATTTCGACGGATACTCGTCCGGCACAGACCTGCGCGGGACCACGACGCCCGAGGGAGCGCGTTTCCTCGGCGACAGCGGCATGATCATCGTCTCTCCATCCGTGGCCACCCACTCCGGAACCAAGGCGCTCGCCCTGAACTACCCGGAGGAGTTCGGCAGCACCGGCACCCCGATGCGCATCGGCTTCACGAATCTGCAGGACTTCGTCGGCGTGTACGTCGGCCTCAATGAGCAGATATGGACGGAAACCGCCGTCACGGCAACACTCACCGGCTATGCGTTGGATGCGGACGGTCATCGGGTCATCGCCGGGAGCGACAGCGTCAGCTTCGGCCCCGAGGCGTCGCCGATCATGGAGTGTCTCAGCGTCGAAGCGCCGGGCATCGCCGAGGTGGCGATCGACTACGGGGGCGCCGCCGAACCGGAGGTCATCGACGACCTGGTTCTACGCGGGCCCGAGGTGCCAGTCCCTATTCCCGAGGATGATCGGCCCCCGGAGGTGACGATCCTACAGCCGGTGGAGGGCGCGCTGGTCTCCGAGCCCTACGTCCGACTCCAGGGCGAAGTGAGAGAAGACCGTGAGCTGGTCCGGATGAACTACCAGCTTCGCCCTGGTGTGTTTCATGACCTGGTCTTCACACCGGCCGGGATCACCCCGGAGGGAGACTGGCTCTACCTGTTTGCCGTCGACCCGCTTCCGGCGAGCGAGCTGACGCAGTGCGGCGAAAACACCGTCCAGGTGCGGGCATTCGATTCTTCGGACAACATGGGGGGGGACGATCGGACGTTCCGCCTGATGTCGGGGGACCTATCGATCACCGCAGCCGACGCCGTGCAAGTCGTGTATGACGCGCCGCTGGTGATGGGAAAAGGAACGGCCTTCCGCGTGCGTCTCAACACCACATTTGTCTGCCCGCTGGAGGTGCGTTTACGCCTGGACCTACCCGAGGATCAGTGGTCCACGCTCCCTCCCACGACCGGTCGCTTGATCCCCGGCATCCCGGTGGGTTGGAGATACCCGGAGGAGTGGGGGCCGGTGCCGCTGCCTGCGGGGCCGCGGGACGTCGAGGTCGTGCTGCCCTACATCCCTCCGGGGCAGGAGCAGGCTTCATTCGACTTTTCCACGCATCCGTACGGACTCATCCAGGGTGCGTATGCGGGCGGCGTCTACGGGCCAGATGTCCGTGTGGTCCCCCGACCTAGCGCCGATCGGGCGTCCTTCACGGTGGAGGTCGATCCAGGTCATGAGTTCGCCGAGACCGACGAAGGCAATAACCGCTTGACCCCGCCGGCCTACGAAGTCGTCACGACCAGATCCTGGGACTTCTTGTTCGTTCCCACAAGATCCCTCCCCCCGTCGACGACCTGCGTTGTTCAGGAAGGCGACACGCTGGACACGATCGCCGCCCGCTCCGGGGCCAGCGCCCAGGACATCGAGGACTACAACAACGCCTACAACGCGGACTTTGATGGCGATCTGGTCGCAGGTGACAACATCCTGATCCCTCATCCGCTGTGTTCTCCGGAACTGGCCGCCATCGAGGAGGGAGCCAAGAGGCAGATGGAGTACCTTCTGGCGACCTTCCCGATCGCCGACTCGAAGATCACGTGGAGCTTCCCCGTGCTCCAAACAGAGCCCTGTGGTGACCAGACGTGTGGATACGCACGTACATGGCAACAAGACCCGAATCGGGGCGTGGCCGAAGACTCATGCGCGGTGATGGGCTTGGTTCATCGACAGGCGTTGGAGGACAATGATTTCGGGGTTCTGCAAACCTGCTGGGGTGGGCAGTCATGTGGAGGCTATGCAATCTGGGCGGGTGCCTACGACTCGGGAGAGCTCTTGGCGCATGAGTTCAACCATTCGGCCGTCCCGATGGATGACATCTACAGCCTCGACTGCTACTCCAGCTGGGCCGAGACCTACTGCGAGCTGCCCGATGGAGAGCGGTTCTACTGCTGCTATCAGCTCTATTCGGAGGAGAAGGAAGACAAAGAGGCGGCCGGCATCGATCCTGGCCTGGGATGTCTGGTCAACTGCGGCGAATCCGATGCAGATTGCCGCGCCGTAGCCGCAGGATGCCCCGGAGCGAGCGACTGTTCCAGGTGCTGCTGGGATCTGTGCGAGACCGAATGCGCCGCGCGGGGTGGAACTCGCTACTGGGCTCCGGACGGACGGACCCAGGTCAACATGCCCGCTGCCGACGGATTCTGGGTGAACCGCTGGGAGCCCATATCGGGCCGCACCTATTTCATGGACGGTCCCAGCGGCAACAACTGGATGATCCTGGAAAGTGCCGTCGAGATCGGCGCGCTGGAGGGCAGGGACCCGGCGTGTGGCCTCGGCGGCGCGGATACGGACGGTTACCTCAATCTCCTCCAGACGTTTCGGGACGCCCGAGACCCGGAGGCCCTGCTGGTGAGCGGAAGAATCAATAGGGCTACCGGGACAGCCGTCCTGGATCCCTTCCTCAGGCTGCCGGCCGCGCGCCTGGATATTGAACCTGGAGTAGAGGGGGACTACTCCTTCGTGCTGCTCGATGAAGGAGGCGTCGTCCTCAGCCAATCCGGCTTCACACCGCGCTTCTACCGGTCGGACCCCAATGGAGGCCTGATCGATGAGACCGGATTCGCCTTTCGCATCGAGTGGGTGGAGGGGACGGCGAGCATTGAGCTGCGGGATCGCGGCGGGAGAGCCCTCGCCTGGAGAGTCGTTTCGCCCAACACGCCGGACGTCAAGGTCATCTCCCCGAATGGAGGCGAGGTCTGGCGGATCGGGGTCGGTCACACGGTGACGTGGGAGGCGAAGGATCGCGACGGAGATACCCTGACGTACACGCTGGCTCTAAGCGAAGACGGGGGTGAGTCGTGGAGGCCGGTCGCCATCGACGTGACGGAGACCAAGTACAGGATCGACACCTCAGGACTGGCCGAGGGAGAGACGCTACTGGTGCGTGTGCGTGCCACCGATGGTGTGAACACCGCCGAGGACGTCTCTGACGGCATCTTCGCCGTGCGGGAGCGGATCGGCCTCCCTGTTGGCTTCCTGGCGGGGGCGGGATTGGCCGCGCTGGGCTTTGTGGGTGTGGCCTTGGTGCTTTGGGCCCTGTTGTCCGGTAGGCGGCGGAACGCTTAGCACCCGCTGGCCCGCGAACGAGCGGCGGCGCCGTGGGTCATTGGGATGCAGAGCCGGCTGCGGCTCGCCTTTTCCGTACCCAGTACCCGGCGGCCGAACGCGAGTTTTGGGCCCGGCTCCGTGTCGCATGACACCGGCACTTGCTGGGCCGGTTCTCGTGGAACGGGTTCGAGGAACGAAGACCGCCAACCCCGTACCTTGGTGCGGCTTGTCTGCATGGCGCTCCCTATTCCTCCTTTGACAATGCGCGATGTTGCTATTGGAGGTTGTGCCCAACGGCCTCGAGCCAAGCTGCCCGGCGGGAACGTGCCGCTACCGATCCTTCATTTCAAGCCGAAGAGGCGGAGTAGGAGCCTTCCGAGTTTCCGCTCTCGTCCCGAGCTGGTTGTGGGGATGCCGGTCGTTCGTGCTACGCTACCCTTCAGAGCGGAGATCCCAATGGCGCGCTTCCATGACCAAGAGAGCCCGAGCTTCCTTCCCATGTATGCCCTCCTACATACGAATAGCGTGCAAGGGTGTCAAGCAAAGGTACGACCAGCCGTGGGCGCTTGTGTATTGGACCTCAATCACTCACACCCCCTCCCGTCGCCATCTCTGTCGAGTCCAAACTCGTCGTATCCCACTACGCGGACTGGGCCACGCACATAGTTCGGTCCGTTCCCGCTGCCTCCCGCGCAATCGTAGTCGCCGGCGCCAATCAGTAGGCACACGCCCGCGTACGACGGATGGCAATTGCCATACCCGCCTCCTCCACCGCCTCCCGCTGTGGGTCCTGTGGTCGCCGTGGGCCAGCGTGTTGATGCCGGTGTGGGCCTTCTACGTGTGGGAGTCGGAGGAACCCTAGTCCGCGTCGCAGTAGGCCAGCGTGTATCCGTGGGGCACAAACCGCCCCCAGACAGTGTACGGACAACAGGGATGGTACGTGGAGGTTGTGAACGAGGACCCCAACCACAATACCGTGGTCTGGATCTATGTTCACTGCGCCGACTTGGCCCCGTAGGGAAGCTGCGGGAAGTCAGTCCCGAACTGTATCCCCCCCGCCTGGCCACCTCAGGTCAGCCGGGGCGGTTGGCCAGCATGCCAAGCGGCGCGAAGATGGGTTCCAGCCGGGCTGTCAAAGGCTGTAGAACGTCCAAGGTCCTCATCCCAAGCGCGAAGTTCAGTTGTCTATGCCATTCTGATGGCGGGGCATTCCGCTCGCCGTTGGATGGTGGATGGAGCTCTCGGGTGTGTGCCGGGCGAAAGGGCGGCATCATCTTCGCCCTCCTGGCGGAGGCGCTGCAGTACCGCCCGAGGCGCTGGGCCTGAGAAGCGAGGAATACATGGCTCGAGATGAGATCCTTCAGCTGCCTGCGCCGCGCCTGACAGGCCCAATGTCGATTGAGGAGTCCCTCGCTCGTCGGCATTCGGTGCGCGCCTTCGCTCCCGGGCAACTGCCGTTGGCGGCCCTCGGCCAACTCTTGTGGGCGGCGCAGGGGATGAGCGGAAGCGGCCAACGTCGGACGGCGCCCTCGGCCGGTGCGCTGTATCCGCTCGAGGTCTACGCCGCGACGCCGGATTTCCTCGCCCACTACAGCCCCAAGGGTCATGCGCTCCGGGTGCTGCGCCGCGAGGACGTGCGCGCGGTGCTGGCACACGCATCCTGGGAGCAGCACTTCGTAGAACGGGCGCCCGTTGTCGTGGTCCTGACCGGCGTCCCACGCCGAATCGAGGTCAAGTACGGCCGCCGCCGCGGCGCGCGCTACCTGGCAATGGAGGCCGGGCACGCGGCGCAGAACGTCCTGCTGCAAGCAGAAGCCATGGGGATGGCGGGCGTTCCGGTCGGAGCTTTCGACGACGCGCAGGTCGACGCGGCGCTCGGCCTGCCGTCCGGGGAACACACCCTGTACCTCCTGCCCACCGGGATCGCTGCCTGAGGCCGTTGCACGGGATGGGCAAGCGAGCCACCCTACGCTTCTACGCTGAACTGAACGATTTCCTGCCGCCGGCGCGCCGCTTCGCGGACTGCGAGCACGCGTTTCTCGGGTCGCCGTCGGTGAAGGACGTCATCGAGTCGATCGGCGTCCCGCATACCGAGATCGAGATGATCCTGGTCAACGGCGAGTCGCGGGGATTCGACTACCGGCTGCAGGACGGCGACCGGGTGAGCGTGTACCCGATGTTCGAGGCGCTGGACGTCGGCGCGGCAAGCCGGGTGCGCCCTGAGCCGCTGCGAGTGCCCGCCTTCATCCTGGATGTCCACCTGGGCAGGCTGGCGAGGATCTTGCGGCTGCTGGGATTCGACACCGCATACGCCAACGATATGGACGACGAGCGGCTGGCATCGCAGGCCGCCGCGGAGCGCCGCATCCTGCTCACGCGCGATCGCCAGCTTCCCAAGCGCAACATCGTGACCCACGCCTACTGCCTGCGGTCGGATCAGCCGACGGAGCAGGCGGTCGAGGTCCTTCGCCGATTCGACCTGGTAAGCCTGGCGGCACCGTTCACGCGCTGCCTGCGCTGCAACGGGCGTCTCGAGCCGATTGGGATCGACGCGGTCGGCGACAGGATCCCTCCCGGCGTCCGCGGGCGGATCACCGAAGCCGTCCGTTGCGGGTCATGCCACCAGATCTACTGGAAGGGCACGCACTACGAACGACTGGAGGGCCTGGTTGGCGAGGTGCTAGCGCGCGCAGCCGCACCTGGCGAGCCGGAGGCTCCCGCAGGGCGGCTGCGGTCGGAAGATGACTGAACGCGCGCCGGATCGGACCCCCGATCGCGGGCGGGACTACCGGGCGAGGTTCAGCAGGTCAATGTGCTCCTGGCGGTCGGGCAGGTAGAGCTCGAGTCGGTCGAAGTCCCACTCGCTATCGCCGACCCTAAGCGTGATGATCCGGCCGAGGCGAAGCACACCTGATCCCCGGTGAGCCACGACTTCCAGTTCGCCCTTGCCGTGCGGCCCCCGCACCTCCAGCTTCAGGCCGGCCCTGCCGCCCGTCACCGGGTCAAACGAGAACGTGTGCACCTTCAGGACGGCGACTTCACCGATGGGCTCTCCGAGAGCCGCCTGGGCTTGCGGGCTAAGGCGAACCTGCGCTTCCACGCGGTTGCAGATGCCGGATCCCGTCACGGCGTGCTCGACCAGGTCTTCGACGAGGGCCGGGATATCGGCGTTGATGACGAAGGGGTGTCTGTCGCCCCAACCGAAGGCCCAATCGGGAATGGAGTGGACCGCCACCTCAGCCGTTCGTCCGACCCCAACCGCAACTGCGCGTGTGACAAAGGCCCCGGTGAGGGCGCAGAAACCCATTCCGAGGACTGCGAGCACTGCCAGGAACCCGCAGGTCACGCCGAGACAACGTTGACCGTTCATGGTTCGTTCCCCTTCCCACTACGCTGGATTGGAAGCGAGACGCTCTCCATCGCTCACAAGGTAGCCGTCAACCGGGGGAGGGGTCATCCCCAAGACTGGGGATTCCAAACCGAACTCGGGCGAAGCGGAAGGGCGAGCTGAATTCGGCCGAAAGGAGCGGCGACCCGAATGGATGGGGTCGCCGCAGATGTGGGCAAGGCGCCTCATTGATGGTCAAGGTATCGGCGCTCGCCCCTCAGCCTCAGCCTACACCCATTCTGGAGCGCATTACCCGACGGCTTTCCGCCGATCTCCCAACGCCTTCCGCCAAAGCAGGCCGGGAGGGCCCTGCGCTCGGCTGCGTCCACGGTGAGCTGTCTGCGGGGCAGCCAGGACGTCAGGCGGGCGTGACGTCGAGCCGGACGACGAACCCGCGTTTGGCTCCCTCGGCCACGAATCCCGAGCCGCTCATGGCCGTCTCGACCGGGACCACACCCGCGGGTACCTTGCCTTCGGCGATGGCATGCGTCAGGATGGCGGCATGCCATCCCGTGCCTTGCTCCATGGCCGTGAAGCCCGTCGTTTCGTCCAGATAGTGGATCAACTCGACGTTGACGTCGGTCGGCCTGCCTGCGCGGGTCCCGCGCGCCAGGATGCGGATGATGATCAGGTCGCGTTCGCCCGGGGCGGCGCGGATCTGCGGATCCCACAACGCGTGCAGCACCTGCCGAGGGGCCAGTCGCACGCCACCGACGTCCATGGTCTCCGGGTTCAGCAGGCCGAGCTGCTGGATGACCTTAAGCTGGGCGTAACTGCCCGGGTAGCGCAGCGTCTTGTTCTGTAGCACCTCCAGCCGGCCGGCGAAGGTCAGTGCTGCGGTGGTCAGGCCTCCGGCAGTGGTGAACGCCTCCAGCGGCCCGATCGGGGCGGGGAAGTCGACGATCTCGAGTTCCTCAAGCGCCGGCACGCGCACGGTCTGCCCGTCGCGGATGTACAGGCAATCACCGTAGAACTCGTTGGTCAGCCCCTCGATGCTGAACCCGAGGCGGTACTTCCAGGGCGGCTGCGGATTGGCGGGTAACCCGCAGTCCCACATGAGAACCTCCCGCGGCTCGTCCAGCTGTTCCATGGCGTAGACGATCAGCGACGTGCCCATGCCGGGTACTTGGCCGCAATCCGGGACGATGCAGGCGCCGGAGGCGTTGGCCTGCGGGGACAGGTCAAGCTGCGCGCACACGACGTCGGAGTTGCCGCCCAGGTCGGTCATACCGCATCCACGGGCGATGGCGGCGCGCGTCAGGCCCAGGTTGAAGAAGTACGGGACGGCGCTGACGAAGGCGCGGACGTCGTTCGCGCGCAGCCAGCCCTCGACCCGGGCGGGATCGCCGGCATCGAGCACCGCCGGTCGGGCCGCCGTGCGGCCCAGCAGCCGGTTCACCCTCTCGGTCGCCGTCCGCGCCAAGTCCTCCTGGCTGTCGGCCAGGAGGACTTCGACTCCCTGACCGAAGCGTGCCAGGTCGTAGGCGGCCGCTGTGCCCTGGCGGCCGGCGCCTATCACACCGAACCGTCCGTCCATTGAACCTCCTGTCGAAAGCCATGCCCAAGCAGGACAGACGGCGATTATAGAAGGAAAGGCCGGCGCCGGGCGACGGTGAGGGGGTTCAGGTATAATCCGCGGGCCCCAAGCTGGCATCGAATGTGCATCCGGCCACTCGGGCATTGCGGGGCGTGTCGTGGCCAAGGATCTGCGGCCGGCCGAGGACTTGTCGCTCGAGGAACTGGAAGCGCTGCTGACGCGCAAGCGGCTGGAGCGCCGTCAGGCGCGCCTGGAGAAGTTTCGGCAGAGCGGCCGGGCCGTAGCCGTAAGCCCGGATCCGATCCCGGCCTCGGCTTTGAGGGTAGCGGAGCCTTTCCCTGGCGTCTCCGGTGATGGCGATGGTCAGGGTGAGCCCAAACCACGGCGTCGACGCGGGCGAGGAGTCCTGAGCCAGGCGCTGCTGGTCGTCGAGGTCGGTGCCGTGCTCGGGCTGGCTCTTGTCCTCTTCAGCGGCATGGGCGTCCTGCGCACGCTCAACCAAGAAGTTGCGGAAGCACTGGCAGGTCCGACGCCGACGGCCACCCCGCTGATCACCGCGGTCGTGCTGCCCTCCGGCCACACGCCTCCGACCTCGCCGGGCGGCGCGGCGCCGAACGAGGCCGAGATCCCGGCTAACCTGCGGCCCTTGGTTCAGTCGCTGAGCCAGGTTCCGTTGCCGACACCGGGTCCCGAGCAGGCGCGCGCCATGTTCATCCCGGCACTGTGGAACGACCCGGCGCCGGTGGTTCAGGGCGACGGATGGGATCAGCTCAAGAAGGGCGTCGGGCAGCACGCGGGAACGGCCAACCCGGGCGAGAAGGGCAACATGGTCGTCTCGGCGCACAATGACATCTTCGGCGAGCTCTTCCGCCACCTGGACCAACTCAAGCCCGGCGACGAAGTGTTGATCTCGACGGCCACACGCCAGTGGGAGTACCGTGTGACCGGGGTCCAGATCGTCGAACCGACGGACGTCAGCGTGATGGCGCCGACGGAGCGTCCGACGCTGACGATGGTCTCGTGCTACCCCTACCTCGTGGACAACCAGCGGATCGTCGTCTTTGCCGAACTGACCGGCGGATAGCGACCGCGGGATATCGATCGGATGGAGTGAGAAGGTGGCAAAAGCAACGCGCAAGACTCAGCGCCGGCCGGCGGCCGGATCAGTGACGACCTCAGCGATACGGAAGCCCGGGGGCGCGGTGGGGCCGGGAAGGGGGGAGTTCAACCCGGACTACACGCACGTGGTCAAGGATCTTCGGCGCATCGGCTTGCTGGCCGGCAGCCTGATCCTCGGCCTGATCGTTCTGGCGTTCTTCTTGAAGTAAGGAGACCCCAGGGAGCACAGAATGCCCGCGCCCACCTCGATGCCGACGCCGCGTTTCAGCCTTCGGTGGAAGATCACGCTTCCGTTCATTGTGCTTGCCCTGGTCCTGAGCCTGGGCATGGTCTACTTGCTCAGCCGCACGCTCGGGCAGGAGCAGCAGGACCGCTATCTGCGCCAATTGGCGGACAGCGGGCAGCAGGCGGCCGACGCGGTGGTGCGTGCGGAAAGCGACCTGCTGGCGACCGAGCGATTGATCGCCAACACGGAAGGCATCCTCGACGGCGTGCAGCGGGCCGACTCCGAAGCACTGCGCGCCGGAGTCCTGCCGCTCGTGGTCAACGCCGGCGTGGACGTGGTTTCGATTGTCGACACACGCGGTACCAGCCTGCTCTCGGTCCGCCGCACTCCCGGGGGATCCGCGGGCGAGTACGGCACGCTGCGCGGCGAGGGGTTCTACACCTCCTGGCCGTTCGTCCAGCGTCTGCTGGCCGGCACCGCGGACAGCCTGATCGGCGACAAGCAAACGGGCGTGCATGCCATCCGTCTCGAAGAGCAGGATGTGCCCGTGTTCTTCGTCGGCGGCCCGGTGCGCGACACGGCGGGCAGCGTATACGGCGCCGTCCTGGTGGGCCGCTACCTCTCCGCGCTCGTCCCGCAGTTGGCCGAACAGGCCGGCGCCAGCGTGTCGGTGTATGACCAGTTCGATGGCCGGCTCTTAGCTACCTCGCTTGAGCCGGATGACCCGGGGGCGCTGACGCTGGCCGGTGACACGATCGAACGTGCCATGTCACCCGGCGAGGCCGGCGACCCGATCCGCAGCCTGCCCGTGTCGGGGACAGAATACACCGAGGTGCTGACGGCGTTCGTCGCCCGTCATGGGACCGAACCGCTGGGCGTCCTTGGCATCGCCCTGCCTCAACTGGCTCTGGCGGGGGGGACATCCGACGACGTCTGGCGCGTGATCCAGTTCGGCGCGGCGGCCCTGGTGCTGACCGTGGTCGCCGGTCTGATCATCTCCAATAGCATCACGCGGCCGATCATTGCGATCGCCGACGCCTCGGCTCAGGTCGCCCTGGGCAATCTCGAAACGCGGGTCGCCGACCGTGGGACGGACGAGCTCGCAGTTCTGGCACGCACGTTCAATCAGATGGTCGATGACCTGCGCGAGCGAACCATGGTGGACGTCCGGCCCGAGCCGGAGGTCACCAGCCCGTCCGTGGCGCGAGCCCCGGCGCAGGCAACCTCGATACCAGCCGCCCAGGCCGTGGGACGGAGACGGGCATCCGTGTTGGCACTCGAGGTGCGCGGTCTGGACGAGGCGGAGGAGGACCCCGAGGTCCTTCTGCGCGGGTTGCAGGAATGGCTGGCGATGATCGCCGCGATCGTCGTCCGCCACGGCGGATCCATTGCGCGGGCCGGCGGAACGACCGTGGTCGCTCAATTCGGCCTTCCGCCAACGGTCGTCCCTCCAGCCATCTCCGCACTGCAGGCGACGCATGCTGCCATGGACGTCCTCGAGGGTTTGCGCACGCTGAACGAAGGGCGTCTCGATCGAGGGCTGGGCTCTCTGCAGATTGGCCAGGCAGTGGCCACCGGCGATCTGGTCCTCGGCAGCCTGGGTGCCGAAGGTCTGTCGTACCCGGCTGTGCTCGGGGATGCCCTGGCGGCTGCCGAAGGAATGCTGGCTATTGCCCGCGAGGCTGGGCCGGCGGCCGTACTAGTCAGTGAGGAGACGTACCGCAGTCTGGGGTCAGCCCAGCGCCAGTTCGTGTTCGGCCGCTTTGGCCGGGCCCAGGTGCGCGGCGTGGCCGGCGACTTGGGGATCCATGAGATCCGCGATCGCCTCGCCCGCCTGGTGGAACCCACTGGGGAGGAATAGTCCCCAGTACCCCTGGCGGCTGAGCCCGAGACATACCCAGTCATGGCCCGCAGGGACTGCTCTTTATCCCGGATCCGGTCTCCTGGCTAGGAAGGACGGTCCGGTTGCCCGCTCGCCGAAGGTGCCCTAGGCTGGAAGGAGCAGGGATCTGCCCCCGCCATGGACGGCCGGGGGCGTGCCTGCTTGGGGTGATGGGCGGGGCCGCGGGGAGGCCTGCCCGGGAGACACAGGTATGAAGAGGCCATCGGGTCGTCGCTGGTTGATGGGGGCTCTGGGCCTGTTCCTGGTCCTTATGGTTCTGTGGATCGCCGCCGCCATGCGCCTGAGCGCTGCCGCTGCGGCGCCGTCGAACCTGATGACCAGCCTGCGTTCGCGCCTCTCGGCCAACTACGCGCCCGATCCCGGCGGGAGCACGGTGCGCTCGCTCCGGCTGTCGATCTTCCAGGAGGTCATGCAGGACCTGGGCATGTCGGAGGACGAGGCGGCCGGCCAGAGCCAGGAGATGGCGGCCGGGATGCGGGCGCCGGTCCCGACGGCAACGGCACGTGACTTCGAGGGCGCCAAGCCGTTCACCGCCACTCCTACCGTGACCCCGGTGCCGACGGCCACGCTGACGAACACGCCTCGGCCACGGCCTACCCGAACCAAGACGCCCGTGCCAACGGAAGAGCCTGCAGCGCCGCCCCCACCGACGAGCACGCCTCCTTCGGCAGATGCGGACCCGCCAATCGTCACATCCAGCACGTTCGGTGTGACGGTCGCCGGGTGCTCGGCGACGATCAACCTCAGTGCGAACATCTACGATGCGCCGATGTCCAGCGGGATATCTCAAGTGCAAGTCAAGTACAAAGTCCCCGGGTACGTTAGCTCGTATGCCTACCTTGCCAACCTGACCTACTGCTCTGGTGGCATACAGGGTGATGGAAGTTGGCAAGGCTGCTACGACGGGGTCGTCACATTCAACGAGATATCTAGTACCTGGTGCGGGACCAGCAATCCTGGGCCGACTGACTTCCAGGTTGAGATCTATGTGAAGCCCATCGATAATCTCGGCCTGCTCACCTACAATCCGGTCGGGACGTTCAGTCTGTCGCACACTTGCGACGATTGACGGTCCTTTGCCGGAACGCGTGATTCGCGGATTTCCTCCCGTACCCGCTGTGTGGGAGGTGCTTTGAGGGTGGTGGACGCTTCGTGACAGCGCGGAACACCCTGAGCAACCGGTCGCAGAGCGGCTCCTGACACGGAGCCGCTCTCGTTCCCTCAGACTCTATTGCCCCGGACATACACACGGTCCAATACGGACCCGGAAGGGACCGGAAGGCCTAGCCTCGGGGCCGCAGAGCCCTTCCAACTCGGGCGTGGGCCCAGCGGTAGGCGGGGACAATGACAACTGCCATCGGCAAGAGCCCGATCGCGCACGGTGCAGTTGCGGACGAGGGACGGTCCCTTTCCGGGTCCAGGTGAGCGTTCACGCTGGTCGGCGAAGTGCCCGCTTCGTCCCCTCTCACGGGCGCAGGCAGGTCGAGGGCGTCGCCAGGCTCGTCCGGGCCGACAATGCGGTAGGAGGTCCCATCGACCACCACAAGCACCTGTTGGCCGAGCGCCAGAGCCGCCCCAACATCAGCCCTCGACGCCGCCAGTGCGAAGT
>Ga0315289_10008224_pt1 | contig 15106 bp, 13 predicted proteins | sample YL17G11_40_MG_FD_203452 | JGI IMG/M metagenome (GOLD analysis project Ga0315289, IMG submission 203452) | Sediment microbial communities from Yellowstone Lake, YNP, Wyoming, USA - YL17G11_40 | ecosystem: Environmental > Aquatic > Freshwater > Lake > Sediment | place: USA: Wyoming | collected... | reverse complement strand
ACAAAGGCATCGATCTGCTATACGAAAAGCTGATGGAGATGATGGAGACGGGGACGTGATGCTCTCGAGGATAGCAGTCACCTTTCGCCTGCCGCTCTGCAAAGCACCTCCTCGTAGAGCAATGCGATATTCCTCCAGTCGTACTTCTCCGCCACAGATCTGCACTTGTTGGCATCGATCTTCATATTGAGGATTTTATTTGTCTGGCTGATGAAGCCCTCGATGTCATCGTAGTAAAAGAGCTCTTCTGGCAAGAGGTTGACCAGGGCGGACATCCTGCTCGAAAGTACCGGCCTTCCGCAGGCCAGGTAATTGAAGACCTTGCCTCCAACTGTCTCCTCGTTCTTCTTCATCCGTTTTAGCGGATTTAATCCTATGTCCATAGCCGATATATATGGTCCAAGATCCTGATATCTTACGGCGCCTATAAATGCTATCTTGTCAGAGACGCCAATATCCTCCGCGAGCCTCTGTATCTTCTCGCCGTAATTGGTGAAAAGCCCCGGACCAATGACCAGAAGCTTGGCATCAATGAAAGGCATTGCCTCTACTACCATCTCCAGATCCACCCAGTGCTCTAAAGAGCCCACGTATCCCAAGACATTGCCTTCCAGCCCGAGCTTCCTCTTGGACTCCTCTTTGGGCAGCGGCCTTAGAAGCTCTGAATCAACGCCGTTTGGCACTACTGTGATCTCCTTTCCTCCCATGGCGCCAAGAAGGGACTTGAACTCCTTTGTGACCGTAATTATGTGATCCGCGTGGGCAACGTTATACTTGACTATGCCGCTGACCCCTCTTTGGATGACCCTGCCTACCAGAGACCCTGGGTAATAGACAGAGGCCGATTCTTCGAAATGGTCAAGATAATCGAGTACCACTGGTGTCCCTGCAAAGTTGGCGGCGAATGCGGGCAGTATATTGGCAGACACTATCACATCTATGCGTTCTCTTCTGACCAGCTCCCTGATCTTCAGGAAGTGAGGGACGGAGTTGAGCAGATAGTAGATTGAAGGGTCAGAAGCTTCAAACCAGCCTGCATCCACCATCATGCATCTGGTCCCTCTCGGCTCCTGGTCCTTGAACCTCTTGAGGTTGAAGTTCAGCACGTAGACGTCGTGTCTTTCTGCAAGTATGTCGAATATGAAGTTCAGCCTGTTGGGAAGGGGATGTCTGATCCAGTCGGTGGTAGGAATTACCAGTATCCTCATCCGTCTGCCTTTGCGTGAACCTATCATGAGCCTCCCAGCTTTCTCCGAATCCATGTCTAAGATGCATCATGTATCACACGAGGACGGGATAAAATTATCCTTCAGACACAACTTGGAATAATTAAAAATACTGAATTGCCGACCGAAAAGATCTAAAGCACGCTCAGCTTGAGATAGTCTTGTCTAAATTGGTTGTGGTCAATTTGAAGGCAGTCATATTGGCGGCTGGAGAAGGCCGCAGGTGCAGACCTCTCACCCAGACCAGGGCTAAGGTTATGCTTCCTGTGGGCAACAGGCCTTTCATGGAGCACGTGATCCTGGCCCTGGCCAAAAATGAGGTCAGAGATCTCTACATCGTAGTGGGCTACCAGAAAGAGCGCATCATGGACCACTTCGAGGATGGCGTCGATTTCCATGTGAATATAACTTATCTCGAGCAGCAGGAGATTCTGGGAACTGCTCACGCGCTCGGCAAGGCCAGGTCCTATATGGATGAGGAGTTTATGGTGGTGAACGGAGATAACCTGATCGACGCTCGCGCCGTGCAAGATCTCATCTCTGTCCGAGGAGAGAGCGTTGTGCTCGCCGCCCTGCGTCAGCAGACTGGCGATTATGGCGTCCTGACTGTCAGGGACGGCAGTGTCAAGGCCATTGTCGAAAAGCCCGGGCGGCCCTGTGCCGGCATAATCAACACCGGAGCATACAAGTTCAGCCCCAGTATCTTCGATGAGCTTGCCAAGACCCCCATATCGGAGAGGGGGTCCTATGAGCTCACCCAGACTTTGTCGCGGATGATTGAGGATGGCAGGGAGATAAGGGCCTTGATCACCAATGGCGTATGGGCGGATGCCATCTTCGCCTGGGATCTCCTGGGGGCCAACAGCCTGGCCCTGAGCATCAAGGACTCGAAAGTCGAGGGATCAGTCGAGGATGGTGCCTGGTGCCGGGGAGCAGTAGAGATAGGGGAGGGAAGCCTCATACGCTCAGGCAGCTACCTGGTGGGACCGGTATCAGTGGGAAGAGACTGCGATATAGGCCCCAATGTGACCGTCTTGCCATCGACCTCCATAGGGGACTCGGTCAGGATAGGCTCTCACACCGAGATTCGCAATAGCATAATCATGAGCGGAACAAGAATCGGCTCCGGAGCGGCAATATCTGATTCTGTCATAGGCGCTGCTTGCGTCCTGGGAGATCATCTCTCAGTCGAAGTCGGTCCCTCTGTACACGAAATGGAGGAGATGTTCTACAAGGCTGAGTTCGGGGCCATTGTGGCCGACGACGTCACTGCAGGAAACCGGATAATTGTGCACTCTGGCACTATGGTAGGCACAGGCGCGAGCATTGGGTCGGGGGCTGCAGTTCGCGGCTGGATCGAGAGAGGGAGCAAGGTGGTTTGAGGTGTGCGGAATAGTTGCCTACGCGGGCGACGAGAAGGCCGGGCCCATACTCTTTGACACCCTCAAGAGGCTGGAGTACAGAGGTTATGATTCTGCGGGAGTGGCCTTCAAGTCTCATGGCGAGATCGAGGTCTTGAAATCGGCGGGAAAGATAAGCGACCTGGAGAAGTCGTACCTCTCCTTGGGCTCGCCCGGAGAGAGCATGGGGATAGGTCATACCAGGTGGGCCACTCATGGCCGGCCCAACGACGTGAATGCCCATCCCCACCTCTCAGGGGAGATCGCCATCGTCCACAACGGGATTATTGAGAACTATCTTGAGCTCCGGGAGCTTCTAATGGAGATGGGCTTCCAGTTCCAGTCGGAGACGGACAGCGAGGTCCTGGCCCATCTGATAAATTTGTACTACAAGGACGACCTTGCCCTGGCGGTCTGCAAGGCCCTGGATCAGGTGGAGGGATCCTATGCCATAGCAGTCCTGGCTGCCAGCTCTCCCTATCTGGTCTGCGCCCGCAAGGATAGCCCACTCGTGCTGGGCATCGGGGAGACAGCCACCTACGTGGCTTCGGATGTGCCTGCGCTGCTCCCCTACACCCGCGAAGTGGTCCGCTTGAAGGACGGCGAACTTGCGCGCATTTACAGAGACGGCGTGGAGATCTTCGATCGAAGGGGAAAGCCTCACCCCGCCGACGCAGAGTTGATCACCTGGGACGTGGACGCCGCAGAGAAGGGGGGCTATCCCCACTTCATGCTAAAGGAGATCAATGAGCAGCCGCGCGCCCTTCGCGAGACCATCGCCGGGAGGATCTCAGAGATAGAGGGCGACGTTAGGCTCAGCCTGGGGATGAGCGATGAGGAGATCCAAGGGCTGGAGAGGGCCTGCATCATTGCCTGCGGAACCTCTTACCATGCCGGCCTGCTGGCCAAGTACCTCTTCCCTCGAGCTGCGGGCCTGCCTACAGAGGTGGAGGTGGCCTCCGAGTTCCAGCACCTCCAGATCCGACCGAGGACGCTGATTCTGGGAATAACCCAGTCTGGGGAGACGGCTGACACCCTCATAGCCCTGAAAAAGGCCAAGACCTGCGGGGTGAGAAGCCTCGCTATAGCCAATGTGACGGGAAGCACAGTCACAGAGCTGGTGGACGGCACCATCTACACCAGATGCGGCCCGGAGATAGGTGTCGCCGCCACCAAGACCTTCACCAGCCAGCTGGCAGCCCTCATACTTCTGGGGATACGCCTGGGCAGGGTCAGGGGTCACCTGAACCCTGATCAAGGCCGCAAGATGGTAATTGAGCTTGCCAAGCTGCCGGGACTGGTGCAGAGGGTGCTCGAGAAAAGAGAGGAGATAAAAGCCGTAGCAGAGAATTACTTCAATGCAAGCTGCTACTTCTTCATCGGCAGAGACTTCCTATATCCCATTGCCCTGGAGGGCGCCTTAAAGATGAAGGAGATCGCATACATACCTTCAGAGGGCTATCCAGGGGGTGAGCTTAAGCACGGTCCACTGGCTCTTATAACAGAAAAAACGCCTGTGGTCGCTCTGGCCACCTGCGGCAGAAAGATCCAGTCCAATATCAAAGAGGTGAGGGCCCGGGGAGCAGAGGTGGTGGCTCTGGCCACAGAGGGCGATCCAGATATTGATAAGGTGGCAAGCACTGTCATAGAGCTTCCCGATACCCGGCCGGTCTTCTCCGCAGTTCTCTGTTCCGTGGCCGTGCAGATGCTTGCCTATTATACTGCCAGCAAGCTCGGGCTGCCCATAGACAAGCCTAGGAACCTGGCGAAGTCGGTCACTGTGGAGTAGGCTCCTATTTTCTATTTTCGAGGGAAAAAATGTCATGGCCAAGGCACGGTGTTCTGCGTATCGAGTCGAATAGTAAGCGTTTTACGATCTCAACTTGCATTATTTCCGTGCCCGCGCGTACAAATCCCCACAAACCAGATTCAAACAAAGTAGAGGTTCACGACCGAAAAAGAAACCAACAGGATAATCCCTTTTCAGACTAGCTCTTGCCTAGCAGCTCTGCTATGTGCTGCACGACCTTAAAGCTGGCATCGCCATGGCCGAAGACCTCTTTCTGCCTGCCGGCCGGGCTGAATCCTCTGGCCAGAGCCACTATCCTGTTTCTATCTGCCCCGGCAAGGACATTCCAGCCGTCCTCCACCGTCTCCACCCACTCTGTCTCCTCTCGAAGAGTTATGCAGGGGACGCCCAAAAGGTATGCCTCCTTCTGCACCCCGCCTGAATCGGTGAGGATTTGCCTGGCGTTTTTCTCAAGGACCATCATGTCCAGGTATCCCACAGGCTTGATCACCTTGACCCTTTCTTTTAGCCTCTCCCAGAGGCCTAGCTGCCTCAAGAACTTCTCCGTCCGGGGGTGGCAGGGGAAGACGACGTCCCCTATCTCTTCCATGGCCTCTGCAATGCTACTGAGCCTGTGGGGATCATCGGTATTGGCCGCTCTATGCGCTGTGGCCAGAGAATAGCCCTTTGGGCTCAGGCCCAGCTCCTGCAGAATGCCCGACCTTCTCTCTGCAATTATCTGGCAGTCCTTCTGCGCGTCTACCATCACGTCCCCAGTGAGATATACGTTCTCTGTGAGCCCTTCTCGTCTCAGATTCGCGACAGCTGTGGGCGTAGGGCAGAGCAAGATATGGGAGCAATGGTCTACCAGCACTCTGTTTACCTCTTCAGGCATGGTCTTGTCAAAGGACCGCAGGCCTGCCTCCACATGGCCTACCTTGACCTGCAGCTTGACTGCAGCCAAGGCTCCCGCCAGGGTGGAGTTGGTATCCCCGAAGACCAGGACCAGGTCGGGCCCGGTCTGTAGGAGGATCTCCTCGATCCTGCAGAGCATCTCTGCAGTCTGGCGGCCATGGCTGCCCGACCCTACCCCCAGATGAAAATCGGGCCGAGGAATCTCCAGCTGGTCAAAGAAGACCTTGTCCATCTCATAGTCGTAATGCTGCCCTGTATGTATGATGATCTCGTCGAAGCTCTTGCGCAGCTCTCTGGAGACCGGGGCCAGCTTTATGAAGTTGGGTCTGGCTCCCACTACCGATGCTATCCTCATGGTTTGCTCTCTTTGCCAAGCAGCCCTGGGCCGATCTTACAGCAGAGCCGGAAGCTATCGAAGACCAAGTCCGCCTCCTCCGGCCTGATCCATTGCAGTCCCAGGTCCCGCACTTCCTTTTCGGCCAGAAGAAGATCAAAGGCGTAGACATCCAGGCCCTTCTCCCCAAGGAGCATGGCCAGGGCCAGGTTCCGGCTGTGATAGAACTCCTTAACGCCCGGCCGGAAAGTGATGCCGACGATGCAGATCCTCACCTGGCCCAGGGGCTTTTTTACTTTCAACGCCTGCAGCAGGATCCTCTCCGCCCAGTACTGGACCATCTGGTCGTTTATCTCCCGGGACGATCTGAGCAGCCGAGCATAATCGAACCTCTCCCTCTTCTCCATCTCTTTGATCAAGAACCAGGGGTAGACAGGAATGCAGTGTCCTCCCACGCCCGTAGAGGGAAGGTGAAGGTGGCAATACTGGTGGTTGGCCTCTTCCCTGGCCTCGAAGAAATCTATTCCCAGCTCGTCGGATATCTTGAAAAGCTCATTGGCCAGGGCAATGTTCACGTCCCGGTAGCAGCCCTCCATCACCTTTATCATCTCCGCCACTCGGGCCGAGGAGACCAGATGGAGGTGGGGGATGAACCTCCTGTACAGCTGGCAGGCCAGCTGTCCGCTCTTTTCATCTGTGCCCCCCACCACCTTGGGAAACTCCCTTAGCCGGGAGATGCTGTATCCCGTCATTATCCTCTCCGGAGAGTAAGCCAGGTGGAACTCCTCCCTTCCCAGACCGCTGGCCTGCTGCAGCCAGGAGCTGACAAGCCTATCTGTCGTCCCGGGAGGGACAGTGGTCTCCAGGACGACCAGGTCTCCCCCCTTGAGGATCTTGCCCAAGCTGCGGCATGCCGCCTCCAGAACTCTCCAGTCGGGATCCAAGCCCTCATCGACAAATAGGGGAACTATCACTATGAAGGCCCCGCACCCCCGAGCATCCTGGAAGTCTGCCGTTGCTCGCAGCCGCTTTCCTCCATGAATTCTGATGAGATCTTCGAGGCCGGGCTCCTCTGGAATGGGACTACTGCCCCGGTTGATTAGAAGGCACCGATCGGCATCTATGTCCACTCCCACCACGTCGCTGCCGCTATCGGCTATCACCGCTGCCAGCGGCAACCCGGCATTGCCCAGACCAATGACCGCAACAGAGTCGAACATCTCAAATCCTCTTGGCGATCTCCACTTCTCTATGACAGCTGCTGCATCTGTAGACCGCTCTGCTCTCCGTTTCCCGCGCAACCTCAGTCAGCCTTTTGCCGCAGTAGCAGGCCCAGCCCCTGGCCCTGGCGGGATTGCCCATTACCAGAGCGAAGGCAGGGACGTCCTCGGCAACAACGCTTCCCGCACCCACCATGGCGTACTTGCCAATGGTTATCCCGCAGATCACTGTCGCATTGGCGCCAATGCTTGCGCCCCGGCAGACCCTGGTGGGCACAACCTGCTCATCGCTCCAGAAAGAGGACCGTGGAAAGAGGTCGTTGGTGAAGGTGGCAGAGGGGCCCACGAAGACATCGTCCTCCAGGGTGACTCCCCTGTAGACAGAGACGAAGTTCTGTATCTTGACGTTTTCCCCGATCTCGGCGCCTATGTCTATATAGACGCTTTTCCCGATGGTGCAGCCCCTGCCGATGCGGGAGCCGCGGCGGACGTGGGCGAAGTGCCAGATCTTGGTGCCAGCGCCAATATCCTGGCTTTCTATGACGGCAGTGGGATGGGCGTAATAGCTCATAGTAGCCCTCTCTTAATCTCCTCGCAGATTCTCAGGTTCTTCAGCGCTTCCTGAGGGGTTACGGGAAAGCTTTTCCCCACCCTGGCGCAGTCTACAAAGGCTTTGAGCTCAACCTTGAGGGGCTCCACCTTGTTGACCAGGACCTTTTCGATGATGTTCTCCTGCAGGTACCTCTCGTTCTCGAGTCCGTACTTGCCCGGCTTGCGGTAGACATACAACTCCTGGGCCATGAAGTCTCCTTCGGTGGTGAACTCCTCGTTCTCGATGTACATGGTCCTGATCTTCTTGCATGCCAGCCTGCTGGCTGATATGGCGGCCACAGAGTGGCCAAAGATCGCCATGGCCTGGCAGAAGTTTCCAGTCCCGCCGCTGTATATCCTGTAGCTATCGACCCCGCGGAAGAGCACATTGAAGACGATGTCGATGTCGTGGATCATCAGGTCTTCGACCACTGAGGCGTCCGTGATCCTTGTGGAGGCAGGGTTATGCCTCATCATGGAGATGTAGTCCGGACGATCCGCTATTCTCCTTATCTCCTCCACTATGGGGTTGAACCTCTCAATGTGGCCCACGCCGACAGTGACATCCCCTTTCCCGCACAGATCGAGGAGAGCCTCTCCCTCTTTTAGCGTTGAAGTCATGGGCTTCTCAATCAGGCAGTTTACGCCCGATTCGATGGCCTGCTTTGCCGCCTGAAAATGATGCCTAGTTGGAACACAGATGCTGACTGCCTCAGCTCGGGCCAAGACCTCTTCGGGCGAGCGGCAGATGATGGCCAGGTCTTTCATCCTTCCAGCATTCTCTGCAACGGGATCGAAGATGTAGACGTTCTCCACGCCCTTGAGCTCTGAGTAGACTCGGACGTGGTTCCTGCCCATAGATCCGACGCCTAATACACCTACGTCCATGTCTAGGCCTCCGAGACTCGGGCCTCGATGCCGTTTATGGCCTCGGCTATGTAGATTCGATCTTGAGGCCGGAGAGAGGGGTGCACCGGCAGGCTCAGCACCTTTCCTGATACTTCCTCGGCCACGGGGCAGACATCCTTATCCAGCCCCAGATCCCTGTAGAAGGGCTGTCTATAGACGGGTTTAGGGTAATGTACAGCTGAGCCGATGCCCCTTGACTGCAGAAGCTCCATCAGCCTCTCTCTATTCACAGGAAAATCGTCCTCTACCTTGACCACATACTGGTTATAGACGTGCTTCGTGCCCTCGGCCTGGCGTGGAAGGGCGAGACCCTTTATCTGGATGTGGTCGTTGTAGTACTGCGCATTCTCTATCCTCTTCTGGTTGAACTCCTCCAGGCGGCCCAGCTGGACGAGGCCTATCGCCCCCTGGATGTTGGTCATACGGTAGTTGTAGCCCAAAGCAACGTGATTGTACTTTCCCCTGTCCCCGTGGTTTCTGAGAAGCCGCAGCTTATCGGCCAGCACATCATCGGAGGTGGTGATCATGCCGCCTTCTCCTGTGGTCATATTCTTGGTGGGATAGAAAGAGAAGCAGCCTATCCCAAAGCTGCCTGCCTTTTTTCCCTGGAAGTCCGCTCCGTGAGCCTGCGCAGCATCCTCGATCATGGCCAGATTATGATCCTCGCAGATCTCAGAGACGGCCTTCAGATCAAAGGGCTGGCCGTAGAGGTGCACGCCCATGACTGCCTTCGTCTTGGAGTTGATCTTGCTCTGCAGGTCATCGGGATCTATATTGAAGGTCCCCGGGTCCACATCGGCAAACCTGGGCCTCAGATCCTGATATAATACCGAGTTGGCGCTGGCAATGAAGGTAAAGGCGGGAACGATGACCTCTCCTCCCGCCGTAAGGTCCAGAGCCTTCAGGGCCAGGTCGAGAGCGACTGTGCCATTGCAGACCGCTACAGAGTTCCTGGCACTCAAGTAATTCGAAAACTTCTCCTCGAAATTCCTCACCGCCTCTCCCTGGGTGAGAAAACCAGATCTCAGAACCTCCCCTACCGCCTCAACCTCTTCGCTGCCTATCACCGGCTTGGCTATGGGAATAAAATCTCTCATCAGATCACTCGGGATTCTTTAAAGCCTATTCAGAGCAAGCGCTATGGTCCGCTCTCCTGAAAAGCTTTGTCGTACGACTGAAAATATATATAAAGATTCCACTTATTCGCTTCTTCCCGGAAAAGGCCGTAAGCAGTGGTCCAGTCGGGAGGAGAATCCCCCTGACAAGGACAACCGCCATCGATAAAATGAAGCTCAATAGTCGCAAATCTTTGGGTCAAAGCGGGCTCTTTTTCTGCTCTTTCTCATGAGATCATATTGCTTGAGGAGTGCCCTAAGATGCTTCTCGGAGTAGCCTATTGATCTTCTCTTTATCCATTGTGTCTCCCTTTGAGAGTTCAGCGCTCACCTCTCTGAGGAGCAACTCTTTCTCCGAAAGGGCTTTCTGCACATCTTCGATCTTCTTTCTTGCTTGAGCTGCCTCTTCCTCCTCCAGCCGTTCAGCCTTCCTCTCCCCAAAGTAAAAGCCAATGATGGTCGCGACGATTGCCAGGAGCCACTCGGGCATGGATTGCACTTCAATTCCCTGAAATACTACGATTAGCACTAATGTTATGAATATGAGCGTGATAGTGGCTCTTATTGTTCCATTGGGAAGTCCGAAGGGCGTTTGAGACCATCTCTCGCTATCTGCGCTCAGGTTGATCATGGAGATAAATCCGAGAATGAGCAATGTGATTATGGCGACCAGGTATATGGCTGGCAAACCTTTTACAAAAGCGTAGCTAAAGGTGGCCAGAGTTATTATGATCAATATCATCAATCCCACCAGCGGCGCCCTAGATGGTTGACCGCCCTCTTTTCCAGGATCTACTGGCTTTTTATCTGCCATTTTAAAACCCTCCCAATTTATTTATATAGAGTTTATAAAGAAATGCACTTTCCCGCCTAATTATACCTAACTTATAAATTCGACTCGAAGAGAATCCCTCCAGCACTTCAGCCGACAATTCTTCCATAGATATTTTATTGCCGATTTAGCCTATATTAATATTTTGGGTCGCGTACGTGAGCTACTGAAAAGCGCTAACAACTGGTGCAATGGAAGTTTACTGCCAAAATGAATCCCATGCATTCGATTCTCGTGACGATTTTCAGTAACCTTCACCCACGACCATATTTTGGGAGGCGAAAGAAAGCTGATATTTATAATATTATTATTTTTTATCATATTATTTTTGCGCGGCTACGAATCCCTTCAGCACTGCAGCCGGCCTTCCCCAGAAGCCGGCCTCGATCACCGTCCCCGGGTAGATGGTGGTATGGATGCCCGTCTTGACATCGTCCCCCATGATAACACCCAGCTTTCTCCTTCCCGTATCTTCCTTTTTGCCCTTGATATAGGAAGAGACGATAGCCTTGTCATGCCTCAGGTTGGCGACTATGGTCCCCGCCCCGAAGTTGCAGCCCGAGCCGATCACGCTGTCTCCCAGATAGCTGAGGTGTCCAATCTTCGTCCCATCCATGACGGTGCTGTTCTTGATCTCCACTGCATTGCCGATTCTAACCCCGTTGCCGATGCAGGTGCTGGGCCTTATGTAGCAGTTGGGACCGATGTCGCAATCCTCCCCAATTATCGCCGGCCCTTCGACGTACGCCCCAGAGCGCACCACAGTCTTCCGGCCGACAGAGACCTTGCCCTTCAGTGTCGCGCCGGGCTCTATCTCTCCCAAAACGCCCGGCCGGACGGTTCCCATCAGCTTTTCATTTGCCTCTAGAAGATCCCAGGGCCTGCCGATCTCAAGCCAGTCCTTCATCTCGAGAAGCCTAATCCTCTTTTTTGCGGCCAGGATGTTCAGCCCGTCGGTGAGCTCATGCTCGCCTCGCTCGGAGATAGGGGCCTTCGCCAGAGCATCGAAGATCTCCCCGGAGAGAAGGTATATTCCGGCGTTGGCAAGGTTGGAGGGGGGCGACGGATTCTTCTCGACTACCGACTTTACATAGCTCCCATCTGCTGAGAAGACGCCGTAGCGGCTGGGATCGGCGACGCGAAAGGAAGCCGCTGCCATCTCCTCCGATTGGGCGATCCTCTGCAGAGATTCGGTATCTGGAAGCACGTCGCCGTTCAAGACCACGAACCTGTCCTCGCTCTCGGCCTCCGCAGCCAGGAGGGCGTGCCCGGTGCCCAGCTGCTTTTCCTGGACGGCGTAATCTATCTTAATCCCTAGCCGGCGGCCGTCTCCGAAGTAGGATCGAACAGCCTGCTGGCAGTAGCCCACCACCAGGACGAAGCTATCCAGTCCTGCCTCGCGCCCCCTGCTGAGGATATGCTCCAGGAAGGGCTTGCCTGCTACAGGGAGCATCACCTTTGGCCTCTTAGAGGTCAGCGGCCTCATCCTGCTGCCCTCTCCCGCGGCCAGAACTATCGCCTGCATTTTTATCTGTGGCTAGCTGTTTGCAGGGCAAAAATAGAAAAGCTTTGTGGAGGGTGAAAAGGTTAATAGAGTTGCACGCCCCTCCTGTGTATATGCTGGAGGAGTTCAGGCGCTACTGCTCTCTGCAGCGCGACCAGGGGGCTCTGGCCTCTTTGCTGGTCTACCTGCGGCGAAGAGGGGGATGGGTGCAGCTGAATCAGATCTGGAGGGAGCAGGGGCCAGCCAGCGGCGGCCCCTTCTGGAACCAGACCACCCTCATAAACAAGCTGGAGAAGCTGGAGCGTCTGGGGGTGGTGAGCATGGAGCGCAGGATCCTGCCCTCGCCGCGCGCCGAGGCCAAGAAGAAGACCAACACTTTCTACAGGCTCAATCCGGCCACGCCGCTCTATCCTCACATCTACGGCATGCTCAAGATCTACAAAGAGGGGCCGGATAAGTACTCATCGCAGCTGGTAGAGGTGCCCCTGGACCGCTTGAACGAGCTGGCAGGCAAATCGGAGAGGGGCAATCCCGTGGTGGAGCGCGAGCTGGAGGTAGCCATGGAGCTGATCGGCGAGGTCTTCCACGTGGGCGGCGAAGAGGTCGGGAGGATGATCAAAGAGCGGATGGCCCGCAAAGGACAGGTCGCCAGGGCGGAGAGCAAGCGCCCTCCATAGCTACCATCCCCTCTTGCTCTTGTAGAGGGAGAGCATCTCCTTTACTGTCTCCGGGCTCACCTTTCCGAGTGTTGAGATTGTCTCATAGAACCTGTTCGGAACGCGGGCAGCCGAGAGATCGAAGCCTTCGCCGGCCTTAAAGCGGTACTTCTCCTCAAAGATCTTCTTTCCCAGGATCTGCAGATCATCCTTGCTCCTCTCTATTCCCACTGCGCCCAAGGCCTCGATGATGTTCTCCTCCGTATACACTCCCCGGGCGAATAGACAGCCCACCAGGCTGTTGAAGACCCCCCGGGAGTTATCCTCCTTTATGATCTCGTCCACCATCTGCTCGGGGTCCATCTGCTTCTTGGCGGCCTTCTGGTCTATGCTGTAGCCGGCATTGTCCAGATGGGAATGCCGGACCCCCACAAGCTGTCCTACGATGGAGGCGGGGCCGGTATGGTATCCAGAGACCTCATTGCCTCCCAGGGCCATGGCGAACTCCCTCCCACCATACCTGCGGGAGGCAAAATCAACGCCGTTGCCCAGCGCAGCGTAGAACTCGTTCGGGGCTTTGACTATATTCTCCAGAGCCTTCAGGTAGCTTTTCACATTGTTCCACTGCAAGGGTATCCCCAATGTCTCTTGAGGCGTGATCAGATCCCTTTCATAGGCCTCTGTGGCCCAGCCCAGGACTACTCCCGCGGACATGGCATCCAGCCCCAGACCCTCAACCGCGTTTATGAGCTGAAGAACGCCATCAGCCGAGGCCACACCCAGGTTTGAACCCAGGGAGTAGATGGGCTCGTAGTCGTAGGAGATCTTGCGGATCTCGAACTCATGGTGGGGGGAGAAGGCTGTCTTCAGGGTGGCGATGTGCACGCAGCCGATGGGACATCCGGCGCAGGATAGCCTGCGGAACAGGTATTGCTCAGCGAATATCTCTCCGCTTATCTTCTCCGCCTCGGAGAAGCTGGACGCTTGGAAGTTCTTGGTGGGCAGGCCCTTGAGCCAGTTGAGGACGTTTATATTAACCGATGTGCCCAGGTCGTGATACTTCTCCATGATGTCGGTCTGAACTGCAGTCCGGTAGAGCTTGTTGTAGACCTCGCGGTACCTCTTTGCATCAGGGATCTCTGCGTGCTCAGTGCCTGAGATGGCCATGGCTTTGAGGTTCTTGGATCCGAAGACTGCTCCCAGGCCCAGCCTGCCGAAGTGGCGGTAGGTGTCTACAATCACATTGGCATAGCGGATCAGCTTCTCTCCGCCGGGGCCAATGCGGATTATGCTCCGTCTTCCCACTCCTGGCTCGCGCTCGCGCAGGATCATGCCTGTCGTCTGGGCGTCAATTCCCCAGATGGAGGTTGCGTCCTTGATCTTGACCTCGGCGTCGTTTATGGAGATATAGCAGGGCCTCTCCGCCTTTCCCCTTATCACTATCGCCTCGTGACCGGCAAACCTCATGGCCAGATGAAGCCTCCCCCCGGCATAGGACTCCCCCAGCTCTCCGTTCAGAGGAGACTTGAAGGTAGCAACAGCCTTGGTGGCCACTGGAAATATACCGTTGAGGGGACCGATGCTGAAGATGATCGGCGCCTGGGGCGAAAGAGGATCTGTGCCCGGCGGACATTCCTCCCTGAGCAGCTTTATCCCCGCACCTGTGCCCCCCATCCACTCAGCGAAGAGATCTTGCTTCTCCTCCACCCAGCTCTCATTTCGGGAGAGATCTATGTACAATACCTTGCGCAGCATCAGGCAGGCACCTCCTCGAGCTCGAGCACCCCGTGAGGACAGAAAGCGATGCATGCCCCGCAGTGCATGCATTTGATGGGCTTGCCCTCCTTGTCTAGAGTTATGGCCCCTATCAGGCAGGCCTCCTGGCATTTGCCGCAGCTTGTGCATTTTTCCTTGTGGAATATCACGTTCCCATCCTCCCTCCGCTCCAAAGCTCCCGCCGGACAGGCCCTCACGCAGGGGGGGTCCTCACAGCCCCGGCAGACAACCACCACAAAGTCCCCCTCCAAGCCGCCCCGGGTGAGGACCTTTATGCCGCTGTCCTGAAGAGAGGCGGTCCCGGAATGGATCCTGCTGCAGGCGAACATGCAGCCCAAACAGCCAATGCACCTCTCCGGATGAGACACCTTCAGTCGCCTCCTCTTCCTGGGCGTCTGCTCCTTCGCGGGCCCGGCGGCCGCCACGGCCGTCCCGGCAATTTGACTCTCGGCCATCTCCATCACCTGAATTACATATTGCTTAAAATATGATGCACATCTTCAAGAGTGTTTTGGGCAAGGACCCTTTGGGCAATTTCTTTCGCCTCGAATAACGAAACCTGCCGAATGGCGGCTTTTACGGCCGGAATGCTGGCGGCGCTCATGCTCAGTTCATCCAGCCCCAGCCCTACCAGTAACGACGAGGCAAGCGGATTTCCCGCCAGCTCCCCGCACATGCTTACATGTCTACCCGCGGAGTGGGCGGCGATCACGGTTTGATGGATCAGCCGAAGCACGGCTGGTTGCAGGGCGTTCGCCAGGCCGGCGACCTTTCCGTTTCCCCGGTCGGCTGCCATTACATACTGGGTTAGGTCGTTTGTGCCGATGCTGAAAAAGTCA
>Ga0315289_10008223_pt1 | contig 15107 bp, 19 predicted proteins | sample YL17G11_40_MG_FD_203452 | JGI IMG/M metagenome (GOLD analysis project Ga0315289, IMG submission 203452) | Sediment microbial communities from Yellowstone Lake, YNP, Wyoming, USA - YL17G11_40 | ecosystem: Environmental > Aquatic > Freshwater > Lake > Sediment | place: USA: Wyoming | collected... | reverse complement strand
TCAAGCGAGCCGGAGAGCAGATCGGAGGGCAGGGCGGAGATCTGCATGAGGACCTTGCCCGGATGCTCGAAGACCTCGTTCAGGATGCCCCGGACCTCGCCGATCATGCAGTCGCCGCCCCAGGTGGTGCCCTGATAACTCGGCTCGATCCGCGTCACCCGAAAGCGGGGCTGCATCGCCCGCGTGATGGCCAGGGGCGCTCCGCCCTCGTAGGTCGTGGAGGCGCGGTAAACGACGCGCAGGGGATTCGTCGTCTCGCCCCACACGAACCCGGCAAAGAGCGTTTGCCACGTATTCCCCACCGCGTCCCCAACCTCGACCTTGAGCACCACCCGCTGCGGAACCAGCTCGCTTTGGTCCATGCTCCAGATGCCGTTCGTATAGACGACCGTCACCTCGGCGTCATCGTAGCCGGTGCCCGGCAGGGTGTACGTCCGGACATTGGTGTCATAGGGCAGCACGTAGCCGGCGAAGAATTCGATCGGGGTCTCCGTGTTGAACTTGCTCATTGCCGTCTGTTCGAGCGTGCCGTTGCGATATTCGACGGCCACGCCGGCCAGGTCGGTAATCGATTGGTCGTTGATTCGGAGCGAGGACACGTCGAAACTGCCGATGGGGCCTTCCCCGAAACAGATCAGGACATTCCGGAGGTGCTGCGTGCTCAATTTGACCGGCGTCGCCGTGATAGGGGTATTCAATTCTGGATTAGTCAAATTAAAGAATTGCCGCCAACCCTCTTCGATGGCAATCCACCAGGCTGGTTGCAGGCCCCGGGTGGTCACGGCTCCCAACTCACTGTAATGGCCGATGATGTTGCCGTGGACCCGCACGTCGCCATAGATTTTCGGGACCGCCCCGCCCTGGGCCTGGATGGTCTGATCGCTCCATTGCGCCTGCCGGGCCTGGGCCGCGTCCGGGGCGCCGGGGGCGAGCAGGGTATTCAGCAGCAGCGACCCGCCGATCATAATGCCGGCGGCGGCCGCCGCACCCCAACCCTGACCCCAACCAAGGCCCGCTGCCCCGCCGACATAGCCCCCAACTCCGTAGGACACGACGGCGAGCATCACCATCAGGATCATGCCCATCATCTGCGTGTTCTTGCCCACGAGAACGATCACCTGCACGCGGTCCCCGGGCCGGGGACGATAGGACCATTCCTTCGGTCCCAACGGCTCCCCATTCAAGAGGCAGGCCGCCGCCGGGACGCCTTCCTGGGCCAACCATTCGGCGATACTGCGGCCCGCGGCAGGACCAGCCGCGGCCCGCGTGGCGCCGGTCAGGGGATTCGTGAGGATCGTCAGGGACCCCGGCACGGCGCCGCTTTCCTCACGGCCGGGCGGGAGGGCGGGGTACGCGAACTCGTAGAAGCCCTCGATCCGGGGGGCCCACGCCTCGATCCGCTCCACCCGTGGTCCCGCGTCCGTCGCGTGGAGGAACTCCTGCGGTGAGAGCACCACGCCGAGGTGCGTGACGTATTCCCCCATCCGGATCGCGACGATGGCGTAGGTCTGCGGGGCGGCGAGACGGACGAAGCGGGCGGGTCCGGCCGGGCCGCGCACGAGACCGGCCAACCACGGCAACTGATCCGGCATGGCGAGACCGGCCGCCTGACGGGTCGCTTGAACGAGCCGCCAGCAATTGCCGGAAGTTTGATTTTTGATGTTCGATGTTTGATTTATCATTTTCAAGCCAGTCGGGCCACGCGATTGCGGAGGCCCACGCAGCCCCAGAAGTGCAGCGTCGCGGCCCGTTTTCGGCAGGCGTCCAGGTTCCGCTCGCAGATCGTGAAACCCGCCGTGCCGCCGCCCGTATAGGCCCCGGCGTAATTAGCGCCGTCGGTGCTGTCGAGGTGGAAGCTGTTGGCATCATGCTTTTCCACTACGTAGTTGCCCGTCAGGGACGGGGTAATCCCCACGATTCCGGCCAGTGTCACCTGATCGTCCGTCTCGAACGCGTGGCCGGCCGCCGTGACCGTGACCCGGCCGGCCGCGGCGTGACCGACCGCATCGACCGCCATCGGGACGTAGGGACAGCGGGGATCGGTCCCGAACCGGTACTCGCAGAGGTCCGCAAAGAATCGGCCACATGGGAACCGCTTCCGCAATAGGTCCGGCCCGCCGATCGTCAGATAGACCCACTCCGCTTGCGGCCGGGCTTTGAGAATGCTGTACTCCGTGATCAGGTCCTGGTAATAGACGGCGAGGGCGTCCGGCATGACAATCGCGATCGTCAGGGTCGCACCCCGGAAATAGTTCGTCGCATAGAGCGAGGGCCGCAGCCGCTCCTCTACGTCGCTGATCGCCAGGTCGAACTGCGGAATCCCCTCCCTCTTCGTGACGCCCAGGACCTGCATGTCGAAGGCGGCGGGCACGTAGTCTACCCCGCCGAACGTGATCGTCCGGGTATTGCGGGCCAGGCGGATGTGGGTATCGGCGATGTCGTTGATCGCCACGTCCAGGAGGGCGACGAACGGCTCCGTTGTCTCCAGCTCTTTCAGCCGCCGCAGAATGAGGTCCGGGATCTGCTTCATGGTATGTTTGATTTTTGATTTTTGATTTTTGATTTCAAGACTCTTGCGGGCACGCCCGCCTCCAATTCAATCAAACATCACACATCAAATATCACACATCCGCGCCTCCATAGCCGGTGCCCGTCGCCCCGGCGCATTCGGCCAGCGTGAAATCCACTGCCCACTCGATCTGATGGTCCACGACCCGCTGCCAGCGCGGCGGCTCCCGAAACCAGAAGCGGACCAGGACCCGCTCCTGCGTCCGGGGATTGGTCCATGTGAACGGCCGCACGCTGCGATGGGCGGTGACCCGATAGAAGGTCTCGAAAATGGCGTAATCGGCCGTACTGCAATTGATGAGCCGGTCCCGCCAGCCGCGAAAGGCGTCTTGCCACTCGCGGCGGGTGCGGGTGCGGCCATTGCCCAATTGGGCCGCAGCCACGCCCGGGTCGATCACGAACTCCTGGGGAAAGCCCCGAGCCGAGGCCCTCATCAATTCCGGAAAATCCAGGCCGCAACTGCTGCTGGAGCTGGAGGATAGCGAGGAGGAAGAGCTGACGGAGGCTGAGCTCGATGAACTGAGCGACGACGAGGAGACCGACAGGGAGCTGAGCGAGCTAGATGAAAGGCTGGATGAAATCGAGCTGGACGACATCAGCATCTTCCCTCAATCGTAAATCGTAAATCGTAAATCATAAATCGCCTACCCCCCCCGCGCCGTCATGCGGATCTGGTCCCGCATCACGCCGCCCCGCCGGATGTTGTCGAGGATCACGCCGACGATCATCGTGGGACCGTCGAAGGAGATCTGGGCGCCCGTCGCCTCCAGCGGACTGCCCGGCGGGTTGCTGATCCGGACCTCGACTTTGTCCGGCCGGCCCGCGGCACCGCCCGATGCCGGGACACTGGCCGCCTCGGCCGAGCCGCCGACGATGCCCCCGCCATGATAGACGGCGACGCGCTGGCGGCGGGATTCCTGCTCGGTCAGGACCTCCTCGCCCACCCGCGCCACGATCAGCCGCTCGTTCGAAGCGAGATAGCGATCGGCAGCGCCCACGGGCAGATAGCGGGTCTGACCAGCATCCCCAACCCCGCCGCCCGCGTGATGGACCTCGGCGCTATAGCCGTAGAAATCAGACTGCGCCTGATAATTCGAGCCGACGGAGGTATCGAGACTGCCGTAACTTTGACGACCGCCGCCGGCAAAGAGCGAGGCGACGCCCGGCTTGATCGCATCCATGAAGGGCTGCATGATAAATTCGTTGGTCGCGCGGCGGGCGAGGGTGTTGAAAAACTGCTCCGCGTACTGGCTGGCGTTCTTGAAGTCGAACGCGATGTCCGTCAAGGTCTGGCCCAGGTCATCGAGCGACCGGTTCGAAAACTCGACCCGGGACAGGAGCTCCAGCGCGCGGCGATGATTCTCCAAGCGCCGCGTCACCTCATCGACACTATCCCCATAGGCTTCGCGGACCGTCATCTCGTAACGCACGATCTCGCCCAATTTGCCGTGGGCGTCCCCCGCCCGCCGCACCACCTCGATCTCCGTCTCCGTCGCGGCGTCCATCTCCGAGACCCGGTCCCGGAGCCGCTGCATCCCCTCCGCCGCCCGCCGGACCGCTCGCTCTTCTTCTTGGATGGCCTGCTCGGCGTCTTTGATCTCCTGCTCCGTCGGCATCACTCCCGCTGGATTCGAAACTGCCATCGGGCTGCGGCCGTATTCCTTGATCCGGGCCTCCGTCTCCGCCTGCTCACGGATCCCCTGGGCCCGCTGGCGAAGTTGAGCGAAATAGGTCTTGGTTTGCTCGGCGTTGCTCGCCTCCTGCACCAGCGGGGCCCGGCCCGCCTCGTAGGCGGGAGTCCGGTCTTTGCGGACGATCTCCTCCGCCTGGGCCCAGCGGTTCTCGTACCTCACCCCGCCCTTGCCCAGCAGGCTCCAAGGCTGTTTCCCCTCCCGCTTCATCTGGTCCGCGTAGACCTCTTTGGTGGTATCGAAGACATCCTTCTTAAAGGCGGCGTCGTAAGCGCGCAGGGCCACCGAGTTCTTGATGTTCTCGATCTTGATGAGGATATCCAGCACTTTGCCCGCCGCGACCGCGACGGATTCCATCGCACTCGTCACCGTCTCGCCGAACCCGCCGCCGGCCGCCGCCGCGTCCGCAAGACGGCCCGCCAACGCCGCGATATAGGGAGCCACCTGCACCACGAGCTGGTCCTGGATCGCCTTCTTAATCGTGCGGAGTTCCTTCAAGGCGACTTCCGCCTGGTGCGCCAGGGCCGCGTCCACTTCGGTCAAGACCCCGCCCAACTTCTGGCCCCGGACCATCATCTCATCGATCCCGGCACTGCCGAGACGCAGGACCTTTAGCATCTCGGCGCCGCCCCGGCCGAAGATGTCGAACGCGAGCCGCATCTGGTCCGAGGCGTTGGGGATCGTCTGGAAGGCGTCCGCCAGCTTGCGAATCGCCTGATCAGGACTGGTCTCGCTCAACTCTTTGGCGCTGAGTCCCAGTTGCTGCAGGCCGATTCGCGCCGCCTCCGTACCCTGGGCCGCCTCCGCTCCGAATCGGGTCAGCCGCTCCAGGAACGTGACCATCGAGGCCCCCGCGACCTCCGACTGCTCCGCCACGTACTTGAGGCCGCTCATGCTCTCCGTCGAGATCTGGAGGATGTCCGCCGCTTTGGCCGTGTCGCTGATCGATTGGGCCACCTCCTGATAGCCGCTGACCAGCTTGGAGATTCCCACGTAGCCGACGCCGACCGCCAGGGCCGTGCCCAGCATCTTGCTGACGCCCTGGGCGGTCTTTTCGAGGGTCTGCAAACTCTTCTGCACGCCCGCTACGCCCGTGCGCGTGGAGTCCTTGACGATGTACTCGATGCCGGATTTTTGCCAGGTGTCGGCCATGTGATTTATGATTTATGATTGTTGATTTTTGATTTCAGACCAAACCCGCCTGGGCGTCGAACCGCTCAGGCGTGTCGAAGTTCCGCTCCTCCGGCTCCGGATCGTCCAGGCTCCGCAGGAGGAACTCCTCCAGGTGCACGACGCCGCTCTTGCTCGACCGCAGGCAGGCAACTACGTGCATCGCCAATTTCGCCGCCCGCAAATCCGCCCGCCGCTCGCCGAAAGCCCGGACCCCGTCGAGGACCCGCAGCGTCGCCAGTTCCGAGCAGGTGACGCCCGCCAGCAGCTCCGCCCGGGTCCGGTTCAGGCCGAGGGCGATTCGCCATTCTTGGGCGCGGGCGGGGTCGGCTTGGAGTTTTTTAGGATCTCCTCCTCGCTCTCCGGCAGTACGCCGCAGAGCTCCAGGACCGCCCGGGCCCCCTTCTCGATCAGGTGGGCGCCCTTGCCGGCTAAGTGATTGACGTCCTTGTCACTGAAGAGCTTGATCCCCTTCTCGTCGATGGCCCCGGCGATGAACAGCCGGATGGAATAGTTCGGGGCCTTGCGATCGAAATTCTCCCAGTCGTCCGCCCCCATCTCTTGGAAGAGCATCTCGCCGCCGAGGGCCGGGAAATCCACCTTCTTTTGCTTGAGTTTCTGGTGCGCCAAGATTTGCTCGCGCGTCAGTGTCATGTCGTTTCTCCTTTTACTATTCACCACCGAGGCACAGAGGTCACAGAGAAAACCGGAAAACATTTATTCTTTCTTCTCCGTGTTCTCCGTGTCTCCGTGGTGCCCCTTTTTTCGTTTAGGCCGAGGAACTGCTGGAGGAGGACAGGCTCGACGAGCTGCTGGAGGAGGACGAACTGCTCGTGATCGCCCCGGTGATCTTGATGCCGAAATTGTAACTGACCAGGGCATCGTGCGGACCCGCGAGCGAACTATCGTCGGGATAGCCCCAGAACCACCGGCGGCGGCCGTCGGCGAACTGGACCTTCCAGCTTTCCGTGACGCGGTTCTTCAGCGCCGCCAGGACCGCCCAGGCGTAGGTCGCGTTGTAGAGGACCTCGCAGGTGAAGCGGCCGGAGTCGATCAGGCCCGGCTCGAACGTGCGATGATAGCCGGGGGTGTCGGCGTCCGTGTTGTCGAGGTTGTCGACCTTGGTGCCCTCGAAGTTGATGTTCCGGATGTGGCCGATCAGGCCCGTCACCGAGCCGGTCAGCGTGGTTCCTTTACCGAGCATGGATTACTCCTTTCGTCAGACACCGCCGGCGGCGCTGAGGTCTGTTTTCAACGTGGAAAATTTAACTTGCAGCAGCAGGCTCTCGCCCGTGACGCCCGGCGCCAGCGGCTCGTTGCTATCCTCCTGGAGCGAGACGATCTCCTTCAGGGTCATGCCATTCGAATCGGCGAGGCCGCCGCAGGACGGGTCCGCCGCCAGGGCCTTGACGATCGCCGCCATGACGAGATTGATCCGGGTGTCGAGCGAGGCGGCCGCCGTGTCCCGATCGATCACGGCTATCGTGATTTTGTATTCCTGCTCGAAAATCAGGTCAGTCTTATCCGCATCATCGATAAGGCAGGACCGCTGGCGGATCACGGCCGTCAAGTCCTTCGTCAGCTCCTCGGTCCAGAAGACGCGCTTCGGCCGCAAGGCCGTGACGCCGGAGATCTTCGCCGCCTCCGTGCGGAGCCATTCGGAAATCCGTTCGCGAATCGAAGCGGCCATGATTACCCTTTTCCCTTTGCCGTCACCCAGGCGATTTTCGAGTCAATCTCTTTTTGCAGTTGGGCCGAACCGGCGATCTGTAGAGCGGGCAGCCAATCCATCCGCATCACGATGCCGAGCCGCTCCCGCTGCTCGTAGATGGGCAATTCCGTCGCGTACTTGTACCAGCCGTGGCGGCCCCGGCCGACGTGTTCCGGCCGGCGGATACTGATCCCCGGCTTGACGACCCGGGCCCGTACGAATACGCCTTTATGACCGGTGGGCATGATTGCCTGGAAATGGCGCGGATAACTCAGGGACAGACCACTCGGAAACTGCGCCGTGACGTGCCCCTTTCCCCGCGCGATGAATTTGCCGATCCCGACCCGGCGATTCAGGATCTCGCACTGGGCGTTCCATTTGGCGGCGCCGGCCTTGTCGGTCCGCAGGAGTCGGTCCGCCGCCCGGACCTTGATCCGGCATTGGCTCGCCACTTCCCGGCGCTGCCGCGTGCGAGTCCATGCGGCCGTGCGATTGAGCGCCGCCGGCACGACTCGGGCAAGACCGCCCCGAATCCCCGCCACCTGCCGGGCCAATCCCTGCAAAGCCGCATGATCGTACCGAACCGCCAGTAGTGCACTATCTGCCATGATTCCAGCGAAAATCAAAAATCAAACATCAAAAATCAAACATCAAATGGGTCACCCGACCAGGACCGTCACGAAACCGCCGTTTGCCGAGACGATTTCCAGGACCCGTGAGACCTTCGCGGCCGCACCGCGTTTCGGAGACCAGGAAATCCTGTCCCCGCCGGTATCCACGTTCGAGCTCAGGCGGCCGGCGGCGGCATGATTCCGCAACGTGACCATCGCTTCCGGGGCCCGGCCCAGACCGGAAATCTCCTGCGGCACCAGCCGGCGCACGAGGGCGGAACGGGCCAGACCGGCGCCGCCGATCGGCGTGTAGGTGATCGGCTCGATGTCCAGGCTCACCCACGCCGCCTCGGCGGCCAGATCCATCGTGACGGCGGCATCGCTCATCGCTCATATCCCCATCAGCATTTTGGACACCAGGGCGACGACGCCGCCGCCCGCCACCCCGCTGCCGATGCAAAGGCCGATGAGCATCGACCGGCCCTTGCTCAACATCTGGCCGTGCGGACAGCACTGAATGTGCGTCTCGATCACCTGCTGCGTCACCCGGGTGGCGATCTGCTCGATCACCGCCTGGGTAACGGGACTGTCCAGCCAGCCTTCGAGATTCGTCTCCATGTCCGAAATCCTCAAAAAAAGTCGCACTGCTGTTCCGACCGATTCGGCCGCGGATGGACCCATGTTACGCGTCGATCTTGATCAGGAACCCGCAGTATTTATTGAGGATCAGCGGATCCAGGGCGTGCTCCACGCGGAAGATGTCCGATTTTGTCTGCTCTTCCCGGTACTGATCCGTCGCGACCAGATCGGAGGACACCGACCGCCAGGCCATCGTCCGGCCCAGACCCGGCGCCCAGAGACTGTCTGCCGAGCTATTGAGCCGGGCGAACATCGCGTAATCGTCCGGCCAGATATCCGCCATCGTGGAGGCCTGTCCTTCGTCCGCCGTGTCGTAGACCTGGCCGCCCACGAGGATTCGCTCGATGCCGAGAATGCCCGGCAGATTGCCGATCAGGGCGGAATAGGTCAGCGTCGCGATGCCGGGAAACGCGCCCTTGATCCCGGTATTGAGCCGCATGTTCGAGAGCGTCTTGGCGCTGATGACCAGGGCGTTGGCCGGCTGGCCGCAGTTCTGCCGGACGTATTCCTTGGCCTCTTCGGCCTGGGCAATGATGTCCGTGGCCGCGGCGTCCCAGGGGGCCGCGTTGTGGTCCACGTAGAGGCCGCCGCCCGTCCACGTGGCCGTATTGAAGACCAGCGCCGCGACCTCGATCTCCAGATCGAGCAGCAGCAGCAGGTTGATCAACTGCGTCAGCTCCATCTCGGCGTTGAAGTCGTCCTCGTAGTTGTCCCGGTCCTCGTCGGCGAGCGGGGCCTCCAGGCCGTAGAGCTCGCAGGCATAGGCTAGATCCTCCGCCCGCATGTGCACGCGGGCGAACGCACTGCCGGCGGCGCGCTTCACGCGCTCCGCGTTCTTCTTGTTCTCCCGCGAGATCATGCTGAAATTGGCCGCCTGCTTCCGCACCGCCCGGATCGGCAGGACCTGCGTCGCGATCAGCCCCTGCGACGACGGATCGAATTCGTGCAGCGCCATGCCCAAATCCTCGCGCGGCGTGCTGAAACCCGTGTACTGTACTGACATGATGATGTCCTTTCCTTAGACTCCGCCGCCGGCGGAGGATTCCTTTCGAACCGAATCGCTGTTTTCTATTCCGTTCCTACCACGAGGAGGAGCTGGACGACTGGAGCAGGCCCCGGTGGACGATGACCTCCACGATCGAGCCGCTGCCTGAAGCGCCCTTATAGGCGGTCCCGATCAACACTGTGCCCGTGGCCGCCACGCAGCCGTTGGCGGAGGCGTAGACCCTCTTGCCGGCCACGATGAGACTGGAGGTCTCGATTTTGACCGTGCCCTCGTCGTACCCGCGGATCGTGACGTCCTTGCCCACCGTGGCCTGGGCGGCTTGGGCCACGCCGATCCCGTAATCCTTCGCGCCCGCGTGCGAGACCCGGCCCGCCGCGTTCAAACGCACTCGCCGAAAGGCGGTGACCGCCGAGGCGGCGGGCAGCGCGATCGGCCATTGTCTTTGTTCTGCCATGATTCAATCTCCTTTGATTGTCTATGAGCCGGCTACCCGCTCGAAGAACTGCTCGATGACAGGCTGACGGAACTTAAACTGGACGATGAAAAGCTGGAACTGCTCAGGCTCGACGAAGAGGAACTCGTCGAGCTGGAAACCGACAGGCTCGAAGATGAAGAACTCGTCGAGCTGGAAACCGACAGGCTCGAAGAGGAAGAACTCGTCGAGCTGGAAACCGACAGGCTCGATGATGAAGAACTCGTCGAGCTGGAAACCGACAGGCTCGATGAGGAAGAGCTGGTCGAACTGGAAACCGACAGGCTCGAAGATGAAGAACTCGTCGAACTGGAAACCGACAGGCTCGATGACGAGGAGCTGGTCGATGAGGAGGAAGTGCTCGAGGAGCTGGAGTTGCTGCTGGAGGAGGAGGAGCTGCTTGAAATACTGCTCGACGATTGCATGACGCCGAGATGCGGGAAGACCTCGACCACGCTGCCCGCCCCGCTGGCGGCCGTATAAATGGTGCCGATCAGGAGCGTTCCGGTGGCGGCGATCCGGCCGGCGGAGGCCGCGAACGCCTCCTCCCCGGCGGTGATAGCCCCGGCCGCCTCGATGATGAGCGATCCCTCGTGCCAGGACCGCACCGCCACTTGCAGGCCGGGAATGACCTGAGCAAATTGCGCGACGCCGATTCCGTAGTCGCTGGCGCCGGCGTGTGCAACCCGGCCCGCCGCGTCGAGCTTGACCCGCCGAAACGCGGTCACTGCGGCGGCTACCGGAAATCCCATCGTGCCATTCGTTTGCTCGGCCATCGTCGGCCCTTTCGATCAGATGACCACTGATTCGATCAGGAGCCCAACTCCACGCTGACGCGTTTGCAGCGGCCGTGGACCATCGGCGGCCGGGACTCGGCGCGGAATTTCTCGTAGAGATCCGGCGACTCGGTCCGGACGGCCTGAATCGCCGCGATCCGGCTGCATTTGCGCTCGCGGGCGTAGGAACGCACGGCCGGGAGGAATCCGCCGGCCGAACCGGGACCCGGACTGCCCCCTTGATACCCGCCGTGCTGATATCCCGGCGTGCCCGCCACACCTTCCTCATCGGGTTCCGGCTTCTGGGCGTTCATCAGGGTGTCGCAATAAGCGGCCTTGGCCTCCTGGACCGTGACGCCGGCGGAGAACTGCTCCATCGCGAATTTCGGGTCCTTCGGGAACGCCGCGACCATTTCCGTGAGCCGGGTCCGTTCCCGCGCGGCGGCCTCCGTCTTCATCTTCTCGATATCCGGGGCCGCTGCTTGGGGTTGGGTAGTCGTTTCCACGTTCGGTACTCCTTCTTGTGATTTCGGATTTTGGATTTCGGATTGCGGATTCTGGCCGGCGGACGGCCGGCCGATCCCATCGATCAACTTATGGGCGAGGGCGGCCTTGGCCTCCCAGAGCTGGCCCGTCGAAAGGAGCTCGACTTCGGCGGCGGATAACCCGCGACCAGAAGCCACGGCATCACGAAAATTCGCAGCGATCCCATCAATGACTTCGCGGACCGCCGCGATCTGAGCGGGCGTAATGGCCGCCCCGAATACTCCCATGCCCTTGTGCTCTCCGGAGGCGATGACATGGACGACCACTCCTGCATTGGCGACGAACCGGGAGAAATCATCGTAGACGGTATAGACGCCGATGCTGCCGATCTCGGCGTTGAGGTCGGCCGTGATCCGCTCGGCTTGCGCGGTGAGCCAATAAGCGGCGGAGGCGGCGAGGTCCTGGACGTGGGCCGTCACCGGCTTCTGCTTGCGGGCGGACCGGATCGCCGCGGCGGCGTCCGCCACGCCCGCCACCGTGCCCCCGGGCGAATCCACCACCAGATGAATCGCCGTCACCTGCTTGGCGTCCGCCGCCTGGTTGACCAGGTCGCGGATGTCGCTGTAGGCCGTGCCGTCGATCCCGAAAAAGGCCATCCAGGACGGGACCTGCTTCATCAGAATCCCGCTGATTGGAATCATGGCGATCGTGCCATCGACGCGCAGCGCGGGTTTGGGGCGGTCGATCGAGACTTTCGCCAGGGCGGCGAAGGCCGCCGCCTGGTCGCGGACCCGGAGGAAAAGGCTCTGTAATCGGCCCGGCTCCATCGCCCACGGCTCCATCGCCAATTCCGTCAGCAGGCCCACTTCAATCTTGCTCTCAGGCATTCTCATCCACTCCCGGTTGGTTTTTGTCATTTTCCGCCGCCGGAGCCGGCTCCGGTTTCTTCGCCGCCGGGGCCGTCACGGCGCCCGCGAAGACCTGCCAAGGGACCGCCACCTGGGTGTCCTCCTTGATCTTCTGCACCCGCTTGATCGCGTCGCGGATCTCCGCCTCGCGGGCATCGTTGACGTCGTTACGGTCGATCCCCAATGCCTTGCACTCCCGACCGTGCGTGGTCAGGCCGCGATCCAATTTTAGGCCCACCGCCTCCATTTCCTTCTGCGGATCGATCCAGGGCGAGGTCGGCGTGATCCATTCCCACTTGACATTTTTCGCCGCCTTATTCCCGAGCAGTTTCTGCTCCTCCCACTGCGCGAGCTTCCAGCGGAGCAGGGGATCGTAGAAAAAAGCGATCAGCTTGGTCTGCCATTTAACGAACCGCTCGTAGGCCTGCTGGATCACGGCCCGGCTCTGACTGTAGTTGCTCTGGGTCCAATCCAGGAGCACCAGCTCCAGCGGCATCCCCAACGGCAGACCCATCAGCCGCAGGAACATCCGCAGCGACTGCGGGAAATCCTTGCCGGGGATGTTCCGCTCGATCGTGGTCACGTCCTCATCCGGCTCCAGGTGGGCGATGATCGCGTATTTCAGTTCCGTGATCCGGGTCGTGAAGGCGCCGGTGTCCTCCGTGGTCGATTGCCCCGCATCGTCCTTGCTCTCCAGGTAGCCCATTTGCGCCGCCTGCGTCTTTTTGATCGCAATGGCTAAGCGGGCCTGGAGCTGCATCGCGATCGCCTCCGCGTCGCAGGTATCGTTGATGCGGTGCAGCATGGCGAACGTGCTCTGGAGGATGGGCATCCCCCGCAGCTCCGAAGGCCGCCGGGGACAGGCTAAGAAGATCACCTGATCCGCCTTGTACGGCGTCTCTTTGCTATAATTGAGCATCCCATTCTTGCCATAGGCGCAGACGGAGAAACGCGTGGGCCGGCCGAGACTGTCCGTCGCGATCCCCGTACTTGTCCGATTGCCCTGGGCCAGCCGCTCCGACTCGATCAGATCGATCAGGCCCTTTTTTGTTTTGACGATCAGGTGGTCCCCACACAAGATGATCTCCCGGAGCACCATCTGCTCGACCTCGCCGCCGCTGAGCCGGTTCGTGATCTCGGGGGACCGCCACCAATCGTTCCAGAGCTGCTCGATTTTGGGCTCGCTCTGAAGTGAAAAACCGGAGCCGAGGATATAGGTGATCGCGGTGTCGATGATAGAGGCGTACAGTGGATTGTCCCGGTCCAGGCCGCGGGACTCATCGACCAGGATATGGCGGTCGAACCGCTGATGCTGCTCGCCGGACCCTTGGCTATAGGATTGACCTTCGCTGACCGCGATGGAGCGGGAATGATAGCCGGTAGCCGCGTAGGCGCCGCCGATCCCGTCCATGACGATCTCATGGCGGCCGTCGGCGGATTGGGTCCGCTGCCGGGCCGTGCGAACCGGCCGGCCGTCAGAACCCAGGATGGTGACGCTCTTGCCCATTTACATCAACATCTTTCCCGATGTGAACGAGACGCGCTGGGCCGCCGATCCCAGGTTCACGACCTGCTTTTCGAGCGTCCCCCGCAACGATTCCAGGGACGCGAAACTCACGCTCTGGTCCGCCGCCGCGATCGTTTCCGGCTTGCAGGCCAAAAGATAGAGCACCGCCTCCAGCAGACTCGACGCCTTGATCGCAGACTCCCACCAGGCCAGACTGTTCTTGTACTGGCTCAAAGCGTCGGTCAACGTGCTGGTGCTCGTAAGAGCCATTTCGTTCCACTCAATAAAAAAGGGCAACGTCTGAAGCAGAGAGGCAGCTCTGCGGGGCCGCGCAGGTGCGTATGGCCCTGCCCGGCCCCGAATAGTATTTACGATTTATGATTTACTATTTACAATTTCGGCAATCGGTAAATCCTTAGCAAGAGGAAAAGCCGGAAAATCCGGCGCGAGCACTTAGATTCTTCCAGAGTCTGGAAGAATCTGCACTTCCCGCCCGCTCAGACGGCACGCGGGCGGGGGGCCACGCCTGATCCGCCGGCCGCGTCGGGACCGCTTTCGATCCGGCGGATGTCCTGTTCGAGCTGATCCAAATCCTGGATCACCGAATAGTCCAGGTCCGAGTGAAGATGGGACCGCGCGATTCGACACAACGCGATGATGGCATCTTGCCAAGTCCGGATTTCCATAACGTTTCTCTTTTACCTCGATTCTATCCGCCGCGGAGGATTATCTCCACTGGTTTTTGTCCGCGCACTGATGCCCGTCGAGCTGCCGGGCCTGCTGTTCGTCCATCAGGAGCGAGCGGCACATGCCCCGCATGGCATCGAGAAGGCAATCGGCGGGGAAATCACACCGCACGGCCCGCCCGGCCAGATCGTCCGGCGGCGAGTCTTTGACCTTGCGGTGCACCGTGACCAGCCACCGCCCACATTCCCGGGCCTCCTGGAGGGCGGCGTGGAGCACGGGATTCTCCAGCAGCCACCGGGTGAGGTCGGGATCGAGGACCTCGGAAGTTTGACCGTTGATTTTTGATGGTTGCTGGAGTGTTTCTGTTTCATCCATGGTTCATTTCTCCTTGATGGGTTCTCAAAATGTGTTTCGTTAGGTCACTTTGACGCTGGTAATCCTTGCCGCAGTGCGGGCAGGGGAGAGCCGCCGCGATAGGGACATCCTCGACGAGGGCGGGCACGGACGCCCCATCGACCGAGAATTTCCGCCGGCAGGTGGCGCGGCGGCACTTGCGGTATTGGATCCCCCGCTCCGAATCCGTGTGCGTCGCCTGGGTATCGTACTGTTTACACCGTGGGCACTTGATGGGTGAGAGGAAGATCCACTGTTTCGCTTGCGGCTCCTGTTTGGTCATGTTTGTTTTTCCTTTCTTAAATCGTAAATCACAAATCCCGCCGCCCCGGCGGTCAGTATTGCGTCCGGATCGCCAGTGGTCCCACCGGTTTTCCTTCCGGCCGGCTCGGCCGGGCCGCCGCCGGGTCCAGCCAGCGGACGCCGATCAGCTCGGCGGCGTTGCGGGCGTGCACTAAGCAGTCCCACCAGTGGTTCGGCTG
>Ga0315289_10008221_pt1 | contig 15108 bp, 12 predicted proteins | sample YL17G11_40_MG_FD_203452 | JGI IMG/M metagenome (GOLD analysis project Ga0315289, IMG submission 203452) | Sediment microbial communities from Yellowstone Lake, YNP, Wyoming, USA - YL17G11_40 | ecosystem: Environmental > Aquatic > Freshwater > Lake > Sediment | place: USA: Wyoming | collected... | reverse complement strand
GCAGAGCGTACTGTCCGTACTTCACATATTGGCCCAGCCCTCCCGCGCACCCAGCACGAGCCAGGCCGATGGCCACGCCCCCGGCCAGCCCGCCGGCCAGCCACAGGACGGGGGATATTCTCCTGCCTGATTCAGCCATTCATTCCCCCCGCCAGAGTGCCCGCATAATGCTGGACTGGTGCTTGTTACACGCTGGCAAGGCGGCTTCGCGGAACTGAATTCTTAATCCAACTTCGCGCTGTCGAGGGCTTGCTCCCGCCCGTGCCCTGCGATCAACGGGGCGGGAGGACACTCGATCTGATACACAGGAAGCAGCATGTTTAACGTCTTTCTGAGCCCTTCGCGGATGTCATCCTGCTTCTTGCTTCCTACTCCCTGCCCCCTATGACAACCGCGCGATGATCGCGTCGGTCATCTCCCTGGTGCCCACTGCGGTGGGATCATGGCGGTTGGGCTTGAGATCGTAGGTGACATGTTTGCCCTCGGCGATGACCGCCGCGGCTGCCGCCTCCAGGCGCTGCGCCGCATCGTTCTCACCGAGGTGCCGCAGCATCAGCACCCCGCACAGGATGAGCGCGGTGGGGTTGACCTTGTTCAACCCTTTGTACTTCGGGGCCGACCCGTGGATGGCCTCGAATACCACCGCCGCGTCGCCGATGTTGGCTCCGGGCGCGACGCCCAGCCCTCCGACCAGGCCCGCCGCCAGATCCGACACGATGTCGCCGTAGAGATTCGGCAGCACGAGCACATCGTACAGCTCGGGCTTTTGCACGAGCTGCATGCACATGTTGTCTATCAGTCGCTCCTCGTACTCGATCTCACAGTAATCACCAGCGACCTCGCGCGCCACGCGAAGGAAAAGCCCATCGGTGAATTTCATGATGTTGGCCTTGGCCACCGCGGTGACCTTGCGCCGGCCGTTGGTCACCGCGTAATCAAAGGCGAACTTGACGATGCGCCGGCTACCCGTCTCCGATATGGGCTTAATCGAGATCGCCGAATCAGGCGCGATCTTCCCGCCCGACATCTCTATGATCTGATGCGCCTCGGCCGAGCCGAGATCGAATTCGACCCCGGCATAGAGATCTTCGGTGTTCTCGCGCACGATGACCAGGTCCACGTCGCGATAGGGGGAGCGGATGCCCGGGTAGTACTTGCATGGCCGCACACAGGCGTAGAGGTTCAGGCGCTGGCGCAGGGCGACGTTGACCGAGCGAAACCCGGTGCCGATGGGCGTGGTTACCGGCCCCTTGAGGCCAACGCCGGTACGCAAGATGGACTCGATGACACTTTCGGGCAGGGGCGTGCCGTACTTTTCCACGACATCGGCGCCGGCTTCCACCACCTCCCATTCGATGTCAACGCCGGTGGCTTCGATGGCCCGACGCGCCTGCGCGACCAGCTCCGGCCCGGTGCCGTCGCCGGGGATGAGGGTGATGCGGTGGGACAAGATGCAGCCTCCTTGGCTTTTCTGCGGCGTATTATAGCAGAAACGCCGCCCGGGAATTGACCGAGCCGCGGTTGGACGCAGATGCACGCGAATCAGCAAAGACGCAGGAAGGGTTAACGGGGTCTTCTGGGTTCATTCCCTGCGTTAATCGGCGTCAATGGCTAAGCCCCGATTCATCGGGGCCGCCATGGCGGCCGGACGCCTAGCCATCCGCGGCAAGACCCGCTCCGTGCTCTCTGTGCCTGCCCTGAGCGCAGTCGAAGGGCGCTCTGTGGTTGGCTCATTCCTCACTTCGCCTTGCGGAAGATCAGCACGAACTCGTGCACCTTGTTGACCCGAAAGACGTAGGGATACCCGAGCGGGCGCAAGTTGTTGTACTCCTGGCGCCGATCCCAGATGATTGTGTCATCAAAGATGAATCCGATGGATTCCAGTCGCCGGGCGAGATCGGCGTGGAAGGGGTAAAACCGGCCATGCTTGCGCAGGTCCATGACGACCGCGATGCAGTACTTGCCGGGCCGCAGCGCGGCGAAAACCTGGGCGAAGACATCAGCGAGAGCCGCCAGGAAACCATCATATTCGGTGATGCGCCCGATGTCCGCGGCGCCCTGCCCGTAGCTGCGAATCGCCTTGCCATCGGCGCTGCGGCGACGGGTGAGAATATCCCAATATGGCGGCGAGGTGATCACGAGGTCAACGGATTGTGGTGCGACATAGCGGGCGAGTTCGCGCGCATCGGCGACGTGGAGGGAGCAGGAAGCGGGAAGCAGGGAGGGGGATTCCGCGCTCGGTGGCGCTGCGTCCAGACGGGCCTGCGCGAGGGTGGCTTTCACGCGCCGTTCGGCGATGCGCGCGTAATCAGCGTTAAGCTCGATTCCGATGCTTTGCATTCCCGCGCGGGCGGCAGCGATGAGGGTGGAGCCCAGACCCGCGAACGGATCCAGCACCACCTTGTCGCCCGGCGCGGCGAAACATTCGATCAGCCTGCTGGCCAGCGCCGCGGGGAACATCGCCGGATGCTTCAGCCGCAGCTCCTCGGGGGTCTTGCGGATATCGCTCCACACGCTGATCGAGTTGCGCGTCCACGCCTTGCCATCGAGCGTGTTAGCGGGCGGTCGAGGATGAGCATCGGCGCGGAGGCCTGTCGGATTGCCGGGCGGGCGGATCAGAGATCCGCCCCTACGTTTGCGTCCTGCATCTCGCCCGACTCGATTACGAGGCACGTCGCTCTCCCAGCGCCGCCTGGTAGAGGTTGCGGCGGGGATGGCCGGCGGCCTGCGCCACCTGGCGCGCCGCGTCGCGCAGCGATGTGCCGTCGCGCACCAGGCGGCGCACCTCGGACAGCGCTTCATCGAAACCCACCGCGGGTGCCGCGCCTCCAGCCGCGCCTTCAACTATCAGCGTGATCTCGCCGCGGGGTTTGCGTGACGCAAAATGCGCGCTCAGCTCCGACAACCGCCCCCGCGCGACCTCCTCATGCACTTTCGTCAACTCGCGCGCCGCCGCCGCGCGCCGGTCGCCCAGAATCTCCAACATGTCCCCGAGACACGCGTCCAGTCGGTGCGGCGCTTCGTAAAAGACCAGCGTCTCGCCGCGCGCGACAAGGCTCGCGAGCGCCTTGCGCCGCGCTTCCTTCGCCGCCGGCAGGAATCCGCGGAACGAGAACCGCTCCGCCGGCAATCCCGACAGCACCAGCGCCGTCATCAACGCCGTCGGCCCGGGGATAGCGGTCACCGAGATCCTCTGCTCAAGGCATGACTGGATCAGGTCCGCGCCGGGGTCGCTTATCCCGGGCATGCCGGCGTCTGAGACGACGGCGATATTCGCGCCTTCGCGCAGCCGCCGCAGCAGAGATTCCAGCTTCGACGGCGGGCTATTCTCGTGGTAACTCGTGACCGGGGTGTGGATGTCGTAGCGCGCCAGCAGCTTGCGCGTGACGCGCGTGTCCTCGGCGGCGATCAGGTCCACCTCGCGCAGCACCCGCAGGGCGCGCAGCGACACGTCCTCCAGGTTGCCGATGGGCGTGCCAACGATGTAGAGAGCGCCGCAGGAGGTCACGAGCATTTCCCCGTCGGTTCGCAGTTCGACGGGTGATGCGGGCGCACCTCCAGGCACCAGCCGCTTGGCAGGTCATGAAGCGCGGGCGCCGAATCCGCTGGTAGAGCTGTCTCTGGAGGCCAATATGACTGTCTCCGCAGAAGCCGCGCAGAGCGTAGAAACCACCAAGAAGATCGAGGGCCTGCATCGCCGGGCCAAACGTTGGGGCGCCGTGGGTGTGAAAACCATCGGGCCGGCCACGGTATTCACTGCCACCTGGGTGCGGCTGAAGTGCCAGTACGGGTGTGGGGGTTATGGCGGCTGCCTCACCTGTCCGCCCCACTCGCCGACACCCGAGACGACGCGCAAGCTGCTCGATGAGTACCAGACCATCCTGCTGGTGCACATGCGCGATTGGAAAGCGGTGCGCCAGTTAATACCGAAGCTGGAGCGGGCGGCGTTCCTCGATGGCTTCTACCAGGCGTTCGGCATCACCAGCGGCCCCTGCCATCTGTGCGATGACTGTAACCTCAAGTCGTGCGTGCGCCCGCGCGAGGCGCGGCCCTCAATGGAGGCGTGCGGGATAGATGTCTATAAGACGGCGCGCACCAATGGCTTTCCCATCGAGGTCTGCCGCGACCGCGACGCCGAGCAGAACTACTATGGGCTGCTGCTGGTGGAGTAGCAGGTCAGAATGGCGCGACGCATGAACCTGGTCATTCCGCGGCGAGACCAGCAACTGACGCTGACCGACTGCGAGCGGAAGGTTGCTGCCTTCTTTGCCATTGATGACTTGTACGTGAACCACGACGCCAAGGCGTGTACCGATCATCCCGACCAGATCACCAAGCACGAACTAGATGCCGTGAATCAGGCGATGCAGGCAAGGTCGCCTGAGCGGGTGTGGCGAGAAGCAGAACTATTGGGTATGCCACTCCGAGAGCTTGAGGCAATCGATACCTCTGCTGACTTGGTCGTCATGTCAGATGAGGAATGGGCCCACATCCGGCCAGCTCTGAGCGATCTGTATCGGCGCGTGATTTCGAAATCGGGCATCGGGGCCGCAAGCGGCACGAAGGTGCTGCATCTGATGCGCCCGAACCTCGTTGCCATCGCAGACAGGCTCGTCATGGACTGGCTTGGGATACCCGGCGGCGAAGCGGCAGAGCGAGCGCTCGGCGTAGCTGTCGAAATTCGCCGGATCGGCCGCGCCTGCGATAACCAGGCGGTGCTTGCCGACATCCAGGCGTATCTTGGCCGCTTGTCGTTCATTGTGCCCGCTCGCATCCCAGCCGCATGTCGAATCCTGGATGCACTGTTGTGGATGAAGGCCAGCGGGAAGCGCAGCAAGCGCTATGTCCATCTCTGGGAGGTGATGGGGTTGGCTATTCGTTAGGCGGGACACAGCCGAGGGCGGCTTTGCTCCATGGTCATGCGACGGCGGTGTCTTGCCCGTGATGCCGAACACACCCACCACCGAGAGAACGAATCCGCGCCCATCCGCGCGAATCCGCGGCCAAGCGACTTGACATGAGCGCTCAGTTTTCTGACTTCGTTGAATACCTGCGCTCGCAGGGGGATGAAGGCGGGCGGGTTGTGCACGCCGAGCGGCTGCCGGCGCGCCCCGCGCAGTTCGCCGATTTGAATCCGCCTCTGCCGCCCGAACTTCGGCAGGCCCTCGCCCACCAGGGCATCGAGCGCCTCTACAGCCACCAGGTCGAGGCCATCGAGCGCTTGCGCGCCGGCGATAACGTCGTCGTCGTCACCTCCACCGCCAGCGGCAAGACCCTCTGCTACAACCTGCCGGTGCTGGAGCGCCTGCTCGCAGATGAGAAAGCGAAGGCGTTCTACCTTTTCCCCACCAAGGCGTTGGCGCAGGACCAGCTCCGCGGCCTGCGGCGGTTCGGCGAAGACCACAGCCGAGGCTCGCCCGCCATAGCCTCGGCGAAGGCGGGGCGGCTGTGCCACAAGGGGATAAAGGATCTCCTCGCCGGCGGCACTTATGACGGCGATACCCCCGCCTCGACCCGCCGCCGCCTGCGCCATGACGCCAACATCATCCTCACCAACCCCGACATGCTGCACCAGGGCATCCTCCCCTACCACAGCCGCTGGGCGCGTTTTTTCTCCGATCTGCGCTACGTGGTGGTGGACGAGATTCATACCTATCGCGGCATCTTCGGCTCCCACGTCGCAAATGTCCTGCGCCGCCTGCGCCGGATCTGCGATCACTATGGCGCCTGCCCCCAATTCGTTTGCTGCTCCGCCACCATCGCCAACCCGGTCGAACTCGCGGAGCGCCTGATCGGTTTGCCCGTCACCGCGGTTGATCGCGACGGCTCCCCGCGCGGGCCGAAGACTTTCCTGATGTGGAACCCGCCCCACATTGACCTGGCGCGCATGGAGCGGCGCTCCAGCCATGATGAAGCGAAACAACTGCTGGTGGCGCTGATGCGGCGCGGAGTGCAGACCATCGCATTCACCAAGACCCGGGTGGCGGCGGAGCTGCTTTTCCGCTATGCGCAGGAATCGCTGGAGAGCGCGGCGCCAAAGCTGGCCAACGCCCTGCGGCCCTATCGCGCGGGATACTTGCCTGCCGAGCGGCGCGAGATCGAGCGCCAGCTCTTCTCGGGCGAGCTGCTGGGCGTGACCAGCACCAATGCGCTGGAGCTGGGGATTGACGTCGGCTCGCTCGATGCCAGCATCATCGTCGGCTACCCCGGCACCATCGCCAGCACCTGGCAGCAGGCGGGACGCGCAGGCCGCGGATCGGAAGAGGCGCTGACGGTTCTGGTCGCCTACAACGACCCGATTGACCAGTACCTGATGCGCCACCCGGAGTATTTCTTCGGGCGCTCCCCCGAGAACGCGATAATTGACCCCGAGAACCCGTATGTCCTCGCTAGCCACCTGCGCTGCGCGGCCTTCGAGCTGCCGCTGAAAGAAGATGATGCGCGCTACTTCGGCGAGCTGATGGGCGCCATCGCGGGCATCCTGCAAGAGGTCGAACAGGTGCAGCGCATTGACGGCGACTGGTACTGGGCGAGCACCGATTACCCCGCGGCCCAGGTCAACCTGCGCACCAGCTCTGATGACACTTTCACCATCATGGACGCGTCCGACAAGAACCGTGTCATGGGCGTGGTGGATGCCATCAGCGCGCCGGAGCTGGTGTATCCCGGCGGCGTCTATTTGCACCAGGGCAACACGTACCTGGTGCGCGAGCTCGACCTGGAGGGTCGCGCGGCCTATGTCGAGCCGAAGGAGGTGGACTATTACACCCAGGCTGTGCTTGACGCTCACATCCGCGCGGGGCAGCCGGAGCAGCAGCGCGATTGGCGCGGCTGGCGCATCTGTCACGGCCCGGCAACGGTAACGTGGGCGACGACGGGGTTCAAGAAGATCAAGTTCTATTCCCTCGACTCCATCGGCTATGGGAAGCTCGATCTCCCCGCGCAGCATCTCGACACCGCCGCCACCTGGCTTGTGCCCGACGCGGCGACGGCCGATGAAGTGCGCGGCCATGAACGAAACCCGGTCGAGGGGCTGGTGGGCATCCGCAACGTGCTGGTGCACGTGCTGCCGCTGTACGCCATGTGCGATCGCACCGACCTCGGCGGCCTGGTTGACAGCAGCAACACCGGCGCGCCGACCATCTTCCTCTACGACCGCTATCCGGGCGGCCTCGGGTTCGCCGAGAAGGGGTACGAGATGGTCGAGGAGATGATGCGGAGCTGCCTGACTCTCATTCGCGAGTGCGAATGCGACCAGGGCTGCCCGTCGTGCGTCGGCTCGCCGGTGACGCTGCCGCCGCAGCACAGCGACCCCGACATCGGGGGCGGCTATCCTATCCCGGATAAGGAGGCGGCGCTGGTCATTCTGCACCGGGTTCTGGCCGAGCCGCCCTACACGCCGCGGCGGCTGCGACCCTCAGACGACGTTACTGCCGGCGGTAGGCCTGACGCCGCCGCGACGCCGGTTGGCGACAAGATCGCCGAGCGCGTGCGCCGAGCGGGCAAGCGCCGCCGCATCGGTATTCCGCCGCCGAGCGAGAAGGCTTCCGCCGCGGAGTGACGAATGTTGTCGCGATCGCCATGAGCACGGCGCTTCGAGGTCATATTTCAGAGTTGCAGCGCAACCGCTCGCGGCTTATGCCGGCCGGTGCAACAACGACACTTCGCGGCGTTGCCCCGGTGCCAATGCCCGCGTCTGCCCGGCGAGCGCCAGCCACAGAGCTGGGCGCGGCGCTCGGAGCGCGCGTTACCGCCACCGATCACGGCGAACTGCTGGTCTGGCAGAAGACCATCTCCGAGGTGTGGTCGCACGGCGGCATCGTAGCGCGCAACCTGTGGGCGGCGCTGGATGGGGTATGGACGCGGCCCCAGGCGCCGGCGGGGCTTGAGGCCCTGGCGCAGGCGGATCCCGCGCGCATCGCCTGGCTGGATATCGAGAGCGCGGGGTTCATGGGGCGCCCGATCTTCCTGGTCGGCATGATGCGCCCGCAGCAGGGTAATCTGGTTATCACCCAGTTGCTGGCGACCGACTACTCCCGGGAGCGGGCGCTGCTAGCCGAATGCGCGCAGGCCATGTCCGACTTGCAGGTGTTGGTCACCTTCAACGGGAAATGCTTTGACCTGCCATTCCTGCGCGACCGGATGGCATATCACCGGGTGGCGCGCGAGCTGGAGATGGAGCACGTTGATTTGCTGTGGCCGGCGCGCCGCCAGTTTCGCGGCGTGCTGCCGGACTGCCGACTCCAGACCCTGGAGCGCCACCTGTGCCATCGAATGCGACCGGGCGATATCCCCAGCGCGCTCATACCCGAGCGTTATCATGAGTTCGTGCGCACCCAGGAGGCGAGCCTGATCGCGCCAGTGCTGCGGCACAACCGGCTTGACCTCTTGACCATGGCCGAGCTCTCGGCCCGGCTGTTGGAGTGCGCGGGCGTGTGCGACGCGGAAGTGCCGCCGGCGCATTCGGCGGACGTGGAATGAAGGAAACTCAGCCAGACTACTATGCGGTGCTGGGTGTGCAGCGGGATGCCTCGCTGGGCAAGGTCAAGCAAGCGTATCGCGAGTTGGTGCGGCGCTGTCATCCAGATGCCGCGGGCGACAGCCCGGAGGCGCGGGCGCAGTTCGAGAGCCTCCAGGAGGCGTACGAGGTGCTGTCGGATCGCGACAAGCGCGCGAAGTACGATGCGACCCTGCCGCCGCGCAAGTACCCCGTGGCCGACATGGACGCCCAGAGCCTGTGGCGCGAGGCCGCAGCGCTCGTCTTCGAGCGCTCCGACAGTTTCAGCAGCCTGATCCAGGCGATGCGGGTGGCGGTGCCCATAGCCCTCGAAGGCAGCCTGCTCGTGATCGGCGTCGCGGGCAAGGACCAGTACCTCGCCGGGCATCTGGACATACCGGGGAACCGCTACCATATCCGGGAGGCGCTGCGCGAAATCTCCGGCCAGGAGATTGATTACCGCGTAATCGAGGGCACCACAGATCAGGACTGGGAGTTTGTGCAGCGTGCAGAGGGTCGCCGCGCGGCGCACGAGCCGGCTCCTGTGCCTGCGACTGCCGCGACCCGTCCAACGCGGGCCAGAGAGGAAGCTCGCGCCGCCGAAGCCGCGCAGGTCAGCGCGTGGGAGCTGTTGGGCCGCAAGGTCCATAACGCCTGGGGGGGAACCGCCAATCGCCAGCACCCCATCACCCGCGCCGAATTCGTCATCACCTGCGTCCATTGGATCGCCGAGACCTCGAAGCAGGCGACAGAGGAAGGCATGCCCCCGGATGCCGTCCGGCACGAGGTGGGAAAGGCCATCGAGCGCGTGGCGCAGGCGGTTGACCTGCCGCCGGCGGCGGTGGCGCTGGAGCTGGTTCGCGGCCAGCACCGGCGCCGGGCGAGCTGAGGGGCGACGTTGTTGCGTAGGGAGGGGCAAATGGCACGTTCATCGTCGCGACCCCGGAGTTCAGAGATCGATGCGTACGTCTTCATCCGCGATAACCTCAGGCTCATGGGCTGGGACGTGCGGAATCCGGCCCGGCACCCGAATGGCCAGTTGTACACGCAGGCGGAATGCCTCGCCAACCCAGAAATCAAGAAGTACCTCGGCGCGCAGCGCCCCGAAAACATCGTCAAGGTGAGCGAGTCGAGCCTCTGGGTCATTGAGGCGAAACCGACCCACCGGCAACTCGCCGAGGCTATCACGCAGGCAGAGGACCGCGCGCGCCTCATCAACCATAGCCGGAACCTCAAAGCCCCGTTCATCTCGGGCGTCGCTGGCAACCAGGCCGACAGCTACCTAGTGCAGACCCTGTACTTAGTCGGAGATCGGTTCCAGCCGATCACGATTAACGGTAAAGAGGTGTCGTCCTTGATCTCGCCGGAGATAGCGCGCACGGTCGTCGCTAGCGGGCCGGATATCCTCGACGTTCCAGTGGACGAGGCGCATTTTCTCGCCAAAGCAGAGAGGATAAACCAGATTCTCCATCTGGGAGCGATTAACAAGAACAATCGCGCCCGAGTGATGGCCGCCCTCCTCCTTGCCCTGATCGAGGACACACCAGTGAATATCGACGCTCCCCCAAGTGTCCTCATAAGCGACATTAACAGCAGGGCACAGCGAGTCCTCCGGAGCCAAGGCAAGCCCGAGTTCCACAAGTACATTGAGCTATTTCTTCCGGCCACGGAAGATAACCACAACAAGTTTAAAGCTGCCCTTGTGCAAACGCTCCAGGAGCTCAATAACCTCAACATCCGCTCCGCAATGAACTCCGGCACGGATGTCCTAGGCAAGTTCTACGAGGTGTTCTTGAAGTACGGCAACGGCGCTAAAGAGATCGGCATTGTACTGACGCCGCGCCATATTACTAAGTTTGCGGTTGACGTGCTCGGTGTCACGGACCGCGACTTCGTGTATGACCCGACCTGCGGGACCGGCGGGTTCCTGGTATCCGCGTTCGACGAGGTAAAGCGCGAGTACGGAGAGGCCCAAGTAAACCGATTCAAGCAGAACAATCTCTTCGGGGTCGACCAGGAGACCGAAGTCGTCGCGTTGGCGATCGTCAACATGATCTTCCGCGGTGATGGTAAGAACAATATCATCGAGGGTAACTGCTTCCAGAAGAACCTTGTCAGAACGACGAGGGGCACCGCGGTTACGGCGAAATACTCCCCGACGCCGCCAAGCCAGGATGAGTTGGTAGTGACTAGGGTGCTGATGAACCCGCCATTCGCGCTGAAAAGCAGTGACGAACAAGAGTATAAGTTCGTTGACTGCGCCCTGCGCGAGATGCAGGACGGCGGGCTTCTCTTTTCGGTGATGCCCTACTCTGCCATGGTCAAACCCGGAGTGTACCAACAATGGCGGGCGAACAGCCTGCTCCGCCGGAACACGCTTCTTGCTGTTGTCACCTTTCCCGAGGACCTGTTCTACCCCATCGGCGTTCACACCGTGGGGATCTTTGTTAAGAAGGGCATTCCACATCCGACCGATCAGAACGTCCTGTGGATACGCGCACTAAACGACGGCCTACTCAAGAACAAGGGCAAGCGCCTTCCCAACCGACGCGCACGGGACGATTTCGGGAGGATCAGAGGCGTCCTCAAAGGCTTCCTGTTCGACCCAACGCAGGATGTACGAAATGTAGAGCGGTTCCAGAAGGCCTGCCCGATTGACTTCTCAGATCCATTTCTTGAATTGGTCCCAGAGAATTACCTGGATCAGGCCCCGCCGACCGACGACGAGGTCAGGGAGGGGATGGAACAGGTGATAAGGGATTCCGTGGCATTTCTCATACGAGCAGGGAAGGAAGATGAGATTTAGGCTTGTTGTGAGGAAGACGCGCGATCTCTTCGACGTCAAGTCGGGGGATTTCCATGCCACGAAAGAGTTGGACCCCGGTACCGTACCGCTCATCTCCTGCGGCGACGGCAATAATGGCCTGGTGGGTTATTTCGATATTCCGCCGGACAAGACGTACCAGAGGGCCATCACGGTAGCGTACAATGGGTCGTGGCCGCTGACGGCCAAGTTTCACCCGTACACGTTCGGCGCCAAGGACGACGTCGCTGTGCTTGTGCCGCGCGAACCCACGGAGGACATCGCGCTCTTCTATGTTGCCGCTCAACTGAACCGAATGACTTGGCGATACAGTTATGGCAGGAAGTGCTTTCGGCAGAAGCTCCAGGACGTCTCGCTTATGGTTCCCGTAGCCCGTGTCGAGGGGCGTCAGCGCCTCGACGGAGCGGCCATCGCACATAAGTTCCCATACAATCTGCACTCGTTCCTGCCCGACAGAGGTTCTGGTATCGCTGATGTGCCGTCGCTTCCTTGGCATCTGTTCAACATCCTGGAGATCTTCGACATCAAACGCGGCGACTTTCACTCCATCAGCGAACTGGACCCCGGATCGTACGCAACGGTGTCTCGGGTCGCCGAAGACAATGGCGTCGTCGGCAAGTTCGATCGCCCGGATGGCGCGCGCGTGTATCGGCGCGGCCTCATTACGGTCAGCACGGTAGGCGGTGACGCTTTTGTCCAATTGGAAGACTTCATTGCTACCGACAACGTGGTCGTCTGCACCCCGAAGCTCAGCGTGCGCGTCCCGACTCTGTTCTTCGTAGCGTTTGCCCTGAATCAGCAGAAGTGGCGATATTCGTATGGTCGGCAGTGCTACAGTAAGAAGTTGACGCGAGTAAACATATACCTACCAGTGGGTCGAGGCGGTGCCATAGACGAAGACCTCATCGAGCATCTCGTGCGGCAAGCATCGTACTGGCCTGAAGTCGCCCAACGTTTCGGCTCTGAGACAATGGTGATTAGCACGTCGAGGGGGCAACCACGAGTCACTCCCGTCGAGGAGGAGCGCGGAGGGGCAGCCGGAAAGGCCGCGACCCCTACGCTGCATGACGCAGGCCCCGGAACACCGCGCCGGCCCCACGCGAAGTCCAGATGAGACGAACGTACCAACTCCTCTGCCACGGGCCGGCGCTGATCGTCAGCCTGCCCGACAATTCGGTTAATCTCGCCCGCGCCGCCGATGCCGGCGGGGCCCAGGTCCTCAAAGTCCACATCAATGTTCACCACGACGCCAGCGGCACCCACTTCGGCTCACTCGATGAGGAGCGGCCGCGGTTAGACGCGATCCGAAGCGCGGTGAATCTGCCCATCGGCATCGTGCCCGGCGTGACCCTTCGACAGGCTCAGGGTCATCCCGAGCGGAGTCGAGGGGTGACCGCGGCGCCACGCCGCGATGAGGTGGAGGCGCTTGCCGACATGGGCTTCGATTTCATTGACACTTTCGCTCATTGTTTCCCCTCATGGCTGCTCGGCATGGAACGCATGACCCGGGTCGTGGCCATAGATTCGACGTACACGGTAAAGGCGGCGGCGAGCCTCGCCCGCGTGGGCATGGAAATCCTGGAGGCGGCGGTGATCCCGCACGCCGAGTACGGTCAGCCGCTGACAGCCGCGGACCTCGCGCTTTACGCCCGCCTCGCCGCGGCGGCGCCGACGCCGATCATTGTGCCCAGCCAGCGCCGGCTGGAGCCGCATGATGTCGCCCGCCTTGCCGCGATCGGCATCAACGGGATTATGATCGGCGCCATCGTCACCGGCCTCGCGCCCAGCACCCTCGAAGCCGCCACCCGCGCCTTCCGGGCGGCGGTTGACGAGCTGTCGCACACATGACGCGCCCTGTCTTCGCCCTGCTTCCGCTGGACGACCGGCCGCCCAATCTCCAGTTCCCGCGCCGCCTGGCGGCTGTCGCCGACCTCGACTTGCGCTTGCCCCCAAGCCGCTTGCTTGGCCGTTTTCTGCGGCCCGGCGACCCGCAGACCCTGTGGCAATGGCTGGAGGAGGCTGCGCGCGACGCCAGTGCTGCTATTGTCTCCGCGGACATGCTGGCCTACGGCGGCCTCATCGCCTCGCGAACCACCGATGTCTCGCGGCGACAAGCAGTAGGACGAGTGCTGCGACTGCGCCGGCTCAAGCGGCGGCGCCCCCATCTGCGGGTTTACGCTTTCGCCGTGATTCCCCGTCTCGGGCTCACCATTTCGTCGCCCAGGCTGGCCCAGCTCGGGCCCGCTCTCGCCCGCTACCAGGAGCTGCAGGCGCGCGGGCAGCTTGGAGCGCAAGACGCCCAGGAGCTGGCGCGACTGCGCGATGTGGTGCCCTCCGATCTCATCGTACAGCACACCGAGATGCGGGAGCGCAACCTCGCTGTCAACAAGAAGCTGATAGCGCTGCTGGCGGAGGGTGCGCTCGATTTCCTCGTCCTCGCCCAGGAAGACGCCCCTCCAAGCGGGCCCCATATTCAAGAGCAGGCCGAGCTCCGCGCCGAAGCGACGACACTGGGCGTGGCGCACCTCGCGCCCATTTTCCCGGGCGCGGATGAGCAAGGCATGGTGCTGCTGGCGCGAGCGGCCGGCGAGGCGCTCGGAGCTGCGGCGGCGATCTATCCGCTCTTCAGCATCCCGGGGGGCGCGGAGGCGGTGGCGCTCTTCGAAGACCGCCCGCTGAGCATGACCGTCGCCGGGCAGATAGGTGCCGCCGGTCTCGCCGTGGCGCCCACCGAGGAAGACGCCGACATGCTGCTGGCCGTGCATTGTCCCCCCTCGGCAGCGCAGGCGGATGTCAACCACATCACCCCAGCTTCCGCGCCGCCCCCGCCATTTGTCGAGCATCTGGCCGGGCTCGCGCGCAGCGGGCGTGACGTGGCCGTGGCCGATGTCGCCTACTGCAATGGCGCCGATCCCGCGCTCGTGAGCGCGCTCGCGGCGCACCGAGCGCTGCCGCTCATGGCCGGTTTCGCGGCATGGAATACGGCGGGCAATGCCATTGGCTCGGCCCTGGCCCAGGCGGCCCTGCGGCGGCTGGCAAGGGCTGCGCGGAGCCGTCGGTCGGATCGAGCCGATGGCGGCACGACCCGCGCGCAGGTCGAGTTTCTATTCGAGCGCCTGGTTGACGATTACGCATATCAGACCATGGTGCGCCGCCAGGCTTATCGGTTCGCGCGCGATAGCCTTGGCCAGTTTCCGCTGCACCTGCGGCGGGGGCGGCGGCAAGCGGCCCAGTATGTGCGGGCGGCATTGGAGCCGCGGGCGCGGCGCCTGTTTGCCGAGCAATTCGTGGGCGCGGAGCTGGATGGGCAACGGATCGCGGAGCTGCGCGACCTGAGGATCAGCCTCCCGTGGCCGCGCCTGTTCGAGGTCGAGGTCGAATCCAGGATAGCGCTGGAGTAGCGCTGGCGCCAGTGAAGCTCTGGCCGCCGCGCCAGCCAGGCGCTGAAAGGAATGCGCGTCCACAAGGGGAAGCTAGTAGGCGCGGTCGGGGCGGCCGCGCCTACCTGACGGAGGGACCAATTGAAAATCATCACGCCTGGCGAGGGCGAGACATTCGATATCGAGTTGGAGGAAAACCTGCTCGCCCGCAACCGCGAACTGGCCGAGGCCAATCGGCGGCGCCTAGACGCGCGCGGCATCAAGGCGTTCGATGTCATGGGCGCCGTCGGCTCGGGCAAGACTTCGCTGATCGCGGGGCTCATCGAGCACCTGCGCGACCGCCGCATCGGCGTTCTCGCCGGCGACCTAACCACGACCATTGACGCCGACCGGCTGGCGAAGCGCGG
>Ga0315289_10008219_pt1 | contig 15111 bp, 19 predicted proteins | sample YL17G11_40_MG_FD_203452 | JGI IMG/M metagenome (GOLD analysis project Ga0315289, IMG submission 203452) | Sediment microbial communities from Yellowstone Lake, YNP, Wyoming, USA - YL17G11_40 | ecosystem: Environmental > Aquatic > Freshwater > Lake > Sediment | place: USA: Wyoming | collected... | reverse complement strand
TTTGTTTTTTCAACTGGTTCTTTATTATCATTAATAAACAAATTAAACTCATTAATCATTGAATCAAAATTAAATGTATTCATTTCTATTAATATATATAATATGTCAAATCTTTAAGTCATTTTAATTCATTTATTGTACGTTTCTTTGGCTAATTTCATAGCATCTTTGTATGACATACCATCATTTGCTGCTCTCACTTTTTGCACGTGAGCTACCCAGAGGTTTTCTTTCTTACCACTTGGCACTTCAACTGTTGGCTCAACTATCGGCTCAACTGCTGGCTCTGGTGTTTTTGCTTTCTTTGTTCGGCTACGCTTCAGTTTAGGTGGCTCAAGTGGCATCTCTTCAGTGTCTTCAATATCAACTACTGGCTCAATCAAAACTGGCTCAACTGCTTTCTTAACTCGTGGCATTTCTATTAATATAATATAACAATAGAAAATATTTTTTATTCGTCAGTCTCTTGTTTTTCAGTTATTGGTGTAAACAGGTTCTTTCTCAGACGACAAGGTGTATTTTCTGTTAAATCTATCATTAAAGTATCCCGTGGTTTTGTCATTAATTCATCAAATATATCAAATATTTCCTCCTTCTTCATTCCAACACGCCGAGCTATACACGCCAACTCATCATTATTTGTTGGTCTGTACAAGACGTAAACATTTATACACTTGCGAACAATTGGGACCACATCAAAGAAACTCTGATAACATATCATAATTGAAATATTGTGGTGTGATGAAACAAATCTAAATAATGATGACAAATTTCTTAAACTCTCTTTAGAGAGTTTAGTCATTTCAAAGTCATCAATAATAATCAATGTCTTTACATCATTTGTTGTTAAATCATCTGGATCAGGTATTTCAGTCACAATCATAGTTGGATCAAGTTCATCATACTCTTTTGTATCCTTTGAACCGTGAATAATAATTAATTCATCAAATGGATGATTACCTGACTGACATCTTAGGAATACATTTTTGCACAATGTTGATTTACCTTTACCTACTTGCCCAAGACACGCCATACGGAAAGGATGAGGTATATCACAAATATTTCTACCTTCTTCCCAGGTTTCGTGAAATTTCTTGTCAGCATTGGCGATTTTAATAATTTCATTTGGTAGTTCTTTATCTAACTTTATTTTTTTCACTGGTTTTTTTATCATTATAATGTATATATATTATAATGATAAAAAATCTACGCCCACCGTCGACACAAAGTTTTATGGCACGAACAATTGCCTTCAAGGAAGCGACCACAAGTGAAAAACTTGTGCCAGTTTCAAATGCTTCGTTGCTAAAAAATCCAGCAAATAACCAATTAGAACCAATGCCAGAACACGGATTGAGACCATTACGTCCAGTAGCAGATTATTATGGTCATTACATAGTGAAGACCGAGCTAAAAGCAGTTCCAGTATCTAATAGAACATTATTACAAGCTAAAAGAGAGAATATGAAAACAGGAGCATTTATTATGAGAAGAAGCGAACCAATGCCTGTTCCAACTGGTATATCTAAAGAATATCGTAAATTACTAAATCTAAATATATTACCAGCTGGTTATGCTCTTAATAAAGGTCCTAAAAAAATTGAATTAGCCTTTTTAGAAAAACTTACTAATGATAATGCAAAGCGTATAGTATTAGAATTTATGAAAAATAGTTTAGCAGGTTCTATTTATAAACCATTAAGAATACATTTAGGTAAAGGAGAAGGGGGACCAGAAAAGAATGCTCAAGCTAAGGAAGCTTATGATAGTGCTTTGCAAGAAATGTTAGAATTATTTCAAAGAGGTATTACACAAGGAACGAGTATACAGTTAGTTATAGATAAATTTATGGGAGAACTCAGGAAAATATATAATACAGGAGAATTTAATCTTGATGATGTAGTGCAATCTGGGGATATTGAAAAGAGTATTGAAGAATTACAAAAATATGGTTATGAACATCAGAAAAATCTTGATGCTAATTATGAAGATCCTAATGGTGTAGCACCTAAAGCAACAACCGATTTAATATTGCAAGATATATTAGTTGCAATTAAAGCAAATCAATTATCTAATGAAAAAGCAATATTAGGTCTTGTAAATGCTAAAGATCCTGCTGCAGGTGTAGTTACTAATCAAGCTGCAGACAGTGTACCACTTGGTGCTGCTGATATTGACAAAAATAAAGATGAATTGCAAAATACTACTGATGTTTTACTTTCATTACCATCTACTAATCCTCAATCACCTTTACACGAATACTCTCCACCAGAAGGAGAAGAAGAAGAATTTTTACCTGAAGATGATACAGAACTTGACCAAATGGTTGATTTTCTGGCAGATATACCAAGAATTAAGAAAGGGGAAAATAGTAAGATATATATAAACCAATTAATAAATAATTTACGAGACACAGATTTATCATCAAATTATCTTTTGAAACTAAGATCAGTATTAAATTATGAAATACAAGAGCAAGCAGATAAAAAAATAGATGATGTAGTAAGAAAATATATATTAAAAGGATTAAATGAAGCAATCAATATTAAAGCAGCTGAAGAAGCAAGAAGTAGCGATATACCACCACCAGCAGGTGCAAAACCACTTAAGCCAGGACAACCACCGCCACCAGGTGCAAAACCACTTAAGCCAGGACAACCACCGCCACCAGGTGCAAAACCACTTAAGCCAGGACAACCACCGCCACCAGCAGGTGCAAAACCACTTAAGCCAGGACAACCATCGCCACCAGCAGAAGCACCAGCATCAGAACAAATAGGTGATACACCATTGACTATAGAAGAAATAGATAATAAAGCACCAGCTTATATGGTTAAATTATTAGAATCAAGATTATATATATTAGATAAACAAGGACGGACTATTATATCACCACAAGAACAAACACGAAAGAAAGTAGAATCAATATTGAATGAAGAAGGAGTTAATGATATTAATTATTTAAAAGATATGTTAAATATTTTACCACGAAAAACAGATTTTTATAATAAAGCACATCCTAATATGTATAAAAATATTGATGTTATATCTAATGCATTAAAAGCAAGAGTTATTGAACTTAGAAGAAAAAATCCAGTCGGATCAGCTACACCGGCAGCAACGCCAGCAGCAACGCCAGCACCAGCAACGCCAGCACCAGCAACGCCAGCACCAGCAACGCCAGCACCATCGGCAACATCATCTATATCACCTGATGAATTACTAACAGAAAAAGAAAGAACAGAACCTACATATTTAGCAACATATAAAAATCTTGTTTCAAAAATTAATGGAATACCTAAAGATATAACTAAACAACTTCCTTTATTTAATTTAAATGAAGTTAAAAAAATAATTGATATGCAAGATAAACCAGAAAATATATTAGATAAACTTAATGAAATTAAAGATGCTTTAAGAACAAAAATTATGATAAAACCTATAGGATTAGATTCAAAATTCGCAACAAGTATATTACAACCAAATACAAAATGGACAAATGATATGGCAGCTGAACGTGCTGGTAAAATGATTAGAACAACATTACAACATATTGTAAGATATAATAATGCTGTTAGTAAAAAACAATCTGGTTCTGGTCGTAAATCACGAAAGTCTAAAAAAGAACCATTACCAAAATTAGAAGTAACAGATGAAGAATATAAAAAATCAACAAAGAAGCTATTAAAGAGGGAAAAAAGTAAAAGAGTCTTTCAAGAACTATTAGAAGAACCAAAACTTAAACGAGGAGCCACACGATTTTCAAATGATGAATTAAATAAAATAATTAATTCTATTCTATCAGCCCAGCTTTAATTGACCGTCTTATTGAAGTTATTATTCTTTTCATCTTATCCCCTCCTTTTTGTTCTTTCGTCTTTTCATTTCGTGTAAGCTTCTTTAACAATTTCTCACCAGGTCGTAATTTCTTCTTCACTTCTGGCTCTTCTTCTGGCTCCTCTTTAGGATTGACCTTCTTTTGGTTTCCATCCCTATCTTTGTATTGAATTATACTTGCAGGATCAGGTTGAACAGCCAAGGCTTTTCTCAATGGTCCTACTGTAACACTTGCAAAATGTTGTGGTGCTTTATGTTTAAACATTATATATCTTATATTTTCTATATATATAGTTATATAAAATATAAAATGGAAAATAAAGATAATTGTATTGAAGTTTGTGATGACTATGATGGAACGCTCACAATTGACGGAGATTATTTTCTATTTAAATGTCCCCACTGTAAAGTCTCAGGACTGGTTCACAAGGATGAAACCAACTGCCAAATATTCCGCTGTGGTATTCTAAAGCATAGCTATGAACAGATTAATCCACACGCTCCAAAACAGGAATGCGACGAATTATTTGAACAGAATAGGATTTACGGATGTGGTAAGCCATATATGATTAGTGTGCTAACTAAAACAATCTTTCCGTGTGATTATGTATAATTGTTCACATTTTATAGCAAGTCCCCCGTTTTATCACATTTTATAAGTATATTTAATGCAAAACAGGGGACAGACTGAGAATTATCTTTTTAGTGGTTTTAAAATATTATCATATAACTTATCCTATAAAATGTAAAAAAGGGGACCAAAAATATATTTTATCGTCTACACCTGTTTTGCATTAAATATACTTATAAAATGTGGGAAAACAGGGGACTACCATAAATAGTGCCAACTAAAATATCCTGGACTATAGAAGCCAGGCTTAATATCTTTTGAGTGTCGCATTCTATATAATCTCCGCCGTTCGGGATCTTTGTGGTTCTTCATAGCATATATTCCAAGTCCAGTTTTATCTTGATACTGTTCCATCCGTGAGTCCCCGAAAGGAACCGTGTAAATTTTACCAGTCTTGACACTTGAAAGTATAGCATTATATTTTTTATTTCGTTGTTTTGCCTTCTCAAATTCTCTCAGTTTATAACCATCAATAGGATAAAACATTTTATATTTATTATATATAATAAATATAAAATGTTCCAAGTATTAAAAGAAAATTGGCAAACCGTAAAGTCATATGGACCTTTTGACAGAGAAGGATTAGATGTATTCTTAGATCATTATTGGAAAATACACGAATTAATATATGACACAGTTAAATATCCTAAAGAAAACGGGCGTTATTATATTGACACTGGCTTTCGTATCAAAGAAATTGTTTATGTTCGTGATAGAATACCATTAATTCTTTACAGATTAAAAATAGTTTAATATTTTCTATTTATAATTATATATAAAATGCCATTTGAAATACATTCAGTAGATTTTAGAAGCGGGTACACAACTCCACAAGCCAAACAATGGCTCGCAAAACATAATTTAAAGCCTATCAAAAGAGTTCATATTACAAAAGAGGATGGTAAAGTGGTCTCACGTAGATATCGTATTCAGGATCCAGAATTATTTAAAAATTTCATTACAAAAAAAGTGGATGACGGTAAAATTAATCTAATTCTTGGCTCAAATGATGCACAAGATGGAACTGGTGTTATTAGTAACATTAAAGATTTCGTTCAAGGTCGCCCATCTGATATGTATCCGCCGCAAATCCGTAAATTTATAGAAGTATATGGTAATCACAAAGTAGAAAATGTTATGGTTGCTCGTAAACCAGTATGGAAAATATTAGAACATTTAGTGAATACATTTTCAGGTGGAGACTTATTTAAAAAGATGAAGGAACTAAACATAGACCGCCTTCGTCATCTTTATGTAGTGCTAAAAATAAATGGAACTGATTATACATTTGAGAAAGATGAAGTTATTAAAGTTGCCAAATACCAAGCTCGTAGTGGTCAAGAAACGCTACAACTTGGCAAACCAAAAAACGACGTAAGTGTTGCAGAGCTTTTTGCTTCTTTAATAAAACAAGATCCACAAATCAACATTTATGACTCAATCAAAGCAAACTGCCAAGGATTTGTGGCTCACGTACTAAGAGTGCTCGGATTATGGGGTCCATCAGAAACAGTCCAATTTGTGAAACAACCAACTGATAAATTATTGAGTCCATTTGTCCAGAAGTTAAATAAAGGTATTACAACAGCAGGTGCAAAAGTCAATGTTCTTATAGAAGGCAAAGGTAAGAAAAAGAAATGTATGTGATTTTAACATAATTAATTATATATAAATGCTTGATTTAAATATAATTGATTATTATGTTGATTTATTTGCCTCATTCAAAAGACCTATTAGTAAAAAGTCCGCTGACCAATTGATACCATTTTTCTGTTATAAATATAGAATACACGATTCAAGAATCCAGAAGATAATTGTTTTATCAGTTAATTTAATATTATGCTACTTCTAATTCTTCCTAATTTGAGGCTGAGGTGAATAAAGACCAACTAATCCACTTATTAAACTGAAATATACCTCACATCCCTTTCCATTATTTAATAATATCATTGTAAAACATAATACTAATACAAACACACAAATGAATAATTGTGCCATATATTTTACAAAGTGTGAATCAGTTTTAGAGCAACATCCACTCCATTCTTCATTTGGTTCCATTATATAAAATTATTAATTAAAAAATTATACTTTCTTTTTGCGTGGCTTCTTTTCTGCTCCACTCATTAATGCTTTAACTTCTAAATATTCTTTTGACCCTTTCTTTGGGATTGTATATTTAGCGTTTCCTTTGTTCCACTCTTTCAATGCACCTAACCAATTCATTATATATAATCAAGAAATATAAAAAATTATGTAAATTATTTAAATAGAAATATCTAACCAATTCAATGAATATTGATATACATTTACATAAATGCTACTATCAGAATCATAATAAATTGTATATACTTTATGAATACCACTTTCTTCAACACAATATATACCAGTGCTACTTGGGAGTGATGTAACAGATGATATACTGTTAGTTATTAAATAATTTAATAATGTTGGGGTTCTGTTAACAGTATTACAATAAGCAACAATAGTATTTGCATCTGAATAATTATATTGAAGTAATGCAGAATCAATTGGTAAACTCATTATATAATATAATAATAGAAAATATTAGTAGATTTTTTGAATAATACCAAAATTAGTTGTAATACTATTATTAGCAGATGCTACAGACCATTCTATTGTAAAATTTAATGTATTAGAAACAGTTGCATCAAAAGTATTATTTGATTGCTGACTTGTAAAACCGCGAGCATCATTACCAGCATTATATTGAAAATTAAAATTAGTCACTATAACTGTTCCGCCCATATAAGCAAATGTTGCTTCAACATTCCATGGTGTTGGGGGTATGACACGATTACTGAAAACCAATAAACCACTATCAAATAATACTCCACTGTTTCTCAATCTAAATCTTGCATTAATATTATTTGCACTCGTTTGAAATAATCCACCAGTAGTATATCTAAATGTCATACCAGGAGTAAAGAAATTTGGTGCTATAGTTAATGTGCTCGTTGGTGTTCCTCCTCCTATTATTGTTGTATCAACCACTGTATTTGCAACAGTTTGGTTAACAATCTGTGAAAATATGCTATATATTTGTGGTCTATTCCATACCGTAGATGTTCCAGTTGCTCTTGTCAGGACTTCTCCATCTACTCCAGCATTTGTGGGTAAAGTATATAATCCATTTATAGTGACATTAGTATTATCTAATTTTATCCTATCTACACTATTGCCATCTTTGAATGTTTGGCTTGTTGCATCCATTATTTCACGGTCAATTCTTGCCGCTCCATTAAATAATCCTATTGTTATTGTTGCGTCTGTGTAAATACAATTTGACCGTGCCTGGGGACCAACAATTTCCATAGAATTTGTATTACAATCTATTGCACCATTTCCAGCAAAATATGATGATAGAGTAAATGTTCCATTATTATTTAATGCTAATCTTGAACCATTTGGACCAGTTAAAGCATCTTGACTAAGTAAATTAGTATCACTATTACCAATATCCAATCGTGTATTACCATTAACTTTAACAGAAGCACGACCAGTAATATTTGTATTTGATGCTGCATTACCAATATTTATTGTCGGTGCTAAATTTGAACCAATAGCCAAAGCAGCTAAATTATCTACTGAATTAGTGGCGACTGAATTAAATACAACATCATCAAATGTATTTAACGATTGGTCAAACGGATTAATTACTACAGGGTCTTCCCAAGTTGATAATCCAGCACCATTAGATGTTAGTAATGCACCAGCATTGCCAACAGTAGCAGGCATATAAAATACATTATTTATTTTTACACCACTGTTATCAACTCTTAGCTTTTCACTCCCAGTATTATTATAAAATGTTTGATTTGTTGTTGTAATTTGGTGTCTTGGATATTCAACAAATCCAAATTTTTGGGACAATGTATAATCAGTTGGTTTTATATTAACACTTGTTAATTGTGTGTTTAAAGCATTATTAGCATCCAATTTAATTTGGCTCAATCCATTTACGATTTGTGTTGTTCCAGTTGTAATATTGCAATTATCCAAAGCATTTATATTACCACAGTTATTAATTGAACCGTTATTAATATTATAATCACCATAACTAATAATACCACTTTGTCCAGCACCAACATCTTCACATTGTATTGACACACCACCGCTTTCACTTTGTATAGAATTTACTTGAATTGAACTTAATGAACGCCAAACGCAATCAGTTCCCAAACTGACACCTATAGGAGCATTAGGACAAGGAGCAGTTTGTGGAATTGGAGTTGGTGTCAATGTTATATCCAATACTGAACCAATACCAAATAAATTATTATTATTAGGAACTGGAAAAACTTGATATGCCTCCCAGTAAAATGTAGTAATATTAGATGGATTTGCTACAGCAGTTAGAACAATACTGAATCTATCAGTTAAATTATCATAACCGAATATAATATCAGCAATAACATTGTTTGCACTAAATACTGTTCTAATTTCAGTCTCAAATTGTGTAAATATATCAGATAATAAATATGTTCCAATAGGTATCGTCACGAAAAATGAAATTGTTCCATTTCTTATTGTATCAACACGAAAGCGTATTGTAGCATTTACAGCAAATGTCATAACATATGTTGTTGAACTCGCTAATACTGAATTAGCTGGAGGTGCATAATTAGGAAATGTATAATTTGGAGTCAACGCATTTGGACCCTGTGATAAACTATCAACTGTTAATGTATTTAAAAAGGTCGGAACAGTTGTAGAATTATTAGCCCACTCTAATTCATTACCAATAGCTGGAACTTGTAATACTTGCTGTGGAACACCTATAGCAGATGGTAATGTATAATTTGTTGCTGGAACATTATTGCCGATAGTCAATGTTCCACCAATACTTAAACTATCAGTATTATCAATAACCACATTAGTAGGTCTAATTAATTGTGGATTTGAAAATACAGGAACTTGTCCAGTTGTCCCGTTAGTTGTTGGATTTTGGACACAGAATTTAATTTCTTCATCAACAATTGCTGTAATTGCCTCTACATATCCTGCTGGCAATCCTAAAGTATTACCAAAATTAGTTACTTGGATAGACATTTAAATTTATTATATAATATAAATATATAAAATATATTATATGTTAAATTTCTTTAGATTTATCTATTCCATACTTATTTGTTAGCATTGCCCACGCCAACGACCTTAATCCACAGTCATCTTGATTATTACCTTGATCACCTTCAACATTGCTGCCTATAACTTGAAATCCTAACTGTTGGGCAGAATCTGTAAATTTCCTCAGTAAATTATTTATTTGTCTTGCAAAACTGTCATAAATGTAGAGCTTATTTTTATCTTTGTATAAACCAACCCAATGAACGCCAGCTTTATTATCAGTATTTATGATAGCAAAAGATTTATCAGGAGCATCAAACGGATACTCGTCATATGCAAATGTTCCTATAAACTTTTTTCCAATGTGATATTTCCCAAGCCTATCAAGCTCGTCGGTATTTTTAGCACCATTACCATATTGAAATCTTAATACTTTTAATAAAGCGATATTTTTATTGCGAATTGTCATTTAATATACAAAGATAAAAAATATATTAATATGGATTATTTTATTATTTTTAATTTTATGGTAGTCCCCCCTTTTTTCACATTTTATAAGTATATTTAATGCAAAAAGGGTGTAGACGATGATTATTTAAAGTCCTTGTCTCAGTCTGGATATACGTCTGTTTGGCTGAGATATGCCTAACAGTTGGGCAGTGCGGAAGTTAGCTGCTCCACCCATAATCTTTTTCACCCGTCGGCGTCGTCTGCGGCGTCCAAAGCCTAAAGCATTAGCCACACCTCCCACTGCTGCTCCAACTCCAGGATTACCAGTAACTGCTCCCAGAAATGGTGCAGCTCGTGATAATATCCTGGTCTTCTTTAAGAAATTACCTATTTTACTAAAAAAACTTCTAAAGCCTCGTCCTCGTTGCATAAATTTCCTCATTGTATATATTTAAATAATATAAAAAACAATATATTTTTAATACATCATAGGAAGTGGACGAAGTGATGGCATTGACATACGTCCCATCTTGCTAACTCTCATTAGTCGTCCACCAGACAACGACAACCCTTGTCCTGCCAGTTTCAAACCACTTCCAACTGCACGTCGTCGTCGGCGTCGTCGGCGTCCATAGCCAAGAAAGCTTGCCACTTTGCCAATCTTAGGATGACCGACATAATTAGCCACTCGTGAAATTGCTTTAGTGCGTTTAAGAAAATTATTCACATGTTGTCCTAAACTTTTTAATCCCAAACCTCTTTGTAAATACCTTGCTGTTGCCATTATATATAAATTAACATTAGAAAAAACAATATATTTTAACGATTGACACTTACCACAGATGTTACCACACCACTTTCAAATGCGATTTCAACTTGGCGTGAGAACCAAGCACAAATGTATAAGTTAGTTCCAGGTGGCAATGCTTCATTGTATTGAATTTGAACATTGACATACGAAGATGAATCTGCTTTGTCTCGTGAAAAATCGAAGTGGTAATACGGTCCCATATCTAAGTAATTTAGATATGTTTCAGTACCACCATCATTACCAAGTTTGCCAGCATTTTGCTGAGATTGAATCCATCGCTGTTGCATTTCACTTGATGTGACTGAGTTATATTGAACAATTGATGAGGCATCACCAGTCCAAGATAAGTTATAAGGAACATTACCTGGACCATTTTGATTATAACCAGATTGATACAATGTTGATGGTTTAGTAGAAGAACCATATGTTACTTGAATAGATTGTAAATTTTCGTCTGGTGTATTTGTTCCTTGTGCCACTTTAAATTTAGAAGGAGGTAATGATGAATTTGTTCCTGTTTGTGGTGATTGAACCCAAATAGTTAATGCCAAAGTAGATGGAGGAACAGTAAAATCTAACTGGTTAGAACCTAATGATGTAGTCATAGTCTTCTGCATAATTTGAGTTTCCATTAAAGACAATGGAAGAATTCCAGACATAGGCATTGGTTGTTTAATAGTAGCAATGTATAAGAGAACATTCTGGATACTCAATCTATAACCAGCAACTTCTTTTGGAAGATAACCAGCAATTGCAGAACCTGCTACTCGTGGCACTAATGGAACCACTGTATAAGCACCATTTGAATTAGTTAATCCAACTGGAACACATTTACCAACTGTTTCAACACAAGATGTTTGATAATTGACATTTGGATTTAGTTGAAATTTAAAATCACCTGAACCAATACCCTGATGCAAATCAAAAATACCGAGAGATGGTTGAAAGTTCATAAATATTCTATTCTTACCACATCGTGGATTTGGCATATTTTGTTTTGCAAGTGTATTAGATTGAATTCCTGGTCTATATGCTACTACTTGGGAAGGACCAGCAACAAATGTTGGATTAACAGCTACTGGAGGTAATGTAATTGTTGCTTGTGTATTAGAATCAACCGAAACAACTATATAATTAATTGGAAATCCGCCAGTAAGAATAATTAGAACATCACCTGGAATTAATCCAGAGCGTCCTAAATTAATTGTTCCAAGAGCTGCAGTATTGTTGAAAGTGGCTGTATATAATGTATTACCAGATGGAGCAACTGGAGTAATTCCGTCATATACATATGGTAATAATGCCAATAATACTTCAACATCACCTGGATCTATATTAGCTCCAAGATTATCCTTAAATGTAATTGGTATAGCTATATTACTATTTTGTAATGCCTCATATGGATTATTAATACTTGGAGTTGTAGAATTATCAATAAAATTAGGAACAGTTAAATCTTGAAGACCATCTTCATTATAATATCCATCTAAACTAATTGAATGGCAACGACGAGTAAAGTTAGGATCACTATATGCCACATTGCGACCAACATTAGCAATCCAAGCACCAGATTTACCAATACGTTCCCGAAGAGCACCTGATTGAGATATAAAAGAAGTCATACTTGATACATCTTGACCACCACAACGAAAGTAGCAGTTAGAATATAGACCGTGTGGTGCAGATAGAGCAAAGGCTGTCTTATCAGATAATGTCGGAGTGCGAACAGAACCATCACCTAATACCATTTCTAATGTTGCTTCAACACGAAAATATGAGTAAGCAGGAATCCAAGCATTAGTTGAACCACTTACAGAGAAATCAAAATCTTGAATACCAAGTGGAAAGTTATCGCCTTGAACTGCTCTCTTACAAGTCACTTCACGCCAGTTAAGCTCTAAATACTTTTCTAAATCAATATTCATTTTATTTATATATATTATATAAAATATAAAAAATTATATAAACTTTTATATTTAATATATTATATATAAGAAATAAAAATGATGAGAAGTTTTCCAATAATCATCAGTAGCGACCCAGCCAATGGAGCATTAAATTTATCAGAAGATGGTTCAACATTTAATATTATTCTTTACTCACCTATATCATTTCCAACTAATACAACATACGTCAGTTGTGAAGTTCAAGGTGCTAACATCTGGAATACATCTCCAAATATTTCAATTGCTTTAGATAATAATACATTTCAATTTAATGATGGTGTATTAACTTATAATTTAGTTATACCAAAAGGTTTATACGATTTAGGTGGATTACAATCAGCCCTATATACTGAAATAAATAATTTACCAGCAGCACAACCAGCAAAAGATTTATTCTTCTTTACTGCAAACAATGCCACACAGAAAGTTGTTGTAAATTTTGTAGCAGCTGGTATAAATATATTTTGGGCAAACTCAACTGTTAGAAAGATATTAGGTTTTGATATAACATCACCAACTACAGCACCAGCTGGTCAAAGTATAACTGCACCAAATGTTGCCGCATTCAATCAGACAACAAGTTTCTTTATTAAAGCAGATATAGTTCGCAATGGTATTCCAGTCAATCAAAATTCATCAAGTATTGCAGCAAATGTATTTATTGATGTGTTGCCAGGTTCTTTAATTAACTATCAACCACAATCACCGGTTCAAATGGATTGCTCTCATTTAATAGGTGCAGCTATATCACAAATCAATTGTCAATTAACAAATCAAAATAATGTATTGAGTGATACAAATGGAGAATTTTATAGTTTCACAATGATATTCAGATATATGTGAGCCAACGACTAAATATCTTCTTTTAATACATTTTTTTATTATTTTATGTAGTTTCCTTCTGTCCCCCCTTTTTTGGTATTATATAAGTAAATTAATGCAAAAAGGGTGTAGACCATAATGCTCTGAAAATAATAATATTTAATTATATTTAATCAATCATCTTAATTAAATATACTTAAAGATTTGAGGTATTATATATATTAAAGGAAATGCCAAGAACAAAGGAAGAAATCAAACAATACAATAAAGAATACTTTCAAAAGAATAAAGAACGATTAAGACCAATCAGGCAGAAGTATAAAGAAGAACATCGTGAAGAGTTGCGAGAATATACAAAAGAATATTTACATAATTATTATGTTAACAATAAAGAAAAGGTTAAGGAAACAATTAAAAGATGGGCATCTAATAACAAAGGAAGGATTAGAGAATGGAGAAGACAATATGATATAGATAATAGAGAACGATATAAAATAAGAAGGCGAATATATGTTGAAAAAAATAAAGAACGATTAGATAATTATAATCGTCAATATTATAAAAAAGTTAAAGCTAATCATCCAATTTATTATGAAAGATATTATATTCATAATCGTAAAAGAAATGCGAATAATTATCTTATGATTCGTTTCTATTCTTTGCTTGATACTAAAGTTAATGTTCCAAGATTATATAAATTGAGGAATGATTTATATTATAATAATAAAAGAAATATAAATTTATTATTATTAAATAAACATAAAGTTAATTATTTAGAACAATATAAACATTTTAAAAAAGAAGTTAATAATATTGTTGAGAACGATTTAGAATATAATCAACAATGCGAAGATGAATGTGAGCAGATAGCTGATAAAGTATTTTATTTATCTAAAGGTAGAACATATACAGATTGGTTTGAACGAAATTTATTAAATGATTAATCATTACGAATTCCAATACGAAGATTATAAATATCTAAATTAGCAAAATCTTTAATATCATCTTCATTCAAAACATTAAATGAAAGAATATTATTCTCAACCGCACGAATTGAAAAAATAGGATTAACTATTTTATGATATGATTCTTCATTTATAATTTCATCATTAAAATAAAAGTTTAGTTTGTAATTAGACATTTCAATATAATATATAAATATAAAATATAAGATGTTTATTTTATATTTATATATTATAATAAAATGGATCTGCGATTGCTTCACGATTTGCCATTGGTAAATATAATTCGTAAAATGAATCTTATGACGGAAATTCAGACGCTGAATTTTGCGAATATAAGTTCTTGTCCTTTATATATGTTTTACTTTACGATTTTAAAACATCGTGATTTAAATAAAAGGTTGCAAAAAATTGACTTAAAGACATTTAGATATTATGACTAAAAATATATTTGCCATTAAATGTTCGTGGGCGATTTGGAAATATATTTATGCTCTTAAATATGACGATAATCATCAAAATATTGCCGATTAATGGTTTCGTGCGATTGTGATATTAAGA
>Ga0315289_10008218_pt1 | contig 15111 bp, 32 predicted proteins | sample YL17G11_40_MG_FD_203452 | JGI IMG/M metagenome (GOLD analysis project Ga0315289, IMG submission 203452) | Sediment microbial communities from Yellowstone Lake, YNP, Wyoming, USA - YL17G11_40 | ecosystem: Environmental > Aquatic > Freshwater > Lake > Sediment | place: USA: Wyoming | collected... | reverse complement strand
TGTTTTACTTTCTCAGAGTGAAACAGATGAAAAGTTTAAAAATACTCTAACTTTTAAAGATTTAAATATCTCTAAAGAACAGATTATTAGTATCTTTATGGTAGAAGGTGTACTGCCTAAAAACTTTTTAAGTTTAACAGAAGCACCTATAGGTTTACCAAGTTTAAAGAATGCAAACAAAGCTAAAAGAGTGTGATGGTTGTCAAAAAATGACCGTTATATGGAAGAACCATGAGGGGTTTAAGTATTGTAAATATTGTTGGAGTTGCCAAAATCCCAAGAATAAAGATAATACACAGAAACCAACTGATTATAAGATCCCTCAGGTCTCTTCTAAAAGAAAAAAGAAGGATCAAGAGTATCTTAAATTAAGACAAAGATTTCTTACTGAAAATCCATTATGTGTGGTGAAGGTGAACGGATGTGGCCATGGTGCCACTGATGTTCATCATATACACGCTGGAGTTAACAGAGATGCTTTTTATTTAGTTCAATCTACATGGTTATCAGTTTGTAGAAACTGTCATAACTGGATTCACAATTTTCCTGCAGAGGCTAGAATACTGGGACACTTAAAATAATATGATTTAAAACTTATGATTATGAAAACAGAATTAACAGATGCTTTAGCATTACTTAGAAAAATTAAATTTAGCAAAGATTATGAGAAGTTTAAATTCTTGGATAACAATAGAATTTTAAATCCAGGTCATACTCAAACAATGATTGAAAGTATACGTGCTATGGGTGTAATTAGACCTGTTGTATGTATTGAAACTGATGTTATATCAGGTAAAAAAGAAAGATATATTACAGATGGTCAGCATATGTTTACAGGTCTTGTAGCAGAAGGATTAGAGATTCCATACATTGTTCTTAATGTAGAAAATGAGATTGAATTAGTTGTAAAAATGGCAAAAATGAATAACTCTTCAAAGTCTTGGACATTAATAAACTATGTTAATGCTTTTAAACCTTATTTACCTGACTATCAAAGACTATTTAAAATGAGAAACTTGTATAATATTGAGCCTTTAATGTTGGCTGCAATATGTACTCGTGGTACATCAGCTGTAGTTGCAGGTTCTCAACTTATTAAGTCTGGTAACTTTAAGATTACTAATTCAGAATCTCAGGAAATGGCTAAAGCCTTTAATGATTTCTTTTTAAAGATTGGTAGAGCAGACAGATGGGTTAAGCATCAATTTTTACAAGTATTTATGAGAGCTTGGGGTACCTATGATCATGAAATATCTTTAAAGAATCTTAATAAACATATTAAGACTATTAAAGCTATGAGTGATACTGGTGCTGCTGAAGCTTTTATAAGTAAAAATATATTTAATTTAACAAAATGACAAAAGATCAAGTCCAAGAAGAAGCAATTAAAGCTACTAATGGCAGACAGAAATGTAGTGTAGTATTAGGTACTGGTGTAGGTAAGACCTTAGTTGGTCTTACTCACATTGAGAATAATACTACACCATTGATGAAAGTTCTTATAGTAGCACCAAAGAAAGCAATTTTTCAATCATGGAAAGATGATGCTGAGAAATTTGGAAAAGAAGAATTATTAGGTAGAATGACATTTACTACTTACTTAAGTTTGAATAAGCATAAACCTAATGATTATGATGCAGTCTATTTGGATGAAATGCATAGTTTGTTAGATAGTCACCGAGGATTCTTGCAGTTATACAAAGGTAAGATTCTTGGTTTGACAGGTACTCCTCCTAAACGTGGTTATTCAGAAAAAGGTAAGTTAGTACAAGAATTCTGTCCTGTAGTATTTACATTCAAAGCAGATGATGCTATAGAAAATGGAATACTAAATGATTATCAGATTATAATACATGAGTTACGTTTATCTAATGAGAAAAACTATACTGTAAATATGCAAAATAAGTCATATGTAACAAGCGAAGAACTTAACTATACCTATTGGTCTAGAAGAGTTGATGTTGGTAATGGAAATATGCATATGATTAGAGTAATGAGAATGAAAGCTTTAATGGAGTATCCTAGTAAAGAAGTATACACTAGTAAACTATTAGATAGTATTAATACTAAATGTATTGTCTTTGCTAATACTCAAATACAAGCTGACAAACTTTGTGATCATAGTTATCATAGTAATAACCCTGATTCTGCTACAAATTTAGAAGACTTTAAGCTTGGTAATATTACAAAGCTATCTACTGTGTTACAGTTAAGTGAAGGTGTTAATATTCCAGAACTTAAACAAGGTATTATTATGCATGCATATGGTAATGAAAGAAAAGCTGCACAGAGAATTGGTAGACTATTACGTCTAAATCCAGATGATAAAGCTATAGTACATATACTATGTTATATGGGTACAGTAGATGAAAAATGGGTTAAAGAAGCTCTTGAGAATTTTGATCAGAGTAAAATAATTTGGAAAGATTATAGGGTTAATTTATATTAGCCCTATAATTTTTTGTATATTAAAAGTATATGGAAGATTCAAAAACACATAAATTAGTATTGTATAATGATAAGATTAATTCTTATGAATATATTATGGCATGTCTTATGAAGTTTTGTGAACATGACAAAACACAAGCAGAACAATGTTCTATTGTTGCTCATAATAATGGTAAATGTACTGTAAAACATGGTGATTTTTTGGAAATGCTGGAATTAAAAGATACTTTTGAATTAGTTGAAATAAAAACACAAATTGAAGAGTATGAAAGTCATATGTATTGATGCCAGTAATAAACCTACAAAAATTAGTGATACTGAATGGATAGAAGAAGGTATAGTATATACTGTAAAATCTACTACTAATATGGGATTACAATCAGGCAAAATTGGTTTAAAACTAAAAGAAGTAACCTTATCTTCTTCTTCCTTTCCTTATGAATATTATGATGCATCTAGATTTATTCCTATAGTAGGTTTAATACTTGAAGCAGAAAAAGAAGAAACTAAGGAAGCAGAACTTAATTTAATTTAATATGGAAAGTTTTGGATTAATATTATTGTATGTATACATTATTGTATCACAAATATTTGTACTATGGTTTTGGTACTTGTATTCACAAACACATGATTTTATAAGTACATTATTTATAGGACCATTTGTAGCAGAATTTAAAGGAATATTCTTTCCTTTTTTTATATAATATATGGAAAATTACACTAAAGAAGATATAGTACAAGCTTTATCTAACATTAGTGATAAGTCTCGTAAAAGAGTTTATGTAGATCAAAGAAGTTATCTTATCGGTATTCTTGCTTATAGATTTATGATTACTGAATATGCTATTGCCAAATTAACTGGTATAAATAGACATAAAATAAACTATAATAAAAGACTTGCACTGGATTTTTGTAAAGATAAATCTTATATACAAAATGTATATGTTTATGCACAGATGTTTCCTTTTGATTTTACAATCATTGATAGGATATCTCCATCTAAAAGATTAAAAAGAGTAGAACTAGATATTGAAAAAGCATTTTTTAATAAACTAACTGCTGTTGGATTTATTTTAGGACAAAATGACATTAGAGTCACAATTAAATTTTTACTAGAAAAAAGTTTGAAATTATGGGAAGAATGAAAGAAATATGTATAGAGATTATGAATGCCAACGGTGGTATACCTGAAGGTATGACTATAGCAGATGTTGCTAGAATGAAAGAGTTAGAAACTTATAATTGGGAAGAGTATGAAAGAAGAAAAGAAACTATCAGACTACAATCAAATCAACAAGAATATCCAGGAGAGATTAGAAAAGCTGAACAAGTTAGCCAAAAGTTCTCCTCAAATTATGGTGAAACAAAAGAAGAAAATAATAAATAATAAAACAATAGAAAATGAAGAAATATATTGTTTTAATATGACCAATAGCATTAGAGCATATAATTTTGTAAAAAACTAGTGTATAATATACCAACACATAAACTTTAGTTCCCACACAGCGGTGAGATGGGCTAAGTTATATACAATTTCTCGGAGCTGGGAGTAGAAAGCTAAAGAGTGTGTTGTGTATATTACAAAACTACAAAGGATAAGTAGTAAAAGTTACCACATTAATTAAGTAAAAATAAGATAAACAAACAAAAATCTTTAATTATGAAAAAAATATTATTATTATTTATGTTGTCAGTTAGTACGGCATATGGTCAAATTACTGTTAATAGCGGAACTAAAGCAGAGAAGTTATATAGCAATCCAATGGGCTTTCACACTCTGTATAAGGATGTATATACTGATTCGTCAGTTATATATTCTATAGTTTTCAAAGATTGTCAGTATCCGCAAATTACATCTTATAAAACTGTAATGTTCTCATCTAAACAAGATATACAAGATTTTTTTAAGATAATAATATCTGTTATAGAAACTAAAGAAGATAAGTCACTTTCATTTGCCAATCAAAATGTACTATTGTCATATAATAATAAAATTGTAAAAATGTACTTAGGAGATTCTTTTTGTTGGTGGAATATTAAATGGGCAGAAAAGTGTTTAGAAAACATTCACTAAAACAATTTATTAACCTTTAAATCAGAATAAAATGAAAAAATTAATTTTAAGTTTAGCATCAATGATGATGCTTTCAACAAGCCATTCACAATGGTCTTTTAAAACAATAAGTAATGGATTTGATGATCCTTATAAAATTGCATATACACCAACAAATAATGGGGCAGCAGCATATATGTTATTTGTAGAAAATGCTATTGTACTTTCAGTAGACGGTGGTTATTATTGTGAAAAAGAACCATCAATTGATGTAGTATTGGTAGTAAATGGAGTAGACAACAAGTTTGAATTTGATGGTTATAAAGGAGGTTCATCTGATGTTGTTTATATTACATGGGATATGGCATCAAATGCAGAATTTTTAAATGCATTTAAACTTTCAAGTACAATGAAAGTTAGAATTAATGAAAGTTACTGTACTACTGAAGTATATACTTACAAAATGACTAACAGTAAAGCAGCTTTTGAGTATATGATCAAACAGTGAAACAATTTATTAAATATCTAGTGGTATGGATAAGCCAAAACTTATCTATACCATTCTGGATGGTAGGTCATGTACATCTATCTGTAAATGTATATCAGGACATTCATGAGATAATAGCATCATTAGGTATGAACATACTAGTTGCTATTGGTTTTTGGATTAGTTACAAAGAAAATAAACAAAGAAACAATAATCCTTAAATCAAAACAAAATGGAAAAAATAATAAAGAAAACCTGTTATTATTGTAAGATAGAAAAAAATGCATCTGAAATGCAACAAATTGTAGTGTGGTTTTGTAACATGTGTTTAGAAATATCTACACCAAAAAGTAAAAAATCAATTAAATCAGAATAATATGGAAAATAAATCCTACTTAAATGCAGACTTAATAGGTTCTAATGAACAGTTTGAAAAATCTGTAACTAATGACTTTATAGGTAATGACTTTGAAGAACAATTAGAATGGTCTATGCTAATGATCCAGAGTAAATTTAAGCAAATAAGGTTAAGTAATGATGCTAATATAACAGCAAATACTTTTGATAAAGCTTATTTAATGTCTGCATCACTAAATGATGACTTAAAATATCTTAGACCTTTTGGTGATTTACAAGCTACACCAGAAATGTTTCCAAATCTAAACATAAAGTTTATGATTGTATCAGATACCATTACCCTTCAAAAGCATAAAGAGTTAACACTAACAGAAAAAAGAAATTTATCTATAAAAAGTAAGTATGCTTATGAGAAATCAATTGCTTTTTATAATAAAGATACAGAGTCTTTTTATACATCAAAAGAAGGTTATGAAGTAAATCCTACTTTTTTTACTGGTATTAATAATACAAATGATTTACCTAAACCGATATCTTTAAACCCAAATTACAGCACCAATAAAAACATTTTAGAATTAGGTGTTGATTTTGCAGCAGATATTGTAAAAGGAATTAGTATGTCTTATCAAGTAGCATTTTCATTGTATTATGAATGGTCTATATACATTAAAGAATATGATAATATTGGTTTAGTAATACCTATAAATCCTGAAATATTGTCAGAAATTTATAAAACTTCTTTGCTAGAGTTTGAAAATAAAAAGAGGATGATTCATTTTGTTAAAGATCATTACCGTAGAAAAAAGGCAGATGTAAATCAAGATTATTCTATTTTTATACAAAAATATTTAAGAGGAGAAAATAAATTTAATTATAAAGGATTTAAAGCTGAAATAATTCCCCCTAAATATGATTTAAATAGAGTAAAAACAAGAAAAACTTTTATTAACACGTTAACTTAAAATTAGAACAATGAAAACAGCAGTAGAATGGTTATTTACGCAATATGTAAACAAAGGTATTATTACTATTGAAGACATTGAACAAGCCAACAAAATGTTTGAAGAGCAGATAATAGATGCCTATACAAAAGGTCTCCAAATGAAATTCGTGTTGGACTTTAGACCTGAAGAATACTACAACAAAACTTTTAAAACTAACTAAAATGAGACAAGAATTACTATTCCAAGCTTTGGAATTAAAATATAAAGCACAGATTGCTGAAGCAAAAGCAGAACTAGCTATTTATTTTGAAAATTCAGTAGGTATAGGAGAACATCCTCAACATATTGAAGAAATGGATAAATTTGTTTCACAACTTACAGATGGCAATGATAAACTTGAATCATTACAGACGATATACAAAGAGTTTTATAAGAAAAAGAAATAGGATGTTATTTTTTTCTGATCCTAAAATTAAAATATTGATAAAAGATATTTGTAATGAACATCATGTAATTTCTAAATCACATAATAGCAATATTGCATATTTATGGTATATGTATGCAGCTGGTACTAGAGAAGGAGTTTTCAGACCATTTATTTTTTTATCAGAACTAAACTTACTTGTAAAATTAGATTACTTTAGTATAGAGGAGAAAAAAAATATGTTAGGGATGCTAAACAGCAGTGATTCTGATAATGCAAATATGGCAGCATATGCCATAATGCATATGAGAAATAAAAGACTAAAAGATTATGGTTTGTGGATTTCTGATAATGAAAAGTATAATCATATCAATTATGTTACAGAAATAATTAACACTGAAATATTTAAAAATCAAAAGATAGCACCATGATGGATATAACCATAGGTTTTGGTATATGTGTAGTAATTGGAATATTAATAATGATATCAATTAAAGATAATCATCACAATAACTGGGATGATTAGTATTATATAAATAAAATAATATGGCTGAACTTATTTTAAAATTCAATGATGAAGACTTTGAAGATGCTAGAACAGCAATGGATGGTTGGAAATGGAAAATGTCTATGCAAGATCTTGATCAACATCTTAGAAATGAAATAAAGTATAATGCGCAAATATCTAGTGATACAGCAAATGCATATGACTGCATTAGAGAAAAAATCCGGGAAATATTGAATGATAACCACTTAAGTATAGAGTAAATAACTTAAAAATAGAATAAATGAAAGAAAATGACTTAATTGAATTAGGTTTTATAAAAGTAGATATACTTGATAAAGACAGTCAAAATGGATATGACTATTATTTCTATGAAAAAGAATTATGTGATTCATTAGAATTATATAGTACTGATAGTAGAGATGTAATAGATGATGAATGGACAATTTTATGTTTTGAAATACCAGCTATACGTATAAAATCTAAAGATCATTTTATGCAATTTTTAGATATTATGGATCTTATAACTTGTTAATATGTTTACAGGTAAATTAATAAAAAAAGATGATAAGCTAGTTTATGTAGATGAACAAAATAAATTAGCTTATAAACTATTTTTGGATAAAATTCCAGAAGGGCAACTTGTTCAAATGTATATTGATCTTGCTGATGTAAATCACAGTAAAGCACAACTTGCAAAAGTACATGCTTGTATAAGAGAGTTAGCTAAAGAATCTGGTTATACTTTTGAAGAAATGAAATGGGTTGTAAAAAAACAATCTGGACTTTGTATACAGTCTGAAAGTGTTTTTGAATGCAAATCATTTGCTGATTGCAGTAAGGATGAACTTGGTTTTGCTATTTTAGCTTGTATAGAAATAGGAAAAGAATTAAATGTTAGTCTTGACTAGGCGCAACATAACCTTCATCACTAGGTTCTAAAATTTCTTTTTCAGTATATAATTTTTTATCTTTAGCTTGTTTTTCTATTTCAGCAATTAAAAGAGTTAACGTATGGAATATTCTTTGCCAATCAGTCATTTCTTCATACTTAATAGAGGTAGTATTTTTAATCAATGTTTCTTTATTTTCATCTTCTTTAATTTCATTTAAAAGATAAAATAGAGAATTTTTTACCATCATATAATATGCTTTATTAACTTTTATATCAATTAATGCATCGTCATTTAATTCTTTAAATTTTAAAGCCATTGTAGAATTTTTTATCAAAAATAAGAAAAAAAATGAATCTAAAAGAAATTAAACAAAAAATGTTTGATAAACTTGAACCCAGTGGTTGGGATAGAATATTTAAATCTTTTATATTTAGTAGTGAGTTTGATGACATACTCAATAAACTTTACACACTAAGTCAAGAAGATAAAAGATTCACACCACCACTTAAACAAGTATTCAGGGCCTTTGAAGAATGCCCGTATGATAAGTTAGAAGTAGTAATTATAGGTCAGGATCCTTATCCACAGTTAGGAGTTGCAGATGGTATATCATTTAGCTGTAGTAATACAGATAAATTACAACCTAGTCTTAAATTTATCTTAGGAGAAGTAAACAGAACTGTTTATAATAATCATGTAATAAGTGAAGAATTAGATTTAGCAAGATGGTCTAATCAAGGTATACTAATGCTTAATACAGCTCTTACAGTTGAAGTAGGTAAGATTGGTAGTCATTATGATATATGGAAACCTTTTACAGCATATTTATTAGATTGGTTAAATAATTATAATCCAGGATTGATATACGTGTACATGGGTAAAAAGGCTGAAGAATGGTCTGAGCTTACTAATAATAACAATCATAAGTTTACTGTTAAACATCCTGCTTCTGCTGCTTATAATGGTTCTAAATGGGATAGCGATGATATCTTTAATAAGATATCTTCAATTGTAACAAATACAACCGGTAATATAATAACATGGTGATATGCAAGAAATATTTAATAAACTAATAAAAGAAGATTTATCTCCTAATACATATTATGTTTTACACTGTATAAAAGAGAAAATTGTACCTAATAATTTCGTTAATCCAGGAATAGAAAGTAAAAGATTACAAAATAAAGAATGGTTAAATGAAGACTTGCAATTAACTAATAAAAGCATTATCTTTATAGAAGAAATTAATAGTTTCTTTAAGAAATCTAAAAATACAACTTCTAAAAATTTAATGGGTGACGAGTTTTTAATAAAAATACAGGAATATGTAGAAATATTTCCTAATAAAAAGTTATCTTCAGGTAAATATGCTAGAGTAAATATTAAAAGTTTAGAAGGTCCATTTAGGTGGTTTTTTGAAACATATAATTATTCATGGGAAACTATATTAGTTGCTACTGAAAAATATGTAACAGAATATAGTCTAAAAAACTATGAATTTATGAGAACAGCTCAATATTTTATAAGAAAACAAGAATCTGATAAAAATTTTATATCTGATCTTGCAACATATTGTGAATTTATTAGCACAGGTGGAGATGCTGAAACATTTTATTTTAAAGAAAATATAGTATGAAAAAATTAATGCTGCTTATGATTGCTATTGTTGGAAGTATAATTTCTTATTATACTGTAAATTTGTTTATAGTTAGTCTATCATTTCTGCAGTATTTTATTATTGAAATCATAATAACCATGATGCATGAATTATATAATCAAGTAAAAAAAAACAATTTAAATGTAAATCCTAAATAATATGTACGAACAATTTAATGGTGCCAAACCATTATTACCTGTTAGTGAAAGAGATGCATTAGCAAAAGCATTACTTAAGATGAAAGCCAGAAGAGAAGGTAAATTACCATCTTTAATAAGTTCATGGCCTAAATTTAATGATGCTTTTTGTGATGGATTAGAATGGAGAACTATCACCTTAGTTGGTGCTAGACCTGGTACAGGTAAAACACTTTTTATGGAACAATTAATCAGTGATATCATTATTATGAATCCTGAACAAAAGTTTAGAGTATTAAAGTTTCAAATGGAAATGGTTGATGAAACCAGTGGAGTAAGAAAATTCAGTTTACATACTGGCTCTGATTATAATACATTAATGAGCAAAGGAGAAAATCTAATTGACAAAGATATTTATCAAAAATGTTTAGATTATTATCATGATACAAAGTTTAATGATTCAATAAATGTTATTTATGATGCATGTACTATTGATGAAATGTGTGCTACTATTCATTATGAAATGGAAGTATTTAAAAATAAAGATGGTGTATATTCAAATATGCTAGTTGCTATAGACCATTCAGCTTTATTTAAGGTGGGAAGAGGGCAAAAAGATAAATTTGAAATGTTAGGTGCTTTAGGTGAAGCTTTAACATCTATGAAAAAAAAATATCCTATTGCATTTGTTGTACTTAGTCAATTAAATAGAAATATAGATGATCCTAAAAGACAAGAAGAAGGTTCTTATGGTAATTATATATTAGATTCTGATATTTACGGTTCTGATTCATTGTTACAACATGCAGATGTAGTTATGGGTATTAATAAACCATCAATAAGAAAAATTAGACAATATGGTCCTGAGAAATTTTTAATTGAAGATCCTGATACACTTGTGTTTCATTTTCTAAAATCTAGAAATGGAACTACAAGAATAAGTTTCTTTAAACTTGATAGAACTACTATGCGAATAGTAGAAATACCAACTCCAGCACAAGTAACCAAACAAAAAATACAAATAAATTAATACATATGAATAATTTTAGAAAAGATAGAGAAAGAGAATTCTTTACTCATCACATGCCAACATTTCAAAATATTGGTTTAACAGATCCATTTTTTACTATTAAAACTGCATTCTTCCAGAAAGGTAAATATGGAAGATATGTTCAATTCTTTGAATGGGAACTAAAAAAAGCTCAAGATATTTATGTTGAGTTTTATGACAATTTATCTGATTCTAATGGAAAAACTATTAATGTAATACCAATGTATAAAGATAGACCTTTATTTAAATTTAAGAATAATCCTTTTTATTCTGAAGAATATGAACAAAAAGAAAATTTAAATGATAAAGGTGAAACATATATGACATATATTATTCCTGTTAATGAATGCGTTATGGTTTTAAATTCTGGACAAGAAATTAATTATGCTCTTTATGAGAAAAGAAAGGAAGAAGCAGAATTAGAAGTACCACAATTGCAAACTTCATTAAGCATATTTCCTGATTTTGAACAAGATTATGGTAAAAAAGAAAATGTTGTTACAAGTGAAGAAGATGCACCATTATCAGAAATCACCATCAAAGATCTTGCAGCAATTATGTTAATGAAACCAGTTAGTAATAGATTATGGTTAAATGAACTAATCAAACAAACAAAAAGTGAATTATGAGTATAGTACTGCCAACAAGTAAAGTAAAAGCGGAAAGAGTAAATCCTAAAAGACTTATTATCTATTCCAAGCCTAAAACAGGTAAAACAACTGCATATGCAGGTTTAGAAGACAATCTGATTATTGATTTAGAAAATGGTTCTGATTACATTGAAGCACTTAAAGTAAAAGTTAGTAGTTTACAAGAATTATTGGATACAGGTAAAGCAATTAAAGCTGCTGGTAATCCATATAAATTTGTTACTATAGATACTGTAACTGCTTTAGAAGATATGATTATGCCACTTGCAGTAAAATTGTATAAAACCACGTCTAAACAAAATGGACCTATTAGTAGTAATATTAATAGCAAATCTCTCTAATTGCTGGAAAACCCATTGCATATTAAAATATATTTTATACCTTTACGGGTAAATATAAATATTATGAATGGACAATCAGCAGCAAAGGCTTATAAACCACAAAAAATGATTAAACCAGGTAGTATATATAATAAAGTTGAAGTGATTGGTTTTGCTATTGCAAAAAAATCAAGATCTTATTATAATACTAGATGTTTAGTCTGTGACAGGATGTCTATTAGAAGAAATGATCATATAAAAACAAACCCTAATTATTGTAAACATTGTAAAGATAGTTTATCAAGAACTATTAATACAGAATCTGTTATTAATACAATATATGGTGGATGTAAGAGTAATGCTAAAACAAGAAATTTAGTTTTTGATTTATCAAAAGAAAATTTTTTAAAAATAGTATCTCAAAATTGTTTTTATTGTAATCAAGAACCTATAGAATCTCAATTTTCTAAAAGTGCAAACAGATCTAATATTAAATTTTTACACAATGGTGTAGATAGATTAAATAGTAAAGTTGGTTATGTAATAGAAAATTGTGTACCCTGTTGTAGTATGTGTAATCTTATGAAAAATAAATTTTCAGTAGAAGATTTTATTAATAAGGTTAAACAGATTTATGTTTATAAGCAATGTTCAACGACTATGCCGGAAGGCAGTACACTACAAGCTAATGGTAGTGGAAATGGGAGAGGTCCAGAAATGGATCATGATATAGTCTGATCTATATGGTAACATATAGCAGTTCTTTAGAGAACGCAGTAAACTGTTGCGGGTTTATTGGAACACAAATGATGGGTAAAAATTTTGATGGAGATACAGTTGTAACTCTACCAAATGGTGCAGGATATTTATATATCCGTCAAGCATTCTTTCAAGTTTTAGATTTTATTGATACCTTAGCACCCACAATTATTTTATCAGGTCATATTAAAGACAAAGTGGTAGATGATAAAGGTGAAATGGTTATGTCTGCTAATATAGACTTAACTGGTAAAATTAAATCTTTAATTTGTGCAAATGCCGATGCTATTGGATACATGTACCGAAAAGGTAACAAAACTATTTTGTCTTTTAAGACAAGTGATGAAGTTACTTGTGGTGCAAGACCAGAGCATTTACGTAATGAAGAAATAGTAATTTCTGAAATGATTAATGGAACTCTAATAACGGATTGGAGTAAAGTATTTATTAACAACTAAAAATTTAAAAAATGAGTGAAGAAAACAAAGAAAAAACACCTAGTAAGTTAGATGGATGTATACAATTAACTGTAGTAATAGTATCTATTATTGCAATGATCATATGCTTTACAGTACTAATATAATTATAACAATTAAAAATAAAATAAAATGGGTTTAAGTACAGAAGATCTGGGCACCGGTGGAACTGGTTTACCAAAAACAATTAGTCCAGGTAACAGAGTGTTAAAAATTAATTATGTAGAGTTAGAAGAATTTAAATTCATTGCTGATTCATATCATTTAATGTTGCATATGGAGAGTGAACCAATTGAAGGTTTTGAAGGTTTTATGCTTGATAAAAATGATGAAACTAAAGGTCATTATGCAGGTCAAATTGGTAGAGTAAAAGCTTCTCAATATGCATATGCTGATGGTGAAACTAAAACAGGTATTAAGATTCAAAGAGATAAATCTATTTTAATCTTCTTACAGAATCTTTGTAAATCACTAGGTATTAATGACTGGATGGTACAACAGCATAATAAACATGCAACTATTCAAGATTTTGTTGAAGCATTCAATGCAACAGCACCAATCAAAGATAAATATTTAGAATTTTGTATTGCTGGTAAAGAGTATATGGGTAAAACAGGATATACTAATTATGATATGTGGTTGCCAAAATCAGAAAAAGGTAAGTATGCCTTTGGTGAAATTGAAGAAAATAAAGTTTTACAATATGATGAATCTAAACATCTTAAAAAACTTGAAGTTACCAATGTAAAAACATTTGGTGATGATGAAATTTTATCAAAGAAAACTACATCTAATGATTTTTCTCTAGACTAAGAAATAGTTAGGGGGAATCAATAGGGGTTCCCCCTAATTTTAAATTTTAGAATATGATTTCAACTAAAACAATAATTTCTGATCTAAATGATGTACCTAGAGAATGGGTATTTGAATACTACCTTAATCTTAGAGAAAGATTATCAGGTCAAAGCCTTAAAATTAAATCAATTTTTAATGCTATAGACTTAATTCCATCCATGTGTATCTATACAGATAACAAAGGATACTATAAGTTTAAAGATTTTTCTTCAGGCTATGGTGGTGATGGACTTAATCTTGTAATGTATTTGTATAACTTAGAAAGTAGAGGTAAAGCATCATTTAAAATAATAGATGATTATAATATTTATATTTCTAATAATACATATATTTCTATAGACTATAAACCACAAAATAAATTTATAGTTACTGATTATGAAATAAGACATTGGAATACACTAGATGAAACTTATTGGAAAAGTTTTAAACTTTCTTCCGGTATATTAGAAAAACATAATGTGCATCCATTGTCATTTTATATTATGAATAAGAAAGATGATGAAGGACATATACTAGACACAGTAAATATCAAAACTAATTTCATCTATGGTTATTTTCGTGAAGATGGTACTTTGTACAAAATCTATACTCCAAAGAACAAAGACAATAAGTTCATTAAAGTACATGATTACATACAGGGTTCTGATCAGCTTGAATTTAAATCTAAGTATCTGATAATTACTTCTTCTCTAAAAGACTTAATGTGTTTTAAAAAATTGGGAATTAATGGTATTGAATCTATTTCTCCAGATAGTGAGAATAGTGTGATACCAGAAAATTTTATGAAACCTCTTCTAGATAAGTATCAAAAGATCATTGTATTGTTTGATAATGATGAGCCGGGACTAAAGTCTGCTCAGAAATATAAAAGCAAATATGGTTTTGAGTATATAAATTTAGATATGTCTAAAGACTTATCAGATTCAGTTAAAGATTATGGTATTGAAGCTGTGAGAGATAAATTGTTTCCATTATTAAAACAAGTATTATGAATTGGATATATGAAGGTAAAGAGTTTCATGAGTTAGATATTCCACTAGGAGCTGTAGGATTTATATATATTATGTCTGCCATTATAGATGGTAAATCATT
>Ga0315289_10008216_pt1 | contig 15114 bp, 8 predicted proteins | sample YL17G11_40_MG_FD_203452 | JGI IMG/M metagenome (GOLD analysis project Ga0315289, IMG submission 203452) | Sediment microbial communities from Yellowstone Lake, YNP, Wyoming, USA - YL17G11_40 | ecosystem: Environmental > Aquatic > Freshwater > Lake > Sediment | place: USA: Wyoming | collected... | reverse complement strand
AATGATACTTCCATTTGTTGAGTAAAAAAGCATGATTCCGCCATATCCTGATTTTACTATTACGTTATTATTTGAAATAGTATTATTTGAGCCTACTAGAATACCCCATGCACCCCAAGTGGAAGTTGTGACTATAAGATTATTTGAAATAGTATTATTTATTGGCATTACTTCTATACCAATACTATCATCACCAGTCGTTGTAATATTATTGCTAGAAATATTGTTATGCGAAGCGTCAATATAAATACCATATGCACCACCATTGCTTGAATTTCCTTGTACAATTCTGCAATTTTTTATCGTTGTAAAATTATAGCCGGTAATATTCACGCCATAACCAACAGCACTCTGGGAATAATTTATCAGATAACCCCGACAATCAAGCGTGACATTGTTCGCATCTATCGAGAAAGCTGTTCCGGGCGCACTGATATCATTAACAACAAAATAAGTAGTATTTTCTTTCCAGCCGCTTGTCTTGGATGAAATTAATGATTCTAAGACTGTCAATGTTCTTGTCTCGGTGCTATTTTCATTTCCTACAATATCTTTAGCGCTTGCTGAATATGTATACGTTGCAGCATTTAAGTTAGTTTGATTGCTATAAAACTGCCATTTGTCGCTTGCATACTTGTAAAGGTTTGAGGAATAATGCTGCTGAATTTCTGCAGCGCTTAAACTTCTGTTGTAAATGCGGACTTCGTCGATGGTGCCGTTGAAAACATAATATTGACCTTGTATATTTTTTTCGTAAGCTCCTATCTTAGTTGTCGTTGTGACTATTTTGCTTGTTCCGCTATAGGTATCGGTATCTTCTAAAATTGAGTTGACATATAATTTTGCTGTATTTCCCTCTTTTGTTACTACCAAATGCATCCAAGTATTAACTTGAATACTTGTAGTTGCAGCTGAAGTTGTATATTTAGTTCCATCGGAATTTGTCCAGTGAAATACTGGTTTTTGAGAGTCTATGAAAAGATTGTAAGAGTTACCTAGGCTATAATCTGAAGCTTTTGTGATAATTCCTCCGCCATTTCCGCTTGGTACCGCTGCGGGTTTTATCCATGCCTCTAAACTAAAATCCTTTGGAAGGTTCAAACTTGCATTATTTCCCGCATCAACATAATCATTCACGCCGTCGAAGCTAAGCGCTTTTCCATACTTGCCGCTTGAATTCCATGCTGCTCCATTCATCAGAGTACCATTATTTCCATACTTGCTCACGTCAACTGCATAAGTTGCATTTTCTCCGAGCGCAGAGACATTGTCAAAGTTCATCATCAAAACAAGCGAATCATTGTAAAAAGTGTAATTTGTTGCGTTCCAGTTCCAGGTGAATTCTGCAAGGTCAGCAGCATTTGTTATGCTGATGTTTATCTCTGCACTTCTGTTAGTTGTTGCTGTTCCGTTCACAGGAGTCGGCGGAACAAATGAAATTGCTGGAGGTATGCCCGATATTGTCAGAATACTGCTGTTCTTTGTCTCGCCATCTACTTCCGCATCATTTGGAGTCACAGAACATTTCCATTGTTGCAGTTCAGCCAGCTCTTGGCTGACAATTGCGCTGCTGTTCAGAGAATTATTGCCTTCGATATAAAGTTGATAGACCTCAGATGCGCTTAATGCTCGATTGTAGATGCGCACTTCGTCGATGGTGCCGTTGAAAGGAAAAGTGTTATCATAACCAATATTGCCGATGTGCAAAGATTGGGCTGTTGTTGCAGGAGTAGAGTAACCAGAAGGTATCGAATCATATTCTTTGACATCATCGACATAAATTATAAATTTCGCGCCAGTATCAATACCAACTACATGATGCCATTTATTATCTCTTATATCTGTAACTGCAGAGCCACTCCATTCGGCATTTATACCGTTTCCCCTTCTATAATAAGGGACACCGCTATACAAAATTACAGTGATTGTTGAAGCATAACCACTTGGTTCATTCGATAAAATCCTCATGTTGCTAGCTATTGAATTTGTTTTTATCCAAAGGGATATTGTTTGAGGTCCTGAGAAATCAATTGAACTACTATCTGGCACGTTAACATAATCATCCACGCCGTCGAAATTATAAGCTCCTCCGATTTTTCCGGTTGTCCACGTCGGTGCATTCGCTGCAGTGCCTCCTCCAAGCTGGCCATTATTTCCACTCCCTGAGTAATCTTTAATTGCACCGCTCGCAGTGCTTGCAATGTTGCTGTCAAATGGCATGTTAAGAACTGAGAAAGGTTGGCTATTCAGAAACCAGTTGAAGATTAATGTCCTTGCATTCTGGACATTCTGAGGCCAGCATGTCAAGTTCTCTGAGGTTGTATTTGTGCCGAATGTGCTGTTTAGGATTACTGATGCTAATGAAGGAATTATTCCTGAGGTGTACTCTGTGCCTAGAGTTAAAGAAGGCTCGGGCGAAAGATATTTGCGGACTTTAAAGTCATCTATATAAATATTCCCTCCGTCATAGTGCGTGAATCCTACCTTGAGAGGAGATTCTATCGAGTAACTCGAATCATATAATGTTGAGTAAGTAGAATCATCCGTGCTTATTTGTGTTATAGCACCGCCAGATGGCTTAAGAATTTGCCTGACCCAATATTGAGTGCCACATACAAATGTTCCTACATCTCCCCTATAATTTATATCCTCAAATATTCTTAAAATAGGGCTACCCGCAACTAATTTGTAAAAATAAAGTGCGTAAATAAAATCAGCATAACTTGTGCCAGTTCCTGCATCCTTCCACCAGAGCAAAGTACTATCATGAGAGAACCCACCACTTGTACATGTGGATCTATATTTCGCTTGAGCTATTAAATTACTTCTCGTAAAATTTTGAATCGAATGCACAGTTGTTTGACCCCAAACCGTTGTCCCGCCAGTTATTATTATCTCATTATTTTGGGAGATATAACCACCTGTGTCAGTTTCAACCCATTTTGTTGTATCTATTGTTGTTCCAGAGAAATAATCAAAGAAAACAAAAATATTTGACATATTTGCAGGAGCTGTTCCAGCAGCAGCATTGCCATAGTAAAGATAGTAATCAGAATCTTCATTGCCAGCAGAAATATTTTTCTGGGTTCTAAACCATAGCGTTGTGTTGCTTAATGCAAATCCTTTGTAAATGCTTGACGTCGCATTATAATGGGCTGAAATTTCAGATGCGCTGAGGGCCTTGTTATAAATCTTGACTTCGTCGATGGTGCCGTTGAAAAATCTAATGCCTGTTTGAGAACCAACGCGAAATTGTGTAGGCGTTGTTGGCGTAGTAGCGAAAGTATTTGGAGTCTGAATTCCATTAACATAAAACTTTGTGACGCCAGAAGTTCTAAGCATTACAACATGATACCATTGATTAGCATTAGGAAAAGTATAACCACTGTCTAACCAAGCTACTCCAGATAAAAGTCCTTGAAGTTTATTTCCTGCTCCTCCAGCACCATTTCCTACACCAAAGGTATAACCATTTCCAGTAACTCCATTATCATAAGCATTTGATACAGCAAGCCCCAGTTGATTCAAGTTTGCAGGGTTTATCCAAGCTTCCATTGACCAATTATCTATAACAGTTGTAGGAACACTGGCAAAATTAACATAATCATTCACGCCGTCAAAGCTCAATGCGCTGCTAAATTTGCCAGTTGTCCATGTCGGGCTATTGGTTAATGTCCCAGTATTATTATAGTCAGACTCGTCGTTTGTAGTCGTGCCAGTGTTTTCATCAAAATGCCATGAGCCAGAGAGATCGGGCTGTTCATTAAATCTGTCCAGCTCAACATTGGCAGTGCCATTCCACCAGACAATCCTTGTGTCATTTCCAGTTACAAGCATTTTGCCGGCATTTGCAATGCTTGCGGAATCAAAAGTTAGAGTTGTTGAATAGCCGTTTTCAAGCACTGCTGTTACATTGTTATTTCTGACAGTGATATGCTTTCTGTAAAGCCAGCTGCTGTTCCACCATGGAGCAGCAACAGCTGATTCTATGCCAACTTCAAGGCCGGAAATTTCAACTTCAAAAACTGCAGTGCTCAAATCAGTGAGCCATTCAAGCCTGTCAATTCTGCCGTCGTTATTGGTGTCGGTCTGCATTATTTCAGAAGTCATGTCTTCTCTTTGACTGCTTATTATTCTGTAAAAAATAACCTTGCCAGGCAGGGTTTCAGGAATGCTTGTATATGCAAGAACCTTAGTGTAATGCAGCTCGTCAGGCCCTGAAATCTTAATCTGCTTTCTGTAAGGAATTCCTGAAAGCATGGTTTCTTGGCTGGCAGGGGCAGCAGTTTCATATTCAATTTCCAGTTCATTGACTGGCACATTGACCTCAATATTAACTTCTTGTATCTCAGTCGTAGCCAAGCCTGTTATTCGCGCAAAAAAATTCAAAATCTTTCTGAGAATTGAAAATGTGCCATCTTCTTTTATCACCTTCGCTGTTATGCCGAATTGTTTTTGTTCAGCCACTCGGACTTTGATATTTTCAGCATATTTCGGAAACCTTAGTTTGAATGATGTGGCTTCTTTGTTTAATTTAATATGCACAATCCATTTTACGGGTCTGTTTATCTCAGCGCTTTGCTGTGTTGATTCCTCGGACACCACAAAAATTTCTTCTCTTAAATTGGGCGGAGCTTGTTGCTCAGGCTGCTCTTCTTCAGGAATTCCAATCGACCGGGATGGCTGAGAAGATGATGGGCTTGGAATCTGCGGTTGTTCTTCTTGCTCAGGAATTCCGAACTGCCTGCCTCCCGGAGTCTCAGATGGCTGAGATTCTGGAACTTCAAATAGAGTTTTGCCGGTAAAAATATTTTTCAGATTGATATTGTAATTTAAGCTTAAGAAAAGATAGGATGAAAGAAGCAAGAAGGCAAGGATTAATGAAAACATGACTATCTTTTTACGTTTTCTTCTAAGCTTATTTTTTTCAATGGACTCTTCCACTAAATCCTGAAATCTACTGTAACTTGCCGGCCATCTCTGCCCTCTTTTTTCGCAGATTATAGTTATTTTCATACTTATTTTGTATGTTTTTTTAGCTTAAAAACGTTTCTTTTTATACTTAATTTGTATTAAAAACAGAGAAATTTAACTTAATATGTATGTTTTTTATACTTAATTTGTATGTAAAAACCAGAAAAAGTTCAGATTGATAAGATGAATTAAAGCGATTCCCCTATAAACTCTTCATAAGGAGGCATCTTAATATCATTTCCCCGAAGCTTGTTATATTCTCTTGCAAGAATCCAGAAAATAAGCCCTATTGACTTGTTGGACTTGTTGTTGCATGGAATTATAAAATCTATATATGATGTAACATTATTGGTGTCGCACAATGCTATTACCGGAATATTTATCTGAACCGCATCCATCATCGGATTTTTGTCAATCCACGGGTCAATAATCACCATAAGAGAGGATTCAAAAAAAGTAGGCAGATTGATATTAGTGATTATGCCTGCGGGATATTTTTTTGTGAAGACTTTTATGCCAGTCAGTTCCGAGAATTTTTTAAGGGCAAGCCATCCAGCCTCTCTTTTGCATGCAACTATTATGTCTTCCGGCCTGTATTTTGCCATGAGCAACGCTGCAGTTTTGATTCTTGAATCAATCTCATTTGTATTGATTATTGCCAAGCCGTCAGCCCTTCTTTTATAGATATAAGGCCTCATATGGGCAGTTATAACTTTTGTCCCCAGATGCACGCCTGCCTTGACATAGTCCTCCAAGGGAATCAACAAATTTTTTTCCTGGGAAATAAGCTCTTCTTTCTCGGTTTCTTCTTTTTCCGGCTTTTTTTCAGCTTTTTTCTTCGGTTTAGTTTTTTTTACTTCTGCTTCTTGTTCTTCCTTTTCTTCTTTTTCATTTTTATCTTCAGTTTCTTTTTCCTTTTTCATTTTTTAATTATCATGGTTTATTGGTTTGTTAATGTATTATGATTTTGATTGGTCTTAAATCATGGATTTTATCTGATTTACTTATTAGTTTGGTTTGTTTTTGGGTTTTTTAAAATGATTGATTATTCAAGATATTCAGGGTGTTTTTTAAAACTTTGCCCTTTGCCTCACTCAAGGCTTTTTTCTATCTTGATGAGCCGGTTTATTTTCGCCAGTCTTTCAGAGCCGATAATGCCGGTTTTTATGAATTCAGTCTGCCATGCAAACGCAAGATCTGCAATCGTATTGTCCAGTGTCTCTCCTGAACGATGCGACATGATGCAAGAAATTCCATTCTTTTTTGCCAAGTCAATAACTTGCTTTGTCTTCAATAATGAGCCGTTCTGATTTGGTTTTATGATAACTGAATTTATTGATTTTTCCTTTATTGCCTTTTCAAGCCTCTGAAATTGCGTCGCTATGAGGTCATCACCGCAAATTAGGCAGTTTGTTAATTTGAGCAGTCTCGCAAATCCTGAAAAATCATCCTCTTGCAAAGGGTCCTCAACGTATGCTAAATTATGTCTTTTGATTAGGTCAGCGATATATTCAATCTGCTCGTCCCTTCCCTTTTTCATTTCAGGATTCTTGTATGAATAATTGACGCCATTCCAAAAAGTCGATGCAGCCACGTCAACTCCTATTTCAAATTTGATTTCAAACTGCTTTTCCATCTGTGCCTTGACATTCAAGATTAATTTTAAAATTTCTTCGTTGTTCAGAGTGGATGCGAATGCATTCTCATCAGTCAATGCATCATTCCATTCATTGTCGTTTAATTGAAGCAATTTTTTTGCTTTTTTGTATGCATTTAAATTTATAAACTGGTTGTCAAACAATTTTCTTGTTTTGGGAATGAACAGGAACTCTTGAAAATCTGATTTCTTTTTCTGCCTGGAATGCTTGCCGCCGCCTATGCAGTTTCCTATCAATCTGGGCATGACTTTTGCCTTTTCATTCAGGAATTGCCATAATTCCTTTTTCTGTCCAAGAGCAGCAGCTTTCAGCAGCGCTGCCTCTAATGCAAAAAGAGAATTAGCGCCCAAGAATTTGTAATCAATCGAGTTGTCAATCTGCCTTACAATCTCCTCGATTTTTTCCAAGTCTTCAAAGGAGTCTATTCCGATTTTTTTATTTACAATCTGTCTGCCTATCGTATTTACAAGTCCGACGCTAAAATCTATTCCTCTGAATGAAAAAGGCTGTGCCTCATGCTTTCCGCGGGATATTCCGCCAGGAGCCGAAGCCTCGCTATTTCCAGAATCAGTCTTGACAGTCACAGAAATGGTCTGTTCTCTTCTAGAATTCAAAATCTTTTTTGCAATTATCTCTTTTATCATCATTTTACATTAAAAACCAAAATAAAAGATAAAATAATAAGATTATAAATGATAATTTATTCTGCCTCTTCTATTGGCTCTTCTGCCGGAGCGGTTTCTTCTTTCTCTTCAATCTCTTCTTCGGATTCCTTGATTTCCTTTTCTGTTTCCTCTTCCGGCTTTTTTTCTCCAGGTATTGTAGGCTCTTCTTTGACAATCTCCACATCTTCTTCTTTTTCTTCTTCCTGTCTTTTCTGTGGGAAAGGCCTCTTGACGCTTATAGGCAGAACATCTGATCTGAATTCCAATTCAGCAAGTTTTATAGGGTCAAAATTAAGTTCCTCGAGTTTTTCTTTCGATACAACTAACAGCAAAGGAGCGTTCATAGAAATCTGTAATGCTCTTGCGCCTATTATTCTTGCAACTTCATATTTAGTGTATTTCATTATTGCCTTTTTTTCCATTTTTTGTTAAGGTTGATATTTGAGGTATAATTTATGTCATTTATCGACGTTTATTTTTAATTTGACTTTAACGTCAGCAATTTGACATTTTTGATGACGCTTCTTTGAATAATTATTTTTCAAGATTTTTTAAATTTTCTTATTTCTTTTTTAAGTCTAAATTTTCAATGATATCATTAAACTGATTCCAGATTTTTACCGAATTTTCCAAGATATTATCTATTTCTTCATCGCTTAATGAAGCTGCCCCTCCCTTTTGGATGGCATTAATTGTTAAATCCTTTTTCTTTTCAGATTTTGAAAAAGCGATGCTTAATCTCGCGTCAGCTGCCTCTTCTTCCTCCAATACAGGATCAAGGACTAAATTTGAGCCAATCTTATGAAATGTCATTGTCAAAGGCATGCTTTCTGAAAGAGGCAGTTTCTTGTTTGTCAACTCCCCATAAAGCACTTTATTTTCTTCCTTGTTATATTCCGGAAACACTGCGCTTTTTAATGCAGCCACTGCTGCCAGAGCAGCGGCGTCTATCAGATTTCCGTCGTGATTGATAGGATAGATATCTATGAAAATACACCATACCGCCTCGCCTTTCTTGATGCAAAGTTTTTTGAAATCTATAAACCCTGACTCTCTTATACCTCTGTCGACAATTCGCGCAAGTTCTATCGCTGCTGCGCTTGGTGGCCCTGATTCAAATTTGTCAGAAGCCAAAGGGTTGAACTCGGCAGTCACCATCATCGCCCCTTCTTCTGGAGAATCAGTATAAGGCTCGGCTAAATCCACTTTCACTCCTACAACAACTTCTGTATTCCCTATTTTCACTCTTGATGAACCTTCTGCATTCTTGGAGATTCCTGTCTCTATAAGAATTGGCCTGTATTCCAGCATCTCCCGATTATCAAATCTTTTGCCTTCATTCAAATATTCAATTATTCTCCTCTTTGTCAATTCCGAGACTTCCATTATTTACTCTCCAAAGCCTTCAAAGCTTTTTTCTGAATTTCAGTTATTTTCAAGCAAGTTTTTCTTCCGGCTTCAATTGCTTTTTTCAGCATTTCCGGACTTGTCTTGCCATCCAACTGCAGTAAAGAAACATTTCCATTAGGCAGGAAAGCCATCGCAGTGTCTGTTGCGAATTTTTTGCCGTCTTCCTCGTAATCCTCTTCCTCTTTGCTGAGGTCAACAGCGATGCTGCCGCCTATATTCCCGACGGAAACAGACGACACCAGCCCGGTCATCGGGATGCCTGCATGGGCAAGCGCCATTGATGCTGCGTTAATCCCCGCGCATCTTGTGCTTGCGTCTGCCTGTAAAATAAGGATATAAACATCTATTACGCTATTTGGAAAATTATCGAGCTGGACAACTGGCATGAGTGACTGTGATGTAACTAATGAGATTTCTGAACTTCTTCTTGCAGGGCCCGGCCTCTTTCTTTCTGTAACTGAAAAGCTCATCATGTCATAAAAGCATCTAAGCACGCCTTTCTGCGGATTTTTCAGATGCTGGGGATGGAAAATTCTCGGTCCATAAACAGCAGCGATTGCCTTTGTTTCTCCGAATGCAAAATAAGCTGAACCGTCTGCATTGGGCACTACTCCGACTTTAGCTTCAATTTTTCTTGTCTCGTCAAATTCTCTTCCGTCGAATCTTTTTGTGTATGTCATTTTCAACTTTATTTTTCTGCCTTTTTATGTTTTTGTAAAAATTCCTCTACCTTTTCAGTCAAGCCTTCTGTAAATGACTTGCTGACAATTAATTGGATTGCTTCTTTTGCCAGAAGCTCCTGATTGACTGTTTCGCCTTTTATCCAGATATTCCCATTCTGGCCTACGATTATGTCGCAGCCGGATTTTTCCTTTATTATGCTTATCATGCTGCCTTTTTTTCCTATGACTCTTGGCACCTTGTTTGAATTGATACGGATTATCATGCCGCCCTGCAGGTTTGTCAGTCCCTTGTCTCTCATTGTCAAATCAACGCCCCTCCTGCCGACTGAAATGATTTTTGCAACAATCACGTCGCCAAAATCAAAATAAGAAGCCAGATCCTCTCTCTTGTTTATAAATCCCCGGCATTCGCTGATTGGAAGGAAAGATGAATAAGGCGAGCCGATATCAAGCTGCCAGCCGTTAAACATTATATCAACAACCTCTCCTACAACAATATTGCCGGGCCGAGGCTGATAAACTCCGGCCAATGGAATTATCTTGACAATTCTACCCTCTTCCTGGATTAGACCGAAGCGGGTTGCGAAAATATTCTCTTCTTCTCTTCTTGTCCATTCCCCGGGCAGAAAATTAGCGCCTGATGCGATTATGTCTCCAGGCACTGCTATTTCTCTTTTGTGTTCGTGCTCTTCTCTTTCAACTTCTTCTTTTGCAGTTGCTTCCATGCTAGAAAATTCTCCTGCCAATTTTCGGCATGCTCGAAATTTCTTCAAAATTTTGTCGCATTTTATCCTAATTCCTTTGTTATTGTAGCGCCATGAGTTATATTATTTATTTTATCATATATATCAATCTGTGTTGCTTTCGGCAGCTGTATGATCAATTCCATACTTCCATCCTGGGTCCATTCTTCCTTTAGTATAAATGCCTTCAAAATGCCATAAACCCTTGCTGCGAATGTTGCAGGGATTTTTATAAAAATTTTTTTGGTTTCTACCCTTATAGGAAGAATTTTCTGGATTGTATTTAATATTGGATCTATCTGTCCCTCAACACTTTTGTTCTCATCTATTCTCACGCCTGCTTCCTTGATGGCTGATTCAATCCTCTGGGGCGTCAAAGGCAGACTAGTTCTGGGGTCAATGCATGTCCTTGAAATATAATCTATAATCTGCTTCAGTTTTTCCTCCCTTGCCTTTGTTTTGTATTCTACAGGCAAGAGTAAAATCCCTTCTTTGATTATCTTTTCAGATATTAGATATACGTCAGCTGTCTTGAATTCCTTTTGTAAATCGGCCTCAGAAGCCCTGAATCCCTTTTTGGTATCGAGAAATATATGGGGCACTAGAAGCATGTCTGCGACATTTCCTCTTCCAGTCTTTTTCAGAGCCAATGCTTTGTCAGCATCAACTGTGATTTCAAAATCCTTTCCTTCTTTGCGGATTTTTGCAATAATATTTGTCATATAAAGAATAAACTGCAACCGTAATGGTTAACAGGTTATCTCCTTTCTTTTCTTACAATGAAAATAATAAATTTAGTTTTATAAACCTTTACTTTGCTTACTTGGCGTATTTTCTAAGCTCATCAAGGCTTAATCTTGTGAACTGTTTTTCCTTCTGTTTTATGGACGCTGCCTCAAATCTTTCAATATCAAATGATTTGCCCAATATTCTTTTGAAAATGCTGATAGCAAGCTTCATGCCTGCTTCGATATTCGTGCTCTCCTTGTATTCTTTTCTTAGCAGCTCCTTGATTCTTTCGTCATTCTCTCCTATTGCGGTTGTCTTGAATGCAAAATAATTGCCCGTGACATCTGTTACGACAAGGTTCATCTTGTTATTCACGTCGACACCGGCGACCATTGTCGATATTCCGAAAGGCCTTGCGCCACCATATTGTGTAAATGCCTGCTTCAAATTTGCAATTTCCTTCACTATTGATTCCGTGTCAATAGGGGAATCATAAGTAACCCTGTGCTGCTGTGCAAGCAGCTGCGCCCTTTCCATCAGAATTCTTGCGTCTGACAGGATTCCTGCTGCTGTTGCTGCAATATGACTATCAATCTCATAAATTTTAGAAGAATCCAAGAGCATAAGCTTGTCCTTGGCTCTTCTGTCTGCCAGTATGAAAACCCCGTCAGAGCATGTCATGCCTATTGAAGCGCTTCCAAGCCTGACTGTCTTCTCAGCATATTCTACCTGCAATAAATGGCCATCAGGGCTGAACATTGCTGTCCTGTCATAACCCATTATCTGATGCTGCATCGGCATTTCCATTTTCTCTTTTTCACTCCTTTTAAAAATAATTGAAATTCATTTTTAAACCTTTCTGTATGTGAATAAAAAATAAAAACATAAAAAAGAAAATCACGTCGATATTTGCATTCAGGTTTCACTCAGATACGTGCCTAAACATATCCGGCCCACTTCAAGACATCATAAAGCGACAATGTCTTTTCTGCACTGTAATCATACTTGTTTTCGAATGTCCATGCATCAACGCAGCTCTTCTTGCATGTCTCGCTTTTGTCCGATGCAATGTTTATGCATGCAGCCCTTGCCTTCTTGTCTGAAATCAAGTTGCATGAAGCGACAGCTGCCTTATATTGTATATCGCAAGTGTCTTTGCATGCCTGCTCCTTAATCTCATTCTTGTATCTCAGATTAATCTTTGTCTTTCCTTCCTTCTCATTGAAGTGTGATTCTGCATTTATCCTTGCGCCGTCTGTCAATTTGAATTTGAAGCTTTCCTCTATGTTTCTGTTGCCTGTCTTGTCCTCTTCTCTTATATTGATGTCCTTATCCGGTTTGACTTCCTTTTTGTCCAGCTCTATTATCGTCTTTCCATTATAGATGACTTTAGCTAGGTCAAACCTGCAATGCATTACTGTTTTGTCATCAGATTTTAGTTCAAGATTCAATTCTGAAGTTGAATAAACATTGTAATTCAATGTTGATAAGACTGAATACCATATCTTGTCTTCTTTGACGAATGTTGTATCTCCTACATTATTTATGCTGTAGATTGGATTAATGCTCGTTGAGGCTGTTCCTGAATAAATATTGACGCATTTCTGCCATGCTGTTCCTGGAACAGCGCCATCTGGGCATCCGTCTCTTGGATTCACGTCAGTCGAAGGAGCTATTGTTGGGCACAAGTCCTGTGGGTCTCCTACCCCGTCCTGGTCGTCATCTTCCCATACGAATGCAGATATTACATTAGGATTCAATGCAATGTCTTTTGCTGAAGCGATTATTGTATGGGAGTTTATGTTCGCATCATCAAAGTTATAGTAAAATCCAGTGTTCACAGAGTTTGCTTCTGAAGGATTTGAAGTTGATGATATCTGCAGGCCATAGGTTGACAATGGCTCATTTGAAGTTATATTCACGTATATGCAGCCATGAGCAACAGCAGTTTCCCCTTGTACTAAGCTTCCCCTGTCGACTAATCCGAATAATGCTCCTAATAAACTGCATGAGAATGCAGATGCAGGAGTCAGAGTTATTGCTATTTCAGGAGGTGTTGTATCACAATCTAAATCAGGAGTTCCACGCTGTTCACAGTAAGTCTGTGCGGTGCATAATCCATCAGCGTCGCAGTCGCATGCATTTCCTTTGCCGTCATTGTCTGTGTCAACTTGATCTGGATTTGGAACATTCATGCAATTATCAAAGCAATCTGCTAGGCTATCATTATCTTGATCAAATCCTTCATCAACTTGAGCGTTGCAATTGTTGTCTATTCCATCGCAGACTTCTGTGCTAGGACCGATAGCATTCTGGATTGTCTGCCACATTCCATTTATGCAACTTTCAATCTGCACTTTGCACTCTCCAATATTATCATAACCATAAACATCTGTTATTCTGTCTGCAATTTCATCTGTAAGTGCATCGCAGTCATCATCGAGGGCATTGCAGATTTCATCAACAGGATAGACTGCTCCTATGCAATCGCCCCATTGTCCATAAATGTCACAGGTCTGCAATCCGAATTCACAAGATCCAACATCTGTTTCTCCGCATTGCATTGTCTGTCCCTCGTTACATGCGCAATTTTCATTGCTTGATCCGTCACAGTTTTCATCTATAAAGTTAGCATCACAAACTTCAGCTGAAGGAGTTCCAGGGACTGCATCACATTCAGTTGATAAATAGTCTGATGAACATATTTTTATTCCGAAAGCCTTACATGCACCCATTCCATTTGTACATTCAGCTCCCAAATCAGTAAAGTCTTCATCTATTTCTCCATCGCAGTCATTATCTTCTCCATCACAAACCTCCGTTGCGCCAGGACTTATCAATGCATTGCTATCATCGCAGTCAACATCTGAATAGTATCCGTCCAAATCTTCATCGACAGGTATTGATAAAACAACAAACTGTGAGAAATGTGTCATGTTAACAGTTAAAATTATATTGCCTGGTTTAGTCATATTAAATCGTGTGACTTGCTTACATAATGTATTATAACTTTGACCAGTTGAACCGCATCCTGAACATTGGAAAATACATAAAGCATTCTGTTTTTCCCATGTTGCACTTGTCTCGTTATACCAATATATATCTGCTTTTTGTACATTTTTAGTATGATTTCCAGCTGAGAGAAATAAATTAAATTTAAGTTCTACAGGCTTGTCAAATGTTGCGTAGGCTGGAAAGATATCGTAGCTCTGGAATACAAATCCTGTTGTTAATTGTGCTATCTGGAAATTACATGAAGGAGTTGGAATAATTGAAACTGTAGATTCTGTTGTCTGAGTTCCATTCTCTAATGTTAGGGTTGTGGTTTGAGCAAAGGTTGTCTGAGCGCTTCCATCGTCGGTTACAACAGTTTGCGTTCCTGTCTGTGTATTAATATATTCAGAAGTCGTTGAAAGTGTGTTACAAATATTAGTTTCATTGCCAGGGCAGATATCGCAGACATCTCCCTGAACATCAGTATCAGAATTTATCTGATCTGGATTATATCTTAAAGGACAATTATCAAAGCAATCTTTTATGCCGTCTGAATCCTGGTCGAAACCTTCATCAATTAAGCCATTGCAATTATTATCTATGCCATCGCATATCTCTGTGCTTGCTCCCTGCATTGGATTGCATGTCTGAGTCTGTCCAGCTACGCAATTATCAATAGTATGTAAGCATATTCCAGCTCCGCAGGTTGTCTGCCCTAATCCCTCATCTGCAGTTCCGTCGCAGTTATTATCCAATCCGTCGCAGATTTCAGCTGAAGGAGTTACTTCTCCTACACATGAGCTCCATTCTCCTGCTGTGCATGTTGAAGTCCCGCCTATGCACAGTCCTACATTTAATGTCCCTGCAGATCCTGTATAGCAGTCTTGAGTTAAAGGAGTATCAAATTCATTTTCATCTGTCAGGCCGTCGCAGTCATTGTCTATAGTGTCGCAGACTTCTGGGGATGCAGTCACTTGTCCGACGCATTCAGCAGCCCATTGACCATTGACGCATGTCTGAGTTCCATATTCGCATGCCCCTACATTGCTTCCGCAGTCTCTTTGTGCTCCATTGATGCATGCGCATCCTTCATTTGATGATGAATCACAGTCCTCGTCCTGCAATCCTGCATCGCAGATTTCAGCTGAAGGAGTTACTTCTCCTACACATGAGCTCCATTCTCCTGCTGTGCATGTTGAAGTCCCGCCTATGCACAGTCCTACATTTAATGTCCCTGCAGATCCTGTATAGCAGTCTT
>Ga0315289_10008213_pt1 | contig 15118 bp, 9 predicted proteins | sample YL17G11_40_MG_FD_203452 | JGI IMG/M metagenome (GOLD analysis project Ga0315289, IMG submission 203452) | Sediment microbial communities from Yellowstone Lake, YNP, Wyoming, USA - YL17G11_40 | ecosystem: Environmental > Aquatic > Freshwater > Lake > Sediment | place: USA: Wyoming | collected... | reverse complement strand
AGAATCAGTGGGATTATGAGACTCAGGGAATTCCTAAGCTTGGCCTGGTAGGCTGGAACGACACGAATTCTCTGATCTCTCGGGATGGGGTAGAGGCATACCTGAAGAACCATCCGGGCGAGTTTGACTACGTCGGTGGCTATATTAGTCCTGTGGGCACGTATACCTTTACAGCCGAAGCGCAGAAGCTGAAAGACTGCGATTATATAGCTAATATCTCCGGCTCTGTGTCAGGTCCTCTTTTGAGGGACCTTCGAACCGTGGGCTCTAAGGCGAGGCTTATTGATTGCATTGCTGCTATGCCTTCTTACCTAAAGCTCAACGTGGAGATGGTTGGGTGGGAAGCTCTTGACGGAAGCTTGAGCACTGCCCAATCTTACTACTGGACTGACTCCAGCCCTATTGTCGATATGGCTAAGGAGATCCTTGATCGATATCGACCCTCGCAGGCTGATGGGATCATGGATGCTGGCAACGGCTATGTGGGTCCCTGCTTCATGATGGTCGGCATACTCGAAGTGCTGCAGCAGGCGATACAAGAGGTGGGGGCAGAGAATTTCAACGGTCAGGCCTACTTGGATGCCGCCCTAAACTACAAGACTACCAGTGCTCTGTGGGAAGGCTGTCCGGAATTTGGCTTCAGCCAGACTAATCGCTGTCTAATGGACCACACACTGATATGTGAATTTCAGGCCGACAAGCAGGAAATTGTAACAGTCAGCGATTGGTTGCCCAATGTAATGGAGTAAAGAAAGTCTGGCAAGAGACCGGAGAAATAGAGGACAGCGCGGTGGCGGTGATGGGCAACGGCAGCCAGCTCGCTGTAGTCCGGAGGCTGCGGTGGTGCCGCCGGGTATTACTGTAAAAGGAGGGTAGTCAAAGAGATGGCTTCCCGGAAACGTAGCAGAGCGGACGGCAAGGTAAGGACAATTCTTACGGGTTGCACCTGCGACTGTGGAGGGAGGTGCGCCCTTAAGGTTCATGTGAAGGGTGGCGTGATCGTCAGGGTCGAGAATGCTGATGGTGTGCCCCTTCATCTGAGGGCCTGCGCTAGGGGGCGTGCCTATCGGCAGAGAGAACATGCCCCTGACCGGCTCAAATACCCCATGAAAAGGGTGGGGGCTCGGGGTGAAGGCAAATTCGAGCGGATCTCCTGGGACGAGGCTCTCGATACTGTGGCGAGGGAACTGCAAAGGGTTAAGGCAACCTATGGGCCCTCAGCCATCCTTTACATCGGTCAGAGTGGCACCTTCGGCCTGCTCCACGGACGAACAGCGGCGGAAAGACTGCTCTACCTGTTCGGTGGCTGCACAAACCATTGGGGGATGATTTCGTGTGAATCGCCTGCGTTTGCCTCTGCAGTTACCTACGGCCTCTTCACTACGGGCAATACCCCGGATGACTTCATTAACAGCCGCCTGATAATTCTCTGGGGATGGAACCCGGTAGAAGCTCAGAGGTCAACTGCCCCCTCTCTGAAGCAAGCCAAGGACGCTGGGGCCAGGATCGTGTGTGTTGACCCGAGATATCACAACTCAGCAGCCCTCCTGGCTGACCAGTGGATACCCATCAGACCGAGCACCGACGCTGCTATGCTGATAGCCATGGCCTACGTCATTATCACAGAAGGTCTTCAAGATCAAGCCTTCATCGACACCTACACCGTTGGTTTTGATCGATACAAAGACTATGTCCTCGGCAAGGAAGACGGCATAGCCAAGACGCCGGCCTGGGCAGAAGCCATTAGTGGCGTGCCTGCTGCGGTAATTGCTGACCTGGCCAGGGAGTATGCCAGGATGAAACCGGCGGCACTGGTGGCTGGCTGGGGCCCCGGGCGTACTGCTTATGGCGAACAGTACCACCGGGCGTCAGCAGTCCTGGCGGCAATCACGGGTAATGTCGGCCTACACGGCGGCTATCCAGGCATTGTGGGATCCTTAGGTTATATGCCCGCTCAACCCACGCTACCGATACCCTGGGGTTGCTGCATCATGCCGTTGGGGGATAACCCGGCGGCCCACTCGGCACCGAGCACGCCGTTCAACTCTTGGTACTACAGCACTACAGGGATCCACAACTGCAAGACGGGTGATGCCATACTTCGGGGGAAAGCGGGAGGGTATCACACTGATCTCAAACTGGCGTATGTTACCAATTGCAATCCGGTTAACCAGTATGCAGACGTCAACAAGATGGCCAGGGCTTTAAGGACACTGGAGTTCATCGTCGTCCATGAGATATTTATGACGCCCACAGCCAGGTTTGCCGATATCCTGCTGCCGGTCAATATGCCCCTGGAAAGAAATGATATCTCCCAAAGCTGGCTGCTGTCACCGCCATGCTTTACTTATGTGAATAAAGCTGTTGATACACCTTATGAATGCAAAAGCGACCTGGAGATATGTGAAGAGCTGGCGGCCAGGCTGGGCATCCCTGATTACAACGAGAAAACGGAAGACGAGTGGCTGAGGGAGACGGTCAGATCAATCGAGGCTATCAAGGGTCATGATTATGACGACTTTAAGCGCAAGGGAATTCTGCAGGTGGAGCTACCTGAGTACGTCCCTTTCAAAGAGCAGATTGAGGACCCTAAGAACAATCCCTTCCCTACGCCATCGGGAAAGATTGAGATATATTCTCAGGGATTGGCGGATCTCGGCGATCCCTTGTTACCGCCTATTCCCAAGTATATGGAGCCTCGGGAAGGCCCCGCCGGGCCTATGGTTGAGAGATATCCTCTTCAAATTGTAACGTTCCATGCCCAGACACGGGTCAAGAGTCGGTTTCACAACATCCCATGGCTGAGAGAACTCGAGCCTCAGAGGCTATGGATCAACTCCATAGATGCCCACGCAAGGGGTGTCAGAGACGGTGATATGGTGAGGGTATTCAATAACAGGGGGCAGATGGTTATCACTGCCTCGGTCACTGAGAGGATCATGCCCGGGGTGATCAGTTTGGCCGACGGTGCCTGGTTTGATCCCGACGAACGCGGGGTGGATAGGGGTGGATGCGCCAACATCTTCGCTGGTGATGAGATGTCGCCAGGAGGTTCCTTTGCCCATAATACCACTCTAGTCCAAGTCGAGAAGGCGTAGGTTATGCCACTGCGGGCTCTGCATAGCAATGTCGTGAAAAGATTGAGGAGGTAAAGCTAAAATATGCAGACAGAATTCTACTTCGACCAGACCAGATGTACTGGCTGTTTCACCTGCGTTGTAGCTTGCAAAGACTGGCATGATGTTCCCGCAGGGCCAGCCAGTTGGATGAGAGTGACGACGATCGAGAAGGGAAAATGCCCAGATGTGTTCGTCGCCTTTCTGGCTGCTGCCTGTTATCACTGCACGAAACCGGCTTGTGTTGACGCCTGCCCGGCCAGTGCTATCACCAAACGGAAACAGGATGGTATTGTGGTAGTGGATAGGGAGGCGTGCCTAGGGAGAGACAAATGTCAGTTGTGCCTTGAGTCTTGTCCCTATGATGCCCCGCAGTTCGGTGCTGAAGAGAGTGCCAAGATGCAGAAGTGCGACCTCTGTCTGGAGAGGTGGGCTGAGCATAAGAAGCCAATATGTGTTGATGCCTGTCCCATGCAGGCTTTGGATGCTGGTTCCGTAAAGGAGCTAAGAGCAAAGTATGGTGATAATAGGGAGGCAGAGGGCTTCGTTTACTCCCCCAAGCTGATCCCCTCGATTGCGTTCAAACCCAAGAAAGATGCCAAAGGGCTTGCCGTCCAAAAGATTGAAGTCGCACCAGGCTGCCGAACGGTCAGCTAGAGGTTACAGGCAGATAAGGGAGCAATTCGATAAACCAAAAGTGCCCTCTGCTAAGCCAACTGAGCCGGGACCGATAACCGAGGAAGAAAAGAAAAAGATCTTGGAGGATATTGACAGATTCTTCGAGAAATAACCTGAGGAAGGCTGAAGTTGCTTGAAAAGCAGCCGTTCAAACCTGCCTCAGATTGATGGTGAAAGAGGAATCATGCTTACCAAATATGGCGAGTTCCTTTGTCATCAGATTGCGTCAAGTTTTCATCATGTAGATTCGAAGTCAATTCGCAAGTTTGACAGAGGGGAGCCTAGCTGCCTAAGATATTTTTGTTTAATTGGGCTAACATGGTGGCTGCCCTCAATGGGGCTTCGGCCAGACTAAACGTTACTTGATAGACCACCATGCGCTATATGAATTTAAGGCCGAGAAGCAGGATATGGTGAGGATTACCGATTGGCTGCCTCAGGTAATGGAGTAGATCCGGATTTTGGAGAAGCGAAACGGCGTCACCGTCTCTATCCAGATATTCGTACAGCGCCAAGACTATGCCCATCGTGATGGGAAAAGTTGGCTCGTAGCGGCGGCAGAGGTGCCCAGATGAATGAGTTCTTCGCGGCTTGATCTGATTCTCCGAACCGCCGCGGGAAGGAGGGAATGTATGTCACTCGGAAGGCCAGTGAAGACGGACCCTGGGGTGAAGGTAATCCGTACTGTCTGCCCCTTTGGCTGCGGCATCGGCTGCGGTGTTCTGGCCCATGTGAAGGATGGCGTCCTGGTCAAGGTCGAGCCCAGTGACCACCCTGGTACCAGCCACATCTGCGTCCGAGGATTGTCAGCCACCAAACTGGCGTATCACCCCGACCGGCTAAAATATCCTCTGAAGCGCCTGGGGGCCAGGGGTGAGGGCAAATGGCAGCGCATATCTTGGGAGGAAGCTCTGGATACCATCCAGGCCAGGTTTAAGGAGATCACTGCCAAGTACGGCTCAAGCTCCCTAGCGTTTGTATCTACGGGGGTGGGAGCTTTAGCTAACCTTCTCTCCGTGGGCTTCGCCGGTGCCTGTCAGGGAACCTTCATCTTGCCAGCGGGCTTGGGAGACTCCGCCGGTCCGTGTGCTGACCAGCTCTGCTATGGGGCCTATATGTGGTTTGGGGAGGACTATACCAACCGATTTGACAAACCCGCCTTCTGCGTAATGTGGGGAAACAACGCCGCGGAAACCGAACCCCTTAAATGGCACCGGATCAGAGATGCCAAGGAGGGTGGTGCCAGGCTGGTTGTCATCGATCCCAGGTTCACCACCACCGCCTCTAAGGCAGACGAGTACATCCGTATCAGGCCGGGCACTGATGCTGCTCTGGCTCTGGGAATGATGCACGTCATCATCGCCCGCCAACTCCAGGATAACGCCTTCCTCAGTCAATACACAGTCGCCCCTTTCCTGGTACGCACCGATAGCGGCATGTACTTGAGAGAGAAAGATGTATATTCGGGCGAGTCGCAGAAGTACCTGGTATGGGACACCCAAACCGGTGGGCCTCTAGCCTATGACACACCACAGGTAGCGCCAGCTTTGACCGGTACCTACAAGGTGAAAGGAGTTGAATACAAGCCTGCCTTTCAAGCCCTGACTGAACTGGCGCAACAGTACCCACCGGACAAGGCCGCAGAAATAACCGAAGTGCCAGCGAATACCATCGCTAGGCTGGCTGTGGAGTACGCTACCAGGAAACCCGCTGCTTCCTATAGAGGCATGGGCTGTACCAGAGGGTCCCTTTACGGCGACCTCAGCTACCGGGCGGTAAACACCCTGGCGGCGGTGACAGGCAACATCAGCCTCCGTGGTATCGCCGCCCACCAGTACAACCCGGCAGCTTTCTTCACCCGTGGCGTTCCCAGCTTCATCACGTTGCTTCAGATGTATCAGACTATCCTCACCGCGCAGCCCTACCCCATAAAGGCGCTTTGGATGACCAGACACAATCTGATTAACCAGGACCCCAACTTCAACCTGGTGACCAGGGAGCTCCTCCCCCGTCTGGAACTGGTGGTTGTCGTCGACATGTTCATGACCACCAGCGCCCAGTATGCTGACATCGTCCTTCCCGCCTGTAGCTCCTACGAGGCGACTGACCTCGTTGCTCCCATTGGCAATGGTTCCCATAACTACCTCCAGTTGCAACAAAAGGCGATAGAGCCTCTCTACGAGTCCAGGTCTGACCTGGACATCTTCGCCTCACTGGCAAAGAGAATGGGCATGGACGATTTCCTGGATAAAACCGTCGAGGAGTACATCGAGATAATGCTAGCCTCAGGCCTTCCCTCCATGGAAGAAATAACCATAGAAAAACTGAAGGAGGGCCCGTTACTTCCCGCGCCGCATGAGACACCCGCCTTTACTACCCCATCGGGGAGGATGGAGTTCTACTCGGAGAAGCTAAAGGAGTTTGACCAGGAGCTTCCGGTTTTCCTGGAACCGCTGGAGAGCCCGCGTAAGCCGGCGGCCCAGAAGTACCCTCTTTCTCTCTCCACCACCCATCCCAAGTACCGGCTCCACTCCATGTTTGCCAATATCCCCTGGATCCGGGAGCTAGACCCTGGGCCAGCGCTGGATATGAACCCGGTCGATGCCAAGCCGAGAGGCATCAAGGATGGAGACCTGGTTCGCGTCTTCAATGATAGGGGAGGGGTTAAAGTGAGGACCAGAGTACATCAGGGTATCAGGCCAGGCACGGTCAACATCTGCCAGGGTTGGTCTCCCGGCGATTACGTGGAGGGCACTCACCAGGCACTGACCCACCAGACCCTGAACCCGGCCCAGGCAGCCATTTATGAACCCAATGCGGCTTTCTACGACACGCTGGTTCAGGTTGAGCTGGTGAAGAAGGAGTAGCAAAGTGGCCAAGAGATACGGATTGGTTATCGATCTTGAAAGGTGCACTGGCTGCCATACCTGCACTATAGCCTGCAAGGTGGAGAACAACATGGAGGTAGGTTCGGGGATAAGGGTTGAGACGATTGGGGGAGGCCATCTGGATACGCCAGCGGGCAAGTACCCCCAACTAAGCATGCATTATCTGCCCACAGCCTGCATGCATTGCGCTGAGCCGCCATGCCGTGATGCCTGCCCCACTGAGGCCATATATCAGCGCCCCGATGGCCTTGTTCTGATAGATGAGGAAAAATGTAACGGCTGTCAGGAGTGCATCGCGGCCTGCCCGTACCAGGCCCTGGTCTATGATGCCGAAAGGGCTGTCGTACGCAAGTGTAACCTGTGCCTGGAGCGAATCGATCGGGGCTTTCAGCCCTTCTGTGCTTTGTGCTGTGGAGACGAGGCCATATACTTTGGAGACCTGTCAGACCCCGAGAGCGAGGTGTCAAAACTGATAGCCCAGAGAAGCGCCTACACCCTTAAGCCGGAACTAGCCACAGGGCCTGCGATTCATTACTGCCCTGTAACGAGTCGGAGGCAAGCCCAGAGCGCTGCGGCTGGGGCGCCAGGAATAAACACCGAAAAAAGTGCCACATCGGCCGAGAACCGGGCAATGGTGGAGCCGGGTGAAAGGATAGTGCGCACGGCCAGTCCCTTTGGCTGCGGCCCATTCTGCGGTATCCTGGCCCATGTCAAGGATGGCGTCTTGGTCAAGGTTGAGCCCGGGGATTTCCCAGGTACCAGCCACATATGCCATCGGTGTCTGGCTACTGTAAAGCTAGTATATCATCCTGACAGGCTAAAACATCCTATGAAGCGCCTGGGTGAAAGGGGTGGGGGCAAGTGGCAGCGCATATCCTGGGATGAGGCCCTGCATATCATAGCAGTCAGGCTGAAAGAAATCAGTGACAGGTATGGCAGTAGCTCCTTGGCCTGGACGACGGGGGGAGGAGTATTTCCAGCTCTGGCTACATTCGCCACTGCGGGTTTTGCGGGTGCCTGTGGAGGAACTTTTTTCTGGCCTGGGGGCATGGGAGACGCGGCCCTCCCTTGTGCTGACACGGCTTGCTACGGCACCATCTGGCCATATGGGGATGATTACACCATGAATTTTGACAGCCCTGCACTGTGCTTATTGTGGGGAGATAATTGCGCCGAAACCGGGCCTTTCAAATGGCGCAAGATCAGGAACGCCAAGGAGAGGGGAGCCAGGTTAGTCGTTATTGACCCCAGGTTTACTACGACAGCGTCTAAGGCGGACGAGTATATACCTATCAGGCCAGGCACCGATGCAGCCCTGGCCCTGGGGATGATGAGCGTCATCCTGGGCCGGGGGCTTCAAGATACCTCTTTCATCAGCCACTACACGGTGGCGCCTTTCCTGGTACGTGGTGACAACGGCATGTTCTTGAGGGCTAAGGACATCGACACCGCGGAATCCGAAAAGTATATCGTCTGGGACACCGAAACAGACACACCCCAAAGCTCCGATATTCCCGGCGTAGCGCCAGCCTTGACCGGTGTTTATAGGGTGAAGGGAGTGGAGTGCAAGCCAGCCTTCCAGTTGCTGACAGAGTTGGTCCAGGAATACCCACCGCATAGGGCTTCTGAGATAACCGAGATACCGATCGACACCATTACCAGGCTAGCTATTGAATATGCCAGCATGAAGCCAGCCGCTTCCTGTAGATCCACCGGCTGCACCAGAGGAAGTTTCCATGGTGACCTCAGTATCCGAGCCATAAATACCCTGGCAGCCATTACCGGCAACATTAGCTTTGAGGGTCACGCGCCCTTCCAGCTCAACATGGGAGGCTTCATGACGCGGGGCGCTCCCAACTTTATGACGCTGCTGGGGATCTACGATGCTATCCTCAGCGGTAAGCCCTATCCCATCAAGGCACTTTGGATGTCCAGGCATAATTTGATAAATCAGTTGCCAAACTTCAACAAGATCACCAGGGAGCTTCTACCCCGCCTGGAGTTCATAGTTGTCGCTGATCTGTTCATGAGCACGAGTGCCCAATATGCCGACATTGTTCTTCCCGCCTGCAGTTTTTACGAGTCCACCGATTTGGCTTCACCAATCGGCATTGGAGGGCACAATTATCTCCAGTTGCAACAGAAAGTGATAGAGCCCCTGTATGAGTCTAGATCAGACTTCGATATGCTGGCCGCTCTAGCCAGGATAATGGGCATGGGGGGCTACATGGAGGAGACCGCCGAAGAAGCAGTTAAGCTTGTGCTCGCATCAGGTGATCCCTCTGTGGAGGGGATAACATGGGAGAAGCTGAGGGAGAGCCCTATGCCTCCGGCGCCGCACAGCGTGCCTGATTTCGCCACGCCGTCAGGAAGGCTTGAGTTCTACTACGAGAGGTTAAAGGAGTTCGGCCAGGAGTTGCCGGTGTACTTAGAGCCTCTGGAGAGTCAACGCACACCGCTGGCTCGGAAGTACCCGCTATCTCTTTTCACGCCGCATACTAAATACCGACATAATTCCATGTTTGCTAACGTTGCCTGGGTTCGGGAGCTTGATCCGGAGCCAATGCTGGAGATGAACTCCGCCGATGCCCAACTCAGAGGTATTCAAGATGGAGACTTGGTTCATGTCTTTAACGATAGGGGCAACGTCAAGCTGAGAGCCAAAGTCCATCGAGGAATCAGGCCAGGGTTGGTAAGCGTCTGTCAGGGATGGTCCCCTGGCCATTACGTTGATGGCAACCATCAGGCCTTGACCCACGACACTATTAACCTGGCCCAGCAAGCCGTCCTTGAGCCGAACGCGGCCTTTTACGATACCCTGGTCGAGGTCAAACGGGTTGAGGAGGTGTGAGCAAAGTGGCCAAGAGATACGGGTTAGTAATTGACCTGGAAAGATGCACTGGATGCCAGACCTGCGCCATAGCGTGCAAGGTGGAGAACGGCATCGAGATAGGTTCGGGGATGAGGGTGGAGACGGTCGGCGGCGCTCACAGGGATACCCCCGCTGGGGAGTATCCCCGGCTGAGCATGTACTTTCTACCCATAGCCTGCATGCATTGCGCTGAGCCGCCATGCCGTGATGCCTGCCCCACCGAGGCCATCTACCAGCGCTCCGATGGCCTTGTTCTGCTAGACGAGGAAAAATGCAATGGCTGCCAGGAGTGCGTTACCGCCTGTCCGTACCAGGCCCTGGTCTATGATGCCGAAAGGGCTGTGGTGCGTAAGTGTAACCTGTGCCTGGAGCGAATCGATCAGGGCTTTCAGCCCTTCTGCGCCGTGTGCTGTGGGTACGGGGCCATATTCTTCGGCAACCTGGCAGACCCGGCGAGCCCGGTCTCGCGGATGGTTGCCCAGAGACGTGCCTACAGCCTACGGCCTGAACTGGCAACGGGGCCGGCGATTCACTACTGCCCTCCCATCGGCCCGAGGCGGGACTAGGGAGGCAAGATCGGTGCATTGCCGGTACTGGCCTACGGTGCTGCGAGCATCGGTGGGGATCGGCTATACTAGCTAGAAGCCAGAGGCTGACAAAGGGGTGAATAATCACAGCAAGTCAATGAAAGGAGGATAGTCATGTTGACCAAGTACGACGAATTCCTGTGCCACCAGATTGCTTCCACCTTCGATCATCCTGCGACCAGCGCCCGCGAATGGACGGAGAGGATCTGGTTCCTTGCCCACGACACAAAAGGGGACTTCATATTGGTAGCTGGTTTCGGCTATTACCCCAATCGCAATATAATGGATGCGTTTACGTGCCTTGCGATTGAGGGGAAGACCCAGCATGTTGTCAGAGCATCCCGCCAGCTTCGTCCTCGCATAGACGAAGTCAGCGTTGGCCCTTTTTCATGGGATGTAGTTGACCCCATGAAGAAAGTCAGAGTCGTGCTGGGTGATAACGAGTACGGCCTGAGCTATGACATCTTGTTCGATGCCACCATGCCGCCCCATGAGGAAGAGCCACCGCAGTTCTTCCGCAGTCGGGGGAGGGTGGTCGAGGACATCCGCCGGTACTGGCAGGTTGGCAAGGCCCGCGGCTGGATCAAGGTCGATGGGCAGACTCACAAGATCGATCCTCGTTCATGGCGGACGGAGAGAGATCGTTCGTGGGGCGTCAGGCGCGGCGCTGTAGAATACCTGGAGACTAGCGTGCAACCTGGCGAAATCCCCATTGGATACTTCTACAGCGGAGCAGCCTGGCAATTCAACGATTGGGGCACAGTCTATCATATTAGAGGAGACTGGGATGGGAGAGTCAGTAACTTCAGTGGCGGAGTTTTCTACCCGTACGGGAGCGATAAGCCAGAGATGCGACTCGCCGGTATAGACCACAATTTCACGTTTCGCACCGACATACCCGAGCTTCGGCAGGTGAGCGGCGGCAGCGTTACTCTGAATGCCCTGGATGGCTCCAGCAAAAAGGTATCCCTTCGGCCGCTGGGTGCAGTGTACCTTGGGCCAGGAGGATATAGCTACGCCAACTACCGGGGATTCACTCATGGATTGTGGATGGGCCCGTCGTGGACGGACGGCTTCACATTGAACATCGCTGACCCCGAAGTAATCCGCGAAATCACGTATCTTGACGAACTGGTATGCGAACTTAAGTGTGATGGCCAAACCGGATATGGCATGACGGAGGTGATGGTGATTGGGAAGTATCCCAAATACGGATTTCAAGGATACTAACGAGAAACAACTCAAACATTAGTGCCCCGAAAGTGGTGGAAAAAGGGATCGGTATATCTTATCCTATGGTAAAGCTAAGCAAGACAAGGGCTACTGCATGCCATCAGGAGGGAGGTTTGCAGTGACAGAAATAGCCAATCTCAAGGAAAGGCTGGAAGCATATCTTAGGACAAAGTTTCCACAGCGGAAGCAGCTTGCTGTGACAGAGTTCAACAGAGTCGCAGGGGGCTATTCCAGTATGACCTATTTCTTCACGGCAAGCTGGCAAGAGTCACGGGCCCCGGTTTCCGAAACTCTGGTTATCAGGATGTTGCCAGAGATGGGCCCTGTTCCACCCTACGATATTAGGCCCCAATACGAGGCGATGACAACGGTTCATCGCGGTGGCCTTCCCGTGCCTAAAATCCACTGGCTGGAAATGGACAGCGGCGTCCTGGGACACCACTTCTTTGTGATGGACAAGGTTGACGGAGAGATGATGATGTTCGTCTATCCACGCGAACCGCAGTTCCAGACCCAGTTGAAGCAGGAGTATATTGATTACCTGGCGAAGATCCATGCACTGGATTGGCGGCCTCTCAACTTTTCAGCTCTGCAACCGCCCCAAAGCAATCGGCACCATGCCGAAAGGGAGATCGAAAGATGGCAGTGGGCAATGGAGCGAAACCAGTACGGCCCCCAGCCACTGCTCACAGAAGCCTTGGTCTGGCTGAAAAACAATATACCCCCGGCTGAACGGACATCGCTCTGCCACGGTGACTACACTGCGGCCAATATGTTCTGCCGCGATGGTCACATTGTAGCCATTTTCGACTGGGAATTGGCTTCCCTGGGTGATCCTATCAGTGACCTTGGCTTCGCTTGCATGATGAACGAGACCATGAGGTGGGGTTTCTGGGATGAGAAGGAGTTCATCAGGGCCTATGAGAAGGCATCTGGGGTGAAGGTAAGTGAGGGAAGCTTCTTCTTCTGGAAACTGTTGAGTTATGTCAAGCTGGCGGTGGCCGAGTTGGGGGCCATCAGGACAGCCCTTGAGTCCGAAAAACTTGAGGTGCACCAATTTACCCATTTAGTGCTATCGCGCCGCATCTTCAAGGCAGTAGCTGACATGCTGGGATTCTAAACGCAAGGCCTAATCTGGAGGAGGTCATATGTCCGAACCTTGCTTTCCGGTGAAACCGATTCTGGAAAAGTGTGCTGAATTCTTGGAGCAGGCCATATTGCCAGGACTGAACGAACCATTGTTAATCCAGAAAACGTATTTGACTTCTGTAGCACTGCGTATCCTGGCGAATACAGTGGAAGAGAAGGGCCGGGACCTGATCGATGAGAATAATGGCATGAGGGAAGTCCTGGGCAGGGTACTGGAAGAACTCCGGAGGAAGGACACCCTGTCTCAAAGACAGGCCAGTAATGAACTGATGGAAAAGCTCGACTGCACTCTCAAAGGGGCTGGCGCCCCTGGGGCAAGCCTTAGCGAAGAAAACGCGCGCCTCAAAGGCGCTCTGGTGGATGCCATCAAGGGCCTGGATGCTCTGAGCAACGCTCTTCCCCCGGAGAATATGTCCGCCTTGAGACACCAGATACGCACCGCTATTAGACAGCAGTTAGACCACGGTCTAGCCCACCTGGAAGGGGTCCCCGTGGCCTTCTAGGCCTTCCAACGAACGTCAGCTTGGAAAGCCGGGCAACACGTGGCAGAGGTATGCGTGAGCTAGTTGTTGCCAGACATCAGGCAAGGAGGAAACAGAAATGGTGCAAGATCTGTCCCAGATGCAGGCCAAGCTCACTGCTTGGATACAGACGAAAATGCCCAAGGCCAGGAACCTCTCCATATCCGACCTACAAAAGCCGGGAATGGGACTTTCCAGCGAAACATACCTCTTCAACATGAGCTGGGACGAAGCAAGGCAATCGAAGTCCATAGGAGTGGTTCTCCGCGCTGCACCCCGCGGCCGGGCACCTCACCCCAAGTATGATCTGGGCCTTCAGTTCCGCATCATGAAAACCATGAAAGACAACACCGATGTGCCTGTGGCTGAGATGTTGTGGCTAGAGGAGGATCCGTCCGTCATTGGTGTGCCGTTCTTCCTGATGAAGAAACTCGAAGGGGACGTGCCCCAGGATTACCCATCCTATCATGGCACGGGGATGTACTTTGACGCCACGCCCGAGATACGGAGGAAAATGTGGTGGGGTTCCCTGCACGCTATGGTCAAGTTGCAAAAGGTGGACTGGAAGCGCCTGGGGCTGGGCTTCGTGGGGGCCCCCGGGCCTGGGACGGACCCGGTGGACCAGCAGCTTGCCTACTGGGAACGATACCTGAACTGGGTCAAGGATCATCCTGAAGAGACACATCCCATTATGGAAGCCACGCTGGCCTGGCTGAAGGAAAACCGCTACGAGCCTGACCATGTTGCCCTTTGTTGGGGGGACGCACGCATTGGCAACACGCTTTACAGCAGGCCGGATCGCAACGTGCTGGCCGTCATGGACTGGGAGATGGCGTTTATCGGCGATCCGGAATCGGATTTGGCCTGGTTCTTCATTCTGGATAAAGCACTTAGTAAGGGCTATGGTCTTCCGCCGCTTGAAGGTACGCCCACCCAAGAAGAGGTCGTGCGTCGCTACGAGGAACTCATCGGATGGAAAGTCAAGAATCTCTTTTACAATGAAGTCATGGCCACCTTCCGGTACGGACTGACAGTAATCGCCAGTATGAAGAAGATGCGGGATCGAGGGATACCTATTCCGGATGAGATGATACTGAACAACTTCTCAACCCAACACCTGTCTAGACTTCTGGGCTTGCCCTCGCCCGGGCCCGACCCATACGCTGAGGAAAAGGTGGACATCAACCAGCTTACTGTAACCGTGCAGTTCCACTTTACGGGGCCCAGCGGGTATGACTGGTACCTGGTATCCGATAAGGGAAGCATCTCGCGGCATCTGGGCTGCGTGGAAAACCCAAGTTGCACCATTAAGGCGTCACTTGAAGATTGGAGAGCGATCCAAAGCGGCCAACTCAATCGCCTTGAGGCGTGGTCAACGGGAAGGCTGGTGACCGAAGGGGATCACGGGCTGCTGTCGCTTCTGGAAGACGCGGTTGCCAAATATAGCTCCGCAGAATAGCGTTTATCTTGGATGCACCCGGAACAACCAATAACCTGCCACCAGCCCCGACTCTCGAGGTGTACAGCACCGGAGACAGGTTATCCACCGGGCGAAGCACAAGTCGGTCTAGGATATCATACTAGCCACGAGTCTAACCAAGACCTCGCCATCGTGCTGCTCGTCATGGTCGTCATTATCATCTTCATGCTGGCTCTATTTCGGATCAGGCGCTGGCTCTGAAAATGATCTCACACCGCTTTGTCGTCGTCGGCATTTTGTTACCTGCCTGATAGCGTCCTTTTCAGATATTACGAGAAGAATAGCCAGAGTAGAATCGACATCACCCGAAAATAGACCATAATAGTGTTTCACTTATTCACTTTCCTTACAATATGTCTGGCGCAAGTCCACAGGAAAGCAGGGGATAGCTCCTCGGTATGGTTGTCCGCTACCTCTTTAAGCAAAGGTGAGGTGGACCCCTTCATTAGGACAGGATAGAGGCTATATTAAGAGCGGGTCCCGCTGTCCTCCTCATGGTATCCGATGTTAAGGATTCTATCATAGCTCTGTGGGTAACTTCCACCGGTATAGAGTTAAATACCTCTGCCGGTGTCCGGTAACCAAGTGCCTGGT
>Ga0315289_10008212_pt1 | contig 15119 bp, 15 predicted proteins | sample YL17G11_40_MG_FD_203452 | JGI IMG/M metagenome (GOLD analysis project Ga0315289, IMG submission 203452) | Sediment microbial communities from Yellowstone Lake, YNP, Wyoming, USA - YL17G11_40 | ecosystem: Environmental > Aquatic > Freshwater > Lake > Sediment | place: USA: Wyoming | collected... | reverse complement strand
CCTCCCATTATACCCCATTCTTCCCCCGTCCCATGGATTTTTCGCGGTCAACGGATGCCAAGTCTAAATTATTGACTTCAATCATAATTTAGAATATCATTTATTTTCATCATTACATCTCTCCTGTGAGGAGGCCGGGACCATGGAGAAGCGTGATCTGGAGATCATCCAGAAGTACAGCTCCACCGATGCCGAATTGAAACGGCACATGGACGAGCATGAAGAGTATGAACGAAAGCTCCAGGAATTCAACCGTCTAATTTATCTGACTCCGGGTGAAGAAATAGAACGAAAAAGGCTTCAAAAGCTGAAGCTTGCCGGCCGCGATCGGATTGAGTCCATTTTGGCCAAGTATCGAGCCCAAGAACCGGGGGGGAAAGGTTGAAAAAAACAGGCGCCGAAATCGTATTTGAATCTCTCAAGCTGGAAGGGGTCGACACCGTCTTCGGGTTGCCCGGCGGGGCGGTCCTGACCCTGTACCATGCCATGGGCAAATATTCCGAGGAGATCCGGCACATCCTGGTCCGTCATGAACAGGGTGCGGTCCACGCCGCGGACGGTTATGCCCGGTCTTCCGGCAAGGTCGGCGTCTGCATCGTGACCTCCGGCCCCGGCGGCACCAACACCGTCACCGGATTGGCCACGGCCTACATGGATTCCGTCCCCCTGGTGGTCTTTACCGGGCAGGTCCCCACCATGCTGATCGGCAACGATGCCTTCCAGGAGGCGGATATTACCGGAATCACCCGGCCTTGCACCAAGCACAACTACTTGGTCAAGGATGTCAACGACCTGCCCATGATCATCAAGCAGGCTTTCCACCTGGCCCGCACGGGAAGGCCGGGGCCCATTCTGGTCGATTTGCCCAAGGATGTCATCGCCGCCGCCACGGATTTCACCTATCCCTCCAAGCTGAAAATGCGCAGTTACAATCCGACCTACCACGGTCATCCGGGCCAGATCAAACGGGCGGCCAAGCTCATCGCCGGCGCCAAAAAGCCGCTGATCTATGCCGGGGGCGGCGTCATCCTCTCCAACGCCTCCAAGGAACTCACCGCCCTGGCCCAGAAGCTTTCCATCCCGGTCACCACGACCCTGATGGGGCTGGGCTGTTTCCCGGGAACCCATCCCCTCTTCCTGGGCATGCTGGGGATGCACGGCAGCTTCCAGGCCAACATGGCGGTTACCCACTGCGACGTTCTGATCGCCATCGGAGCCCGCTTCGACGACCGGGTGACCGGCAAGGTCGAATCCTTCTCTCCGCACTCCAAGAAGATTCACATCGACATCGATCCCACTTCCATCTCCAAGAACGTGCCGGTGGACATTCCCATCGTGGGGGACGCCCGGAATATTCTCAAAACCCTGCTGAAATACCTGGAGGAGGAGGCGGGACACGATTGGGGCCGAAAACATGCGGACTGGAACACCCAGATCACCGGCTGGAAGAACAACACCATCCCTCAGGACGCCTCCTGCGGGCCCTGTATCAAGCCGCAATACGTGATCGAGAAGATCAACGAGCTCACCCAGGGAGACGCGATTATTACCACCGAAGTGGGTCAGAATCAAATGTGGACGGCCCAGGCCTTCAAATTCACCCGGCCTCGGACCCTGCTGACCTCCGGAGGGCTGGGGACCATGGGTTATGGCTTCCCCGCGGCCATCGGGGCCCAGGTGGCCTTCCCGGATAAGACGGTGATCGACATTGCCGGAGACGGCAGCATCCAGATGAACATCCAGGAGCTGGCCACGGCCGTCCAGTACAACCTGCCGGTCAAGGTGGCCATCCTGAACAACCACTGTCTGGGCATGGTGCGCCAGTGGCAGCAGCTCTTCTACGAGCAGAAGTACATCCAGTCGGTCTTCGACGTGGTTCCCGATTTTGTGAAGCTGGCCGAGGCTTACGGAGCCCTCGGCCTGCGGGCCACCAAGCCGGAAGAAGTGGAGCCGGTGATCCGCCAGGCTCTCTCCACCCCCAAGCCCGTGCTCATGGACTTCGTGATCGATCAGAACGAATGCGTGTACCCCATGGTTCCGGCCGGGGCGGCGCTGACCGAAATGCTTCTGGTGTAAGGTGAACGATGCGACACGTCATCTCCATACTCGTGGAAAATGAGCCCGGGGTCCTCTCCCGGGTTTCGGCCCTGTTCAGCGGCCGGGGATTCAACATCGAAAGCCTCAATGTGGCCGAAACTCTGGACCCCACCATCTCCCGGATGACCCTGATTACCGCCGGGAATGAGCAGATTATCGAGCAGATCATCAAGCAGCTCAACAAGCTGGTCAACGTGGTCAAAGTGATGGACCTGACGGGATCCGATTTCGTGGACCGGGAGATGATTCTGGTCCGGGTCCGGGCGGAAGCGACTTCCCGGGCAGAAGTGCTGCGCATCCTGGAGATCTTTCGGGGGCGGGTGGTGGACGTGTCCCCCAAATCCTATACCCTGGAGATCACCGGGGATGAAAAGAAAATCCAGGCGGTGGTCGAGCTCCTGACCCCCTTCGGGATCCTGGAGATCGTGCGCACGGGCAAGGTGGCCATCATCCGGGCGAAAAAGGATTCCTCCCACGCCGGCAAGGTTCAGGAGCCGAAGTCAGAGAGTTAACCTGTCGATCCAGTCCCGTTCGGAAACCCTCCTCCCGTCCGGCAGAGGCCTTCCCCAGAAAAGCGGCAGGTCAACTCGTTGGATCTGGATTGACGACTATTTTCTGAAAAGGAGAAAGAAATGGCAAAAATCAGCTTTGGCGGCGTTATAGAAGATGTGGTGACCCGGGAAGAATTCCCCCTCTCCAAGGCCCAGCAGGTCCTCAAGAACGAAGTGGTAGCCGTCCTCGGGTACGGGGTCCAGGGGCCCGGGCAGAGCCTCAACATGCGGGACAACGGAATCCGGGTGATCGTGGGGCAGCGGAGCAAAACCCCCTCCTGGGATAAGGCCATCAAAGACGGCTGGGTCCCCGGGCAAACCCTCTTCGCCCTGGAAGAAGCGGCGGCCAGGGGAACGATCATTGAGTACCTGCTTTCCGATGCGGGGCAGAAAGAGTTCTGGCCCAAGTTGAAACCGCACCTGACCGAAGGAAAGACCCTCTTCTTCTCTCACGGGTTCTCCATCACTTACCGGGACCTGACCGGGGTGGTTCCCCCCAAAAACGTGGATGTGGTCCTGGTCGCTCCGAAAGGGTCCGGCCTGTCCCTGCGTCGCAACTTCCTGGAAGGAAGCGGAATCAACAGCAGCTATGCCGTCTTCCAGGACTATACGGGAAAAGCCAGGGAAAAGACCCAGGCCCTGGGAATCGCCATGGGGTCCGGCTACCTCTTCCCCACCACCTTCGAGAACGAGGTGCGCAGCGACCTGGTGGGAGAGCGGGGCGTTCTGATGGGAGCCATCGCCGGAATCATGGAGGCCCAATACAACGAACTCCGCAAGCACGGGCACAGCCCCAGCGAGGCCTTCAACGAAACCGTGGAGGAGTTCACCCAGAGCCTGATCAAGCTCGCCGCCGAGAAGGGAATGGACTGGCTGTACGCCAACTGCAGCACCACCGCCCAGCGGGGAGCGCTGGACTGGAAGGGAAGATTCCGGGATGCGGTGGCCCCGCTCTTTTCGGAGTTGTACCAAAGGGTGCAGGACGGAACGGAAGCCAAGATCGTTCTGGATAAGAACTCCCAGCCCGACTACCGGCAGAAGCTGGACGCCGAGCTGGCCCAGATGAGGAACTCCGAGATGTGGCAGGCGGGAGAGAAAGTCCGCGACCTCCGCCCGGAGAACTGGAAAAAAGAAGCCTAAGTACAGTTTCGGGTTTCGAGTTTCGAGTCTCGGGTTAAAGGCTTTAAAATAAGTCTTCTCCTCCTTGAACTCGAAACCCGAAACTCGAAACCCGAAACTTTATTATGCCCAACAGCCAGGCCTTCATCACCCTCGACCGGATCACGGTCCGTTTGCCCAACCGACTCATCCTGGAAGACAGCTCCTGGAAGATGGGGGCGGATGAGCACTGGGCCATTCTGGGGCCGAACGGGTCGGGGAAGACCACTCTGGTCCGCTCCCTATGGGGAGGAGTTCCGCTGCGCGGCGGGACCATCCTTTTTGACTTTCTCGGCCCGGACTTGCGGGATTCGGAATTCCCCCCCCTGGAAGCCATCGGGTATGTCTCCCTGGAGATGCACCAGCGGCTGATGGAGCAGGAGGATCTCCAGGAAGAATACCGGGCTTACGCCGAAAAGGAAGGAGAGGGCAGCACCGCCCGGGAGGTGGTTTTTTCGGGAATCCTGGCCAGCCGGTCCCTCCGGGAGGAAGATGAAACCCGGCTTTCCGAGGTGGCCCGACTCCTGGACATTTCCCCGATCCTTTCCCGGCCGGTTCGCTCTTTGTCCACCGGGGAAATCCGGAAAATCATCATCGCCCGGGCGCTGATGAAATCCCCCCGGCTCCTGATTCTGGATGAGCCTTTCGAGGGACTGGATGAAAGGGGGCGGGACCTTCTGGCCCGGTCGATCAACCGCCTCATGACCGGGCCCATGCGGGTGATCCTGGTGGCCCACCGCCTGGAGGAGATCGTCCCCAACATCACCCACGTCCTTATGGTCAAGGACGGACGCCTGTTCCGCCAGGGGCCCAAGGATGAAATCCTGACCTCCGAGAACCTGACCCGGCTCTATGGATGCAGCCTCCGGCTGGGCAAAAACAACGGAACTTATTTTTTGACCTACGGAGAGGAAAAGGGCTCTCTCCGGGAGCTGCCGGCAGAGCGCCGGGAAGCCTTCTCCGAAGGTCCGGAAACGCTGATCGAGATGAAGGACACCACGGTCAGCTACGGCGACCGGGTCGTCCTGGACCGGTTCAACTGGGCCATGAGGCGGGAGGAAAACTGGGTCGTCCTGGGGCCGAACGGCGCCGGAAAATCGACCCTGGTGAAGCTCATCCTGGGGGAAAACCTTCAGGCCTACGCCAACCACATTTTCCTCTTCGGCCGGCGCCGGGGTTCGGGGGAATCCATCTGGGATATCCGCAAACGAATCGGGGTCGTCTCCGCCGAACTCCAGGTTCAATACCGGAAGAGGATCAGCGCTTTCGAGGTCATTGCCTCCGGGTTCTACGACTCCATCGGCCTGTACCGGGCCCCCACTGCCGAACAGAAGGAGGTAGCCGACCGCTGGGTCGATTTCCTGGGCATTAAAGATCTTGCCAAGGAGCCCTTTCTTCAGCTATCCTTCGGGCAGAGGAGAATGATCCTCCTGGCCCGGGCCATGGTCAAGAGTCCATCCCTGCTCATCGCCGATGAGCCTTGTCATGGCCTGGATGTGCCCAACCGGGGTAAAATTTTAGCGGTTTTGGAAAAAATCGGACGGACCCCAACCCGTCTCCTCTACCTCACCGACCGCCGGGACGAAATCCCGGGCTGCATCACCCACGTCCTGCGGCTGGACAAGGGCAACGTACTCCGGCAGGGGAGAAAAGAAGACGTTCTATAAACCGTAGGGGCGGGTTTCAAATCCGCCCCTACACCTGGCAAAGGACCGGTTGCTTAGCCGGGCAGGAATACAACAAAGGGCATGAATTCCGAAACCCGAAAATTTCCCCTAGCCAAAGAAGGGATGATCTTTATTCTTCCCCTGGGGGTACTTTCTCTGATTTTATGGATCGTACGGTTACCGATTCTGGCGGGTCTCGGCACGTTTTTAACCCTTTTCGTCATCTATTTCTTCCGGGACCCCGAACGGGGCGTTCCCCCGGGCGATAAGGCCATTCTGTCGCCCGCCGACGGGAAAGTGATCCAGGTGCAGCCCTGCGTGGAAGAACGGTTTCTGCAGGGGCCGGCGATCAAGATCAGCGTGTTCATGTCCCTCTTCAACGTCCACGTGAACCGCAACCCTCTTTCGGGGCGGATTGTCGATTCTGCTTATTCGTCGGGGAAATTTCTGCGGGCCGACCTGGATCGGGCTTCGGCCGCCAATGAACAGAATGCCCTGCTGGTGGAAACCGCGGAAGGGGCCCGGCTGATGGTCGTCCAGATCGCCGGGTTGATCGCCCGGCGGATCGTTTGCTGGGTGAAGAAAGGGGATTCGGTGGTGAGGGGGCAGAGATTCGGATTGATCCGGTTCGGTTCCCGGCTGGACATCTACCTGCCCCGGGATACACAGCTTCAGGTGCGGGTGGGGCAGAAAGCCCTGGCCGGCCAAACCATCCTGGGACACCTCCCATGAGACGAGAAAAGAAAGAGCGCCTCAAAAAAATGCACCGGATGCGCAAGGGGATCTATATTCTGCCCAACCTGATCACCGCGGGAAGCCTCTTCTGCGGGTTCTTCGCCCTTCTGCGCACCCTCCAGGAAGATTTTTTCACCGCCGCCATCTTCATCCTGGCCTCCGGCCTGCTGGACGGAATGGACGGGAAGATTGCCCGTTACACCAACACGACCACCCGCTTCGGAATGGAGTTCGACTCCCTGGCCGACGTCATCGCCTTCTGCGTGGCCCCGGGGATTCTGGTCTATGCCTGGGCCCTGGAGCCCTTCGGGCGGATGGGCTGGCTCGCGGCTTTTCTCTTCGTGGTCTGCGGGGCCCTCCGCCTGGCCCGTTTCAACCTGCAGGGCAGCACGGTGGAGAGCCGCTTCTTCAGCGGCCTTCCCACCCCGGCCGCCGCGGGGGTCATCGCCACCGGCATTCTGGTCTCCTATGAAGCCGGAGACACCGGGGTCAGCAGGCACCTGGCCGTCCTCATCGTCACCTATCTCCTGGCTTTTCTCATGGTCAGCACTTTTAAGTACTACGGGTTCAAGGATATCGAGCTCTTCCGCCGCAAGCCCTTCCGCTGGCTGGTCATCGCCATTCTGCTGCTCATCGTCGTCGCCTATGAGCCCGAATACACCCTTTTTGGCCTCTTCTTTGCCTATTTCATTTCCGGCCCGATTCTCACTCTCGTTCTTCTCTATCGCCGCCGCCATCCCAAACCGGTGATTCCGGAAGGAAAGGCGGCGTAGGAGAAAAGAAACCGGATTCGATCGCGCGGCAGAGCTTAAAGGGGAGAGTCATCTCCTATTTTCCGGTTGGATGGAGCGGACGAGTTCCTCGTCCCATCTTGCAAGAAAGGCAGCACCCGCTATGGAAAGAGTCCTGATCTTCGACACGACTTTGAGGGACGGAGAGCAATCTCCGGGAGCCAGCATGAACCTGGGAGAGAAGATTCTCTTCGCCCGCCAGCTCGAGCGTCTGAACGTGGACGTCATCGAGGCCGGGTTTCCGGCCAGCTCCCCCGGCGATTTCGAGTCGGTCAAGCGGATTTCCCAGGAGATCCGGGGACCGCAGATCGCGGGGCTGGCGCGGACCACTCCCCAGGATATCGACACCGCCTGGGAAGCGCTGAGGCACGCCCGGGCACCCCGCATCCACGTCTTTATCGCCACCTCGGACATTCATCTGAAATACAAGCTGCGCAAGAGCCGCGAAGAGGTCATGGAGGAAGCGGGCCGGGCTGTGGCCCACGCCAAACGGTACACCGACAACGTGGAGTTTTCCTGCGAGGACGCCACCCGGTCGGACCCGGATTACCTGGCCCGGGTTCTGGAGGCGGCCATCGACGCCGGGGCCACCACGGTCAACATTCCCGATACCGTGGGTTACACCACCCCCACGGAGTACGCCAAGCTGCTCACCCAGCTCCGGCAGAAAGTGAAAAATATCAAGAAGGCGGTCGTCTCGGTCCACTGCCATGACGACCTGGGCATGGCCGTGGCCAACAGCCTGGCGGCCATCGAAAACGGCGCCCGCCAGGTGGAGTGCACGGTCAACGGAATCGGCGAGCGGGCCGGCAACGCCTCCATGGAAGAGATCGTCATGGCCCTGAAGACCCGGAAGGATTTCTTCAACTTCGAAGTGGGGATCATCACCGAGCAGATCTACCCGGCCAGCCGCCTCCTCACCAGCATCACCGGAATCCAGGTGCCTCCCAACAAGGCCATCGTGGGGGCCAACGCCTTCGCCCACGAAGCGGGCATCCACCAGGACGGCGTATTGAAAGAAAAGATCACCTACGAGATCATGAAGCCCGAGACCGTGGGGATCACTCAATCCACCCTCATTCTGGGCAAACATTCCGGCCGCCACGCCTTCCGCGACCGGGTGCGGAGCCTGGGATACGAGCTCAGCGAGGCCCATCTCAACCAGGCCTTCCAGCGGTTCAAGGAAGTGGCCGACAAAAAGAAACAGGTCTTTGACGAAGACCTGGAGGCCATCATCGCCGACGAGATCCTGCGGATTCCCGATTTTTACAAGCTGGTCAACTTGAACGTGGTGAGCGGATCCACGGTCGTTCCCACGGCCACGGTCCAGATCGAGATCGGCGGCAAGCTTCAACAAGAGGCCGCTTTCGGCGATGGACCGGTGGACGCCGCCTACAAGACCATCTCCAAGCTTACCAAGACCAAAAGCCATCTGGTCAAGTTCTCGGTGAACGCCATCACCAGCGGCACCGATGCCCAGGGCGAAGTCATGGTGATCCTGGATGAAGGCGGAATCCGGGTCACGGGCCAGGGGGCCCACACGGACATCATCATGGCTGCGGCCAAGGCCTACGTCAATGCCCTGAACAAACTGGAGTACCAGAAGCGTCTCAAAGGAGTCACCCCATGATGCGCCCCATGACCATGACTGAACAGATTCTGGCCGAGCATGCCGGACAGTCGGGAGTGGAACCGGGTCAACTGATCAACGCCAAGGTGGACCTGGTTCTCGCCAACGACATCACCGCCCCCATTGCCATCGAGGAATTCCGCAAAGTGGGGGCCACCCGGGTCTTTGACCCGGCCAAGATCGTTTTGGTCCCCGATCATTTTGTTCCCAACAAGGATATCAAGTCCGCCCAGCAGTGCCAGCTCATGCGGGAGTTTGCCAAAGATCTGCAGCTGCCCCATTATTTTGAAGTGGGAGAAGCGGGGATCGAGCATGCCCTCCTTCCCGAGCAGGGCCTGGTTCTTCCCGGAGACCTGGTCATCGGGGCCGACAGCCACACCTGCACCTATGGAGCCCTCGGGGCCTTTGCCACGGGCGTGGGATCCACGGATGTCGGCGCGGCGATGATCACCGGAGAGGCCTGGTTCCGGGTCCCGGAAACGATCAAGATCCAATATCACGGCAAGCGGCGCCCCTGGGTGGACGGGAAAGACCTGATCCTCTACACCATCGGCCAGATCGGGGTGGACGGAGCCCGGTACCAGGCCATGGAATTCACCGGAGAGGCCGTCGCCAACCTGCCCATGGACAGCCGCCTCACCATGTGCAACATGGCCATCGAGGCCGGGGGGAAGAACGGGATCATCCCCCCGGACAAGATCACCAAGGAGTACGTGGAAAAGCGGGCCAAACGGCCCTACAAATTCTTCCACAGCGACGCCGAGGCGAAGTACAGCCAGGTCCTGGACATGGACGTCACCCGGATCGAGCCCCAGGTGGCCTTCCCCCACCTGCCCTCAAACGTCAGGCCCATCAGCGCGGTGGGAAACGTTCCCATCGACCAGGCGGTCATCGGGTCCTGTACCAACGGCCGTCTGGATGACCTGCGGGTCGCCGCCCGGGTCCTGAAGGGAAGGAAGCGGGCGCCCTTCGTCCGCCTGATCATCATCCCGGCGACCCAGGAAATTTACCGGCAGGCCATGAAGGAGGGGCTTTTCGACATCTTCATGGATGCCCACGCGGTCATCAGCACTCCCACCTGCGGCCCCTGCCTGGGCGGGTACATGGGAATTCTGGCCAAGGGAGAACGGGCCGTGTCCACCACGAACCGGAACTTCGTGGGACGGATGGGTCATGCCCAGAGCGAGGTCTACCTGGCCAACCCGGCGGTGGCCGCCGCCTCCGCCGTCCTGGGAAGACTCGGAGGCCCGGAAGAGCTGGGCGTGGCCTAGCCGATTTCGGATTTCGGATTGCGGAATGCGGATTTGCTTAGAAAACAATTTAACCGCAGAGATCGCGGAGCACGCAGAGAAAAATATTTCAAATGACAAAATTTCAAAATCCCGTTTAGAAAATTTTGAATTTACTGATCTCGAAAAAAGTGCTTTGTACCCCTTTCTCGTCATTCCCGCGAAAGCCGGAATCCAGTTAATTCAGGTATTTCTGGGCTCCCGCCTGCGGGGGAGTGACCATTTTTTTGGCTTTTTACGGGATCATCAAATTCTGGCCATTTGAATTTGGTTCGATTTTTTATGCTCCGAATTTCTGATTTCCATTTATTCTCAGCGCTCTCTGCGCTCTCTGCGGTGAAAATGTAGTCAGGAGGTTTTATGATCTACAAAGGCAGGGCCTGGAAATTCGGGGCCAACCTGGATACCGACGCCATCGTCGCCGCCCGGTACCTGAACACCTGGGACCCGCAGGAACTGGCCTCTCATCTCATGGAGGACGTGGACCCTAAATTCCGGGAAAAGATCCAGCCGGGCGATATCATCGTTGCCGAGGACAACTTTGGCTGCGGCTCCTCCCGGGAGCACGCCCCCATCGCCATCAAGTACGGCGGCATCTCCTGCGTGGTGGCCAAGAGCTATGCCCGGATTTTTTACCGGAACTCTTTCAACACCGGTTTGCCCATCTTCGAGAGCCCCGAGGCGGTGGACGGAATCCATCCGGGCGACGAACTGGAAGTGGACAGTCAAACGGCAACCATCAAAAACGTAACCACCGGGCAAACCTACCACGCCCACCCCATCCCGCCCTTCATGCAGCAGCTGATCGAGGCGGGCGGATTGATGAATTACGTCAAAATCTTCAAGATGAAGAAAGAATAAAGAGCCGGAGAGGTTTTGTAGGGGCGCGCCCCTGTGCGCGCCCTTTAACCGGGCAGGCGCAGAGGCTTGCCCCTACCCTGGAACCCCTAACCCGGCCAAGCCGGAACCAAACAGGATGTTGTAGGGGCGGCCCCATGTGGCCGCCCGCAGGATGGGCAACCACGCAGGGTTGCCCCTACAATTTGTGAACATTTTGGCGTCAATTTAACCGGTAAGGGACTACGCCTAAAGGAGAAAGGTATGGCTTACCAGATTGCCGTCATCCCCGGGGACGGAACAGGCCCGGAAGTGGTAAGGGAAGGGCTTAAAGTTCTGCAGGCTGTGGGGCAGAAAGAAAATTTCAAAATGGACTTCACCTCCTACGACCTGGGAGGAGACCGGTACCTCAAGACCGGAGAGATTCTGCCCGACTCGGTCCTGGCCGAATTCCGGAAATTCCACGCCATCTTCCTCGGGGCCATCGGCCATCCGCAGGTGAAACCCGGAATCCTCGAAGCGGGAATCCTCCTGAAAACCCGCTTCACGCTGGACCAGTACATCAACCTGCGTCCGGTCAGGCTCTACCCCGGAGTCGATACCCCCCTGAAAGATAAGGGGCCGGAGCACATCGACTTCGTGATCATCCGGGAAAACACCGAAGGGCTCTACACCGGCGCCGGGGGATTCCTGAGAAAAGGGACCCCGGACGAAGTGGCCATCCAGGAGTCGATCAACACCCGAAAAGGGGTGGAACGGTGCCTTCGTTACGCTTTTCAATCCTGCATGAAACGCAACCGGGCCCGCAAGCTCACCATGGCGGCCAAAACCAACGTCCTGAACTATGCCTCCGACCTCTGGATGAGGGTTTTCCAAGAATTGGCCAAAGAATACCCCCAGGTGAAGACCGAATACACCCACGTGGACGCCCTGTGCATGTGGATGGTCAAGAACCCGGAATGGTTTGACGTGGTGGTGACCGACAACCTCTTCGGCGATATCGTCACCGACCTGGGAGCGATGATCCAGGGAGGACTGGGCATCGCCGCGGGAGGCAACATCAACCCGGACCCGGGCGGGGTCTCCATGTTCGAGCCCATGGGCGGTTCGGCCCCCAAATACGCGGGAAAGAACGTCATCAATCCCCTGGCCGCCATTTGCGCCGGCATGATGATGCTCGAGCACTTGGGGGAAAAGAAAGCGGCGGAACGGGTCGAAAAAGCGGTGATGCAGGTCCTGGCCAAGCATCTCAAGAGCTTGGCCGCCGGAGAAATGGGACACACCACCAGCGAAGTGGGGGACCTGGTAGTGAAGTACCTGTAACGGCTTTTATAATTCGGAATGTGAAATGCGAAATGCGGAATAAAATCTCAGAGCGGTCCGGGAATTCCGCATTCCGAATTCCGAATTTCGCATTTGTCCTGTCTGTTTCCCCATTTTGCTTTCAAATTGGACCTCACAACTCATGAGTAAATCGAATTTTCTGGATCCTATCTTCAAACCTCAGTCCCTCGCGGTGATCGGGGCTTCCACACAGGTCGAAAAATGGGGCCATCGCATGGTGGTTCGCCCTTTCAACACCGGCTTCCGGGGAACAATCTACGCCGTTAACCCAGGGGCCAAGGAAATCGGCGGGGTGAAGTGTTTCGCCTCCATCTCCGACCTTCCCATGAATATCGATTTGGCGGTCATCACCCTCCCTTCCAATCAGGTACCCGAGGCTCTGCGGCAGTGTATCGCGCAGGGGATCCGGGGAGCGGTGGTCATCTCCGCCGGATTTGCCGAAGCGGGCCCGGAGGGAAAGAAGCTCCAGGACGAGGTTCTGGCGATTGCCCGGGAAGGCCGGATCCCCTTGGTGGGGCCCAATTGCATGGGCTTATGGAGCGAGCCGGTGTGGTTGAACCTGGCCTTCGAAGAAGCCCCCATGCGCGGTCCCATCGCCTTCATCTCCCAGAGCGGTACCCTGGGTAACTACCTCATGCTCCTGGCCAGGAGCAAAGGCTATGGCTTCAGGGGTTTCATCAGTAGCGGGAATCAGGCCATGCTGGAGGTGGCGGATTACCTGGAATATTTCGGCAGCGATGAAAAGACCCGGACGATCATTCTCTATGTGGAAGGTTTCCAGAACGCCGGGCGTTTTTTCCAGGTGGCCCGGGAAGTAGCCCCCAAAAAACCGATCCTGGTTTACAAAGCCGGGCGATTTGAGGTGGGAGTCCGCGCCGCCCTTTCCCACACCGCCTCCATGGCCGGCAACGACAAGATCTTCGAGGCCCTCTGCCGGCAGGCCGGGTTGATCCGCTGTTACGACCCCCTGCATACCTTTGACATGGCCGTGGCCCTGGCCAGTCAGCCCCTGCCCAAGGGAAACCGGGTGGCCATCATCTCCGGCGGGGGCGGGTACTGTGTGACCATGGCCGAGGCCTGCGTGGCCTGGGGCCTGGAGGTTCCCCAGCTGGACCCGGCGGCTTCGGACCGGATCAAGAAGATTCTTCAGCCCTTCGCCCCCCGGCCGCTGAACCCGGTGGACGCCGCCTCCGACATCCGGCCCATGACCTACGCCCGGACTCTGGACATCCTCTTGAGCCTGGATTACATCGACGGGATCTGCATGATGATCCCCTTCATGTTTGAATTCCAGCTGCGGTCCCCAGCCTCAATCCGGGAGTTGATGGATGCTACGGAGATTATCTGTTCCCTGCCCCAAAAATACCACAAGCCGATGATCGGGAACATGATTCCCCGCGCGGCCGTCGGCCCCGCCCTGGATCTCCTTAAGAAAGCCGGGATCCCCTTCTTCGCCAGCCAGGACGAATCCGCCCGGGCCATGCACGCCCTCTTCCGCTACTCCCGCATCCGGTCCAATTCAAAATAAACCGGATGCAGATTCACGCGGAAAAAAGCAGGGAGGGCGAAGGAAAATTCCAAAGCGCAAGCCTGCATGATATTATCTGAACGTCTCAATGTTTCTTCCTGAAATGTTGTTTTTGGGATTTTCCTACAGAATCCATAATTTCAAATGCAAATCTTCAATTGGGGCCTGAAGCCGAGCCCATTTCCGCGGCCTTTTTTCCCTTTGGCTACCCATGAGCGTAAGAGTATTTCCTGGGAAAAGGTGGTGGTGGCGCTCTATCTCTTTTGGAATTGATTGTAATCGTCAAGAACCTGTGATATTTTTGGTTTAAATCCTACCCTGGAATGGAGATCGCAGATGAACGTCCAGAAAATATTCGACATGCTACAGGAGGACCAGGACAATACCGCATTGGGCATAATTTGCGCGGAGTTGGAGGAACAGGGGTACAAGGTCCGGGTTGACGGCAAAGACGTCGATTCAGCAGACATCTATGACGGCAGGCACAAGGACCTGGAGGACAAGCTGGGTCCCCTGAACATTTCCCTTTACAGGGACGGCGCCATGGAGCAGGAGTTCTCGTTGGAGTTCGTCGATGACCACGAGGTCGTCATAGAGCGAAAAATCGAATAGGCCCGTGTGCCACCCTGTTCATAGAACGATTCCTGACTTCTTTGGTTCATGCGTTTCCATTGGGCTTTTCACCCTCCTTTAAGAATCCCCCCCACCTTTTTATTGTTGAAAATGAGAAATTTCTATTAGATTTTCAACATGGTTGATTCTGGGGCTGGGGGATTTTGGGGGTGATCCCGAGGCCAATTGAGGTAATTCTATCATCAATCGTCGGCTGCCAGAGATATTTTAGAATGAAGATTTGTGAAATGATCTGGACAACCTGCCCAGGCATGCAAACGGAAATAAATCTCAAGAATTTCCCGGGCATTGACGATAAAAAAATGAGATCATTAATGTGGAGCGAAAAAACATGAAATCCCTCTCAACTGACCCAAAAATGCCAAGCAAGGAAACAATTCTGGTCGTCGATGATGAAGTTGGCCCCAGAGAATCCTTGAGGATGATCCTGAAGCCTCTTTATGAGGTGCACACGGCCTCTGGCGGCCAGGAGGCACTCGGCTTAATCCGCAACAAAGATATTGCCGTTGTAACTTTGGATTTAAATATGCCCGGGCTTTCAGGCATCGACGTCCTGAAAGAGATAAGAGATCTTCGGCCGGACACGGAAGTCATCGTAATCACTGGCTATGGGACGCTTAACAATGTTCAAGAAGCCATCCGCTTCGGCGCCGGAGATTTCATTTCCAAACCTTTTAACGTTGCCGACGTCATTTCCATCGTGGGAAAATCCTTCGAACGGCGGAGCTTTAATTTAAAAATTAAGAGCTTAGTAGAGCGTATCCAAGGCCTTCGTTCCACCGTTCAAGATGCTTAAGGGTGATAAGATTTTATCTAGAAATCTCTGGAAAGCAGCCTTTGGCTCGAAAAGTTCGAATAC
>Ga0315289_10008211_pt1 | contig 15120 bp, 13 predicted proteins | sample YL17G11_40_MG_FD_203452 | JGI IMG/M metagenome (GOLD analysis project Ga0315289, IMG submission 203452) | Sediment microbial communities from Yellowstone Lake, YNP, Wyoming, USA - YL17G11_40 | ecosystem: Environmental > Aquatic > Freshwater > Lake > Sediment | place: USA: Wyoming | collected... | reverse complement strand
GAAAGTGTGACTCTCCACTGGCAGGCAATTCTGATGATTCTAACATCGCCCTCTATTTGCTCAAAGACCTGCAAAGGCTTTTTAATTGAGCGATTGGTGCTAAAGTAAGGATATAAGACGGTAACATCATGGTAAAGAGAAACAGCTTTAGCATGTTCCCTGACAAATACTCCTGCCGTCGGGTTGGCTTCCGAAGGATACCAGGAGCGGGAGGGGAGGAATAAAACTTTTAGTCGTCTCATAATTTACCGGGCATAAAGTCTTTAATTACCCGTGTTATCTCTTCTATTTGTCCTTCGGTAAGCTCAGGATATAGAGGAAGGGAAAGAACCTGCTCCTGAGCCTGTTCACTCTGGGGGAAATCGCCGGGCTTATAGCCTAAAGAGCTATATACCTCCTGGAGGTGGAGGGACAGGGGGTAATAAATAGCAGTCTGGATACCTTTTGCCTCCAGATGCTTTTGCAGTGCATTTCTGCTCCGGCGTGAATCCTTGAGCCGGATGGTGTAATAATTAAAGACATGGTAGCTATAAGGTGCCACATAGGGCGTCTCAATACCATTTAGTTCACCCAACAGCCTGGTATAGAGTGCGGCTTTGTCATGGCGTAGCTTGCTCCACTGGTCGAGGTGCTTTAGCTTGATGCGGAGTATTGCTGCCTGAAGCTCGTCAAGACGACTGTTGAAGCCAGAAATCAGGTGATAATACTTTTGCTTTGTCCCGTGATTACGAAGCATAATCACTTTCTCGGCAATCTCAGGATTGTTTGTCACCACCATTCCCCCATCCCCGTAAGCCCCGAGAATTTTGCTGGGGAAGAAGCTAAGGCATCCTGCATCTCCCAGAGAGCCAGTTTTCTTTCCCTTATACTCAGCTCCAAAGGACTGGGCGCAATCCTCAATGACTTTAAGTCCGTATCTTCGGGCAAGCTTAAGTATGGACTCCATATCGGCGGGCTGACCGTAAAGGTGAACCGGCAGGATAGCCTTGGTCTTCTTGGTGATGGCTTCTGCTATCTTTGCCGGGTCAATGTTGAAGGTTCTGGGGTCTATGTCCACGAATACCGGCTTTGCGCCGCACTGGGTTATGGCTTCGGTGGTGGCGATAAAGGTGAAGGGGGTGGTTATAACCTCATCTCCCGGTCCTACCCCACAGGCAAGGAGGGCAAGAAGCAGAGCCTCTGTCCCTGAAGCAACCCCTACGGCATGTTTTACTCCAAGGAAAGAGGTAATTTCTTTTTCTAGAGACTCAACCTCTTCTCCCAGAATGAACTGCCCGCTTTCCATCACCTTTCGGGTTGCCCTATCAATCTCTCCCTTGATGGAGCTATACTGCGCTTTAAGGTCAACCAAAGGAATTTTCATCTCACCTATCCACCTGTGAGCATTTCCCCGTTTCAAGTTTATAAACTTTGCCACATTTGGGGCAGCAAGCTTTGTTATCCTCCTGTTTGAGGGTTACCCCACACTCGCATACCCACCCCTGAATACGCGCTGGATTCCCATACACCAGAGCATGGTCGGGAATATCCTGGGTGACTACTGCTCCGGCACCAATAAAGGCAAATCTGCCAATGGTATTACCACAAATAATGGTGGCATTGGCACCGATGGTGGCACCCTGTTTGACCAGTGTGGGCTTGAATTCACGTTTACGCGAAATTTGGCTTCGGGGATTTATAACATTGGTGAAAACACAGGAGGGGCCGCAAAAGACATCATCCTCCAGAGTTACCTCCTCAAAGACTGATACATTATTTTCAATCTTAACGTTGTTACCTATCTTAACCCCTCTGCCAATAAAAACATTCTGTCCAATAACACAGTTTTCCCCGATAGTTACATTGGGCATGATGTGAGAGAAGTGCCAGATTTTTGTCCCTTCACCAATACTAGAGGGTTCTTCCACAAGGCTTGTCTCATGAACGAAGAATTTCCTGCTATCTTCTTCCAAGAGGATAATTTGTCCACCCCCTTCCAGCGACTTCTGGCAATGGGAAATTATGCGTAGAACCTCAAGACCTTTATGCCCATCCACTTTGGGCTTTTTCCCTGTTCCTATACACTGGATAAAGTCTTCACATTCTATTCTCAATGGTTCCTCGGAAGGAACCTCAATAATTTCCGGTTGTCTGGGATGGGGGACAGGCTTTCTCTCTATCCATTCGATTGCGTGGCTGTAGAGAAGAAGCTTGTCTTTGGGATTGGTGTCATTAAATTCAGCCATTTTTCTATCGCCGACGACGACAAGCTTTTGTTCCTTATAAGGATGAAGCCAGCTAACGAAGATATGTGCCCTCACCCCGCTCTTGAAGCTCATAGTAGTGATAGTGACATCGGCGACTTCCTGATGAAGGTAGTAACCGCCGTGGGTGGAGACTTCATAAGGTGTCTCTCCGCCAAGAAGGCGAAGAATGACAGAAATATCATGGGGAGCAAAGCTCCAGAGAATATTCTCATCGGTGCGGAATCTGCCTAGATTAAGCCTGTTGGAGTAAATATACTGAATTTTACCCAGCTCTCCTTTATCTATAAGCTCTTTGAGCCTGGTTACCGCCGGGTGGTATTCAAGGACATGACCTACCATCAGGATTTTCTGCCTTTCCTCAGCTAGGTCAACAAGCTCTTCCCCCTCGGCTACACTCAGAGCTAAAGGCTTTTCCACAAATGTATCCTTGCCGGCAAGGAGGGCTTCTTTTGCCACGGAATAGTGAAGCACGGCAGGAGTAGCAATAACAACTCCTCTTATTTCCTTATTATGTAGAATGTTTAGATAGTCCGTCTCAGTATTTACCAGGGGGTAAAGGGACTTCAGGCTCTCCAGCTGCTGCGGGTCAACATCGCAGATAGTATGCAGAGCGCCAAGCTCGGCGAAGTTCCGCACCAGATTCTTTCCCCAGTAGCCACAGCCAACGACGGCTATATTCCTATCCATATTTCGTCTCTCGTGGAACATTTTTCATTTATGCTCTTACTCCAACAGCGAGAACTGAGACAGCCCGCTTGTGCAGAGTAAATTGAGGGTGTTCTGAGAAACGTAATACCACGGCTTCGCGGACAATATCCTCAGCCTCAGCACGGTAATATCCTCCAGAGCACCAATACTCAAGAAGTAGTTGAGCATTTGGGAAGATTATGGTGTTCTCAAAATGTTCTACTCTTAACTCTCTAAATAGCATTTTACACGCAGGGATTACTGTTTTATAGGTGAAGCTCTGGTTATATATGGAGGTCTCTGGAATACCAATGAAAGGCTCCAGAAAATCCAGGAGTTCTGCGTTGTTCCCTTGGTCAGGACCGACTACCAGCAAGCGTCCGTCTTGCTTAAGACACCGGCATATCGCGTGGATAGTTTCCATAGGTTTCTCTGAGTAGTATAAAACGTATGAACAGAGAGCAGCATCAAAGGTGCCTTCAGTAACAAATCGTGCCAACTCCTCCATCTGTGCACATATCGTTGTTATCCGCAGAGCTCGTGCTTCAGACGCTGCTTTAAGTTTAGCCAAGGACTCTTCAGATACGTCCAAACCCACAATGCTTCCTTTGTCTCCAACAATTTGAGCACAAGGAATGGCAAATTTGCCAGTGCCGCAGCCAACATCCAAAATGCACTCCCCTTGCTTTGGATGCAATTGCTTTAATACCCAGCCATCAAAGTCACGGGTGCCTAACTGGCGATTTAGGGCTATGCGCGTTTGCAATGCTTCTGAGTAAGTGGTTATGTCACTGTGATAGTTTCCCCTATTCAACTAGACTTCCCTCCTACCCTGCCTTTTTCCCACACTTTGCAATTTTCAGAGATATATTGCTCAGCCTGGTGGTTGTGTTGTTGAAGTAGGCTAACCAACTTCTGGTAGGAGCTCACTGGAGCTGGAGTCCACCACACAGGGTGTACTAGAATATGCAAGTTTTCTCTCTTAGAGAATGCTTCTGATTCAAGAGGATTGCCGTATGCCCAAATGCCTCTTGAATCTGAGAAATACTTGAACTTCTCTAAAAAGACCCTTTCGTAGGTATGAGGCAATTTCTCCAATTCTACTCCACTTAGCTCAAGGCGCCCCGGTCGGTGAAAACTGACCGCTTCCACCGGGTTTTCAAAGAATGATTCCAGTAACTGGCACTCCTTGGAAACGTAATAGTTAAGATTATTGGTAGAGACGTCTTCATAAAGAGCACAATCAAAGTGGAGCCCAAGGTAATGTCCATTGGCTAGTATCTGCTTAACCTGTTCTGAACCGCTACCACTGAAAATGTTATACAAAGGGCAGCGAACCATGAAGAAGTAAGTGGCATGAATGCCAAGCTTATTTTCTAGCGAGGACATTCTTAAGGCAGATTCTAAGTCCATATCAATATCATGTCTCATAATCAACTTGGGGGGAGCATGATTTATTTTGCCTTCTTGAAAAGTTGTAAGGTGGTAGGCTTTGCGTAGGCAAGACACAAACTCCTCGTAGTAGCCTAGAGTAAAGATGTGCCTTTCGTTTTCCACCACTCCCCCTTTTTCACAGGGTCTTATAATAAAACCCGGCTCTTTTAGCCTCCTCGGCATCAAAGATTCCGCGGACATCGATTAAGATGGGATTGGAATTCTGCATCTTTTTGAGGTCACCTAGTTTTAGTTTGCGGAAAGAGGAATGGGCAACGTTGATAATGATGCAGTCTGCCTTTGCCCTTTTTACCTCCTTCAAATCCTTAAGCAGCCTTATTCCAAACTCATCTTTGAAGTCTGCCCAGTTTAACATGGGGTCAAAGCCGGTTATCTCAACCCCGTATTCTTCAAGTTCCCTTATTATGCCCCTGACCGGACTTTCACGGATGTCGGGAACATCTTCCTTATAGGTAAGCCCCATAAGCAGCACCCGCGAGCCTTTGATTACCTTGCCCACCTCATTCAAGGCTCTTACCGTCATCTCAGCAACATGTTTGGGCATATAATCGTTTGTTGCCCTCCCTGCCAGGATAACCTGCGAGTGGTAGCCCAGCTCCCTGGCTTTATAAACCAGGTAATATGGGTCTACCGGTATGCAGTGTCCGCCCACAAGCCCCGGTGAGTACCGTTGGAAGTTCCACTTGGTTGCCGCCGCTTCAAGGACATCTTTGGTATTAAGCCCCATCTTCTCAAATATAATTGCCAGCTCATTCATAAGCGCTATGTTCAGGTCACGCTGAATGTTCTCGATGACCTTGGCAGCTTCGGCAGTTTTTATATCCTTTGCCTTGAAGATTTGTGCGGAGACCGTTTGATAAAGCCCGGCAACAAGCTCAGTGGTTTCCTCGTCCATTCCGCTTACTACCTTGGTGATTTTGTCCAAGGTATGCTTCTTATCACCTGGGTTTATCCTCTCCGGTGAGTAGGCAATCTTGAAGTCCTCGCCACATTTGAGCCCGGACTCTTCCAGAATAGGTTTTACCACCTCCTCAGTAGTGCCAGGATAAACTGTGGATTCAAGAATCACCACGCTACCTTTCCTCATGTTCTGGCTGGCAATTTTGGCAGCACTTTTGACACAGGACAGGTCAGGCTCCTTGGATTTGGTTACCGGGGTAGGGACGCAGATTATGATGAAGTCGGCCCTGCTTATTTCCTTTGGGTTAGAGGTAAAGTTAAGATTAGGTTGATTAAGCGACTTGAGCTGGTTTATTCTTTTGTTATTAGTGTCGAAGCCGATTACCTTCAGACTTTTGGCAAATGCCTGAGCCAGAGGCAAACCCACATAACCCAGCCCGATGACACAGACCACTGCTTGCTCTAAATTATGTCTCATTTTTAAATCTCCTGATGGTTTCCTTTAGCCCTTTTGTAAACTATACTTCATATTATAACTGAAGCTCTTGGCTTTTGAAATATCTGCCACTAAGTCAGGTAATCCAAAGCCTCATGTAGTCTTATTCTGTTACAGGCTTCTTCCCGGACACATATTGCGGAGTTTTATGAACTGACTGAGAGTGCCTTTAATCTGCCTGAATTAAAGATCGGCTATAAAATAGCTAATAATGCGATTAGGCAGCCCCGGCCTGAATGTAACATTGTGCCTGATTGGTACGGAGAGATGCATAGGAAATGACCTCTACAGACAGTTGACACAGTCGGCTTTTTCAGAGATGTCACTAATCTATCTGAAAGAGAGCAGGTTTTAGCTCACAGTAAATGAAGACAATACAAAAGCGATTTGGTGAAAGGGTAAGAGAGCTGAGGCTGGCAATAGGATTGTCTCAGGAGGAACTAGCATTCAAATCAGGAATGCATCGGACGTATCTAGGGGGCATCGAACGGGGAGAGCGAAACCCTTCGTTGAAGAACATTGCAGCAATTGCGAAGGCCTTGGGTATTACTTTATCGCAATTGTTTTTATTTCATGACCGAGAGTCCGGGACGAAACAGAACTTGTAGGAGGTAATTTGAGTCTAAATAAGATTGCGGCTCTAGTAGACGTATCTACCTCTTACAGATGGAGGACGATGTTTCTCACTTGCTAGAATATTGACCGTGGTTCAGCTTCTCGAGCAAACGATCCATCGGAATGTTGGGTTAAGAGTCAAAAAACATCTTTCCCTCCTGCTTGCGCTAGGGAGGGTTAGTCGCCAAAATAGCCGATACGGGGAATTAGGCGGCAAGGCTGAAAGCTAAACTAAAAGTTCTGTGTTCTGCCCACTGAGCCCCACTCTTAGATATAAAATTTCCTGTTAGTTATCCAGCCTTGTTGGCAAATTCAATGGCAAGCTGAGTATGGAACCAAGCCTGCTCAAAATTCAGGATTGCCTTAGCTGGTCTGCCCTTCCCTAATTCCTGGTTGCCCTTCTCCAGTTCTTCTTCAGCCATCTTTATTTCACGGTCAACCATTTTTTGGAACTTGGGATTCTGCACCGGTGTATTATTGGCGTCGCCAATCGACACCATGGCAAGTATCATATCCGCCTTAGCCAGGTCATTCACAACCTCTCTAAAAACTGGCAAGGCAGACTTAATTGCAGCAAGTTTAGCCTCTTCTCCACTTGTATCCTGACCCTTCTCTTTCTTCTTAGCAATGGTTCTCTCTAGTATGGGTGCCTCCTTTTCAAATATTACAATATGGGTCTGCATTAGTATTACTGCTGCCTCTTCCTCACGAAAGACCTTATGGAAGAGCCGGCTACCGTGCTTTGGATTTAGGTGTGAATCATTAGTGACCCATAGCTCTTCAGCCAGGCTATTTCTGACCAGCTTGATTATTCCATCGATTACTCTGTCTATTATCTTGTCGCCGGCTTTGGCGCTCTCCAGCTTTGCTATGGTCTTACTCTTAATAGTGCGAGCACCGTAGACGCTGACTACCACTTCATCGCTGGCGCTATTCCCAGATTTATCGGTGGCTGTCACTTTGACCTCTGTCACCCCCAAGGGAAAGGTAGCCTTTGGGCCATGGCTCCAGGCAACAGTTGGCTTAGGGTCACAGATGTCAGAGACCTTGGCTGATAAGGTGACATCAGTGCCCTTGTAACCTTTTTGCTCCGTAATGACATCATCACAGGCGACTACCTTTGGCGGTGTTGTATCAACGACATTAACCACCAAGGTATCACTTCCCACCCCACCATTATCGTCGGTGACTGTTAGAGTAACCGTACATTTACCTAGGGCAGAATACTTATGGGTGGGAGTCAGGGTTCCATTAGCTGTGCTTCCATCTCCAAAGTCCCATTTTATGACGTGAGTATCTAATCGTCCCGGGTCAGTGAAGCTACCGCTGAAAGACACTTCATCAATACCACACTCAGCAGTTTTGTCAGAACCGGCTTCAACTTTAGGTGGGACATTTTTCACCGTAACCTGTGCTGTAGTAATACTGGTAAGCTGCCCATCAGTGACCGCTAGCCTCATCACCCCAGAGTAGTCATCATCCCATGTGTAGCTCGCGGCTGGACTACTTGACCATTCTGTATCCCATTTATTGCCATTATTAAAGTCCCAACGATACCGCACTGTATCGCCATCAGGGTCAGAAGAGCCACTGGCATTAAAGGCTATGGGGGAGCCTTCATCACCCATATAAGGACCACCGGCGTTGGCTTGAGGAGGATGGTTGACCTTACCATCCTGATAAATTTCATATTGGTTGCCAGAAATAGTATTTCCTGAGAGGTCGTTGTTGTTGGCAGAGAGGAGATAGGCTCCATAAGTGTTATTGGAGATGGTGTTACTGGTAAAGTTATTGTTGCTGGAGCGGAGGATATAGAGCCCATACTTGTCATTTGATGCGGTGTTGCCAGTAAAGCTATTGTAGCTGGAAGAAACGAGGTAGATTCCATAGTAATTACCGGAGACATTAACATTCTCGACCGATGAGTTTGAGGTATAGGCAAATAGCACCCCATGTGAGTTTTTGGTCAGTGTTAAATCCTTTACTTTTATGTTGAGGCAGTTGACAACCCCAACATACCCGGCGTTGGTAGAGGCATCTATCACCTGATTGGAAACCCCGACGAGGTAGTAGATTGGCTTTCCATCCACTGTGTTGGTAGTATCAATGGTCTGGACATAGTGGGCGAGAGCATTGCCGGAGACATCAAAGTTGTAGGTATTACCGGCCATGGTGTTGCCGGTAAGATTATTACTACCCGATGAGGTGAGAAGGATTCCGTAATTACGGTTGTTTGAGGCGGTATTGCCCGTGAGCTTATTATTGTTAGAATTGTAGAGGCGGATGCCATCCCGGTTATCCGAAGCTGTGTTGCTCTGAAAGTTATTCTGGCTGGAAGAGGAGACATAAATCCCATATGAGCTATTCAGGGAAGTAGTGTTGCCGGTAAGGTTACTCTTGCTGCAAGAGTAGAAATAGATTCCGTTAGAAAAGTTCTTAACAGTCAGATTCTTAATTGTAACACCAGTTCTCTCAGGAAGATAAACGCCAATGCCCGAGCCACCAGAAACGGTGTGCCCGCTGCCATCAAGGGTGATATTGTCACTGTCTATTTGAACCGTTTCGGTTAGGTTCTGAGTCAGAGTGGCTATTCTGGTCCCTGAATCCCAGCTACCAACCGGCGTGCTCCAACCAGCATCACTGAGAAAAATTGTAGACGACCTTGGCTGTATGAACAGAAGATGCGGTTTAGACAAGTCTTGAGTAAAGGTATAGCCTCCTTTAGCATCGGTTGTGAAAGCTACATGATTGTGATAGTTATCTTCATATTTGTGGTATTTGGTTTGCGGGGCAAAACCGCTAATGGTTATCTGCGTTGAAGAGGCACTTGAAGCTGACTCAAGCTGTATTGTAATCATTTCTGGCACGGATTCGAGGATAAGGCTAATAGGCTCAGAGCTATCTAGAATAATGTTAAGATACTCACTATTTTTAAGTTCAAAATGCGTGCCGGTACCTTCAAGCACCCCCGGTAATTGAGGTTCCTCCTTAGCCCAAGTGTTACCTACGTTCACTAGGCTAAAGAATAAAGCCGCTACACTGAGACTGATTATTATTCCTTTAAAAGTCATAGTCTATCTTTTAAGCCTTTACGGAGAAAAACGTGTCCCCAGCTACCCGTTTTGGCACGCATCTCCTTTATCCTGGGTATATACTTAATGCCGGGGAGCAAGAGTAGACCTACTGAGAAGATTGCCAGTTCCCATTTGTGATAGAGTAGCCAGCCAACAAAGGGGAAGCAGATGAAAGCCACACTGTAGCTGAGAGTAGGGTAGCGAGTGACTAGCAGGATAATACCGAAGATGGTTAGGTAAAAAGGAATAGCCCAGGGCATGAGAAAAGCGAGGATGCCGATGCAGGTAGCTCCTCCTCTCCCACCACGGAAGTTAAGGAATATCGGAAAGCTATGACCTAATACCGAAGCTACCCCAGCCAGAAGCTGAACTATCTCCTGTACCCCTAGGTAGCGGGCTAGGGCAACAGCGACTGCCCCCTTACCTATATCTACTGCCAGGACTAGGATACCCTCAACAAATCCTACTTTATAGAAGACATTCATCGCCCCCATATTTCGGCTACCTACCTGGCGAATATCAATCCCCTTCCTGAGGCGAGTGATGATGTAAGCCGAGGGGAAGGAGCCGATTAAATAGGCAAATATAATAGCTAGAGCGATAAAAATACTGGTCATAAATCTACCCTATGCGGCTGCCTAGAACAAAGTTTAGGCAGATTTGTGGCTATCCCTCTCGTATCTGGCAACTGCCTTGGTCTTGAGCCCACCCCTTTCCCTGTAATCCGCTTCTATCACCATTGAAACAGGAGCCAGTAGTTGCACCAAATCTTGAAGGATGCGATTCACTGCATGCTCCTGCAGTATTCCCACATTCCGATAAGAAGTCAGGTAGTATTTCAAGGATTTGAGTTCCACCAGAGAACGGTCGGGAACATAGTGTATCATCAATCGAGCAAAATCAGGCAGGCCAGTCCAAGGGCAAACACAGGTAAACTCCTCAGTCTCATAAACTACTTCAGTTGCCGAGCCGGGGTAGTCAAAGGGAATAACTTCAAGCACAGCAAAGTCAATCGCCTCTTCTTTCTGGGTGTCAAACCGCCTTGAAGCATATTTATCCACCATCACTTCGTATCTCTCGCTTTTTGCTTCTGTGTTTACTCCTCTTGAAAAGCGTCAAGAAATGTTTTTGGAATTTGCGGGATTTGAGCTTCTGCCCATCTTAAAAGACAATCAAAGGAACAAAAGTCATAATGCTCAACATGCCCCAGCCCTTTCCACTGGGAAACCGTCAGCCAGCCACTGAGCACATTACAAGGGGCATCCTCAGGCACAGCCCCCCTTTCGGAGCAGGAGGTATACTCTATTCTCTTACCACAGGAATTGCAGGTGGCAACCCTTCTCACTGGCGGATTTAACCTCGCAGCTATATTATATCATAATAGTGGGCAACTCAGCATGGATAAGCCTAATTGCTATATCTAATTAAATAGTGCAAAATAATGTCAGCGAATCCTCAAGGAAGGAGAAAAGGCTAGTGATTAACAAAGCGATTATTGGGATATTAATTTCCCTCCTAGTTCTTACTGGCGCTCTCTGCACATATTCCTACAACCTGAACAACGAAGTTAGTGCCCTGACTCAACAACTGTCAACTTTTCAGAAGGAAGAAACAGCCCGCATTGATGCTCTGAACAATGAGTGGACAACTTTTAGGGTGGAAACGCAGGCTAAGATTAAGACCTTAGATGATGAGCTGAGCAGTGTTACCAGTCAACTTTCCAAAGCCGTGATAGATGCAAATGGAATCTATCAGAGAACTAGACAGGCAATAGTTAAGATAAGTGACGGGCAGAAGATAATTGGCACAGGGTTTGTGCTTGACGCCAAGGGACATATAGTCACTCCTCAGCATGTGGTGCAAGACCGAGCCCAGATTGATGTCATCCTGTCCGATGGCACCCTGTCGGTAGCCACTGTTACTGGCACCTGCATGTATAGCGATGTTGCAGTATTGACATCAAAGGAAGCGTTGAACATCGAGGCGCTAACATTAGCAGATTCCTCCAATGTAAGAGTTGGCGAACCTGTCATAGTTATCGGCAACCCTCTTGATTTGCCTGGGACAATAACTTCTGGCATCGTTAGTCAAACCAACAGGTTTGTAGAAATAAGCTATGATTCAGGGACTCGCTGGGTGGCTAATTTAATCCAGCTTGATGCTGCGGTGAATTTTGGGAACTCTGGCAGTCCTCTTTTGAACTCCAAGGGGGAGGTCATCGGAATGGTCATAGGTCGGGTTGACCCCAATCTTGGAGATGGAATCTATTATGCTGTCTCCTTAAATAAGGTCAAGAGGGTCGCTGACTCCATTATCACCCGGGGCTCTTTTGACTACCCTTGGCTTGGGGTTGAGATAGCTAACCTTACCCCAGAAACGGTTCGAGCCAGAGGGTTGAAGACAACTAACGGGGTACTGGTTAAGGGCGTCATAACCAATACTCCGGCTGGGGCAGCCGGTATTAAAGTCGATGACATTATAATGGGTATTAGGGGGATGGCTGTGCAGGGGACAGCCGACCTTACTAGCTACCTGGGGGAGTATATGAGTATAGACGAAGTAGTAACGCTTGAGATAATACGAGATGGGGCAAAGCTGGAATTATCTGTGAAGTTGGGCAAACGCCCTTAATTTATAATAGCTGGTGCCCCCAAGCGAATTCGAATCGCTGTTTACAGCTTGAAAGGCTGCTGTCCTAGGCCTCTAGACTATGGGGGCACACTGCTCTAGTATAGCAGAGAGATGGTCGGCTGGCAATTATTAAAATGAACGACATAACCACCAACAATAGAAAGGGCAGGGCGAAGAAGGAGGACTGGGTAAAGAAGAGAATAGTACCCTTTTTAACGCTGCTCCTGGTCATAGCCATTGTGGTAGGCATCTTCTACTTTTACCGATATTACCCGAATAGGGTTGCCCAGTTGAAGGGTTATGGCTATCTGGGTGCCTTCCTTATCAGCCTGACCTTAAACGCCACTGTCGTTTTGCCTGCAGGTAATATTCTTATACTTGCTATACTTGGTGCTACCCTGCCGTCAGCTACTATGGTTGGGCTGGCTGGTGGAGCAGGAGCAGCTATCGGAGAGATATCCGGCTATATGGTAGGCTACAGCGGACGAGCAATGGTGCAGCGGCAAAGGACATATGCCAAGCTGGAGGGTTGGGTTAAAAAATGGGGTGCTATGACTATCTTTATCTTCGCCATGGTGCCATTTGTCTTTGACTTAGTTGGGATAGCCGCTGGGGTCCTCCGCTTCCCCATCTGGAAATTCTTGCTTGCCTGCTGGTTAGGTAGAACCATACTATACATAGTTATTGCTCTGGCTGGGGCACAGGGCTGGGAGGCTGTATTACATTATCTCGGCTGACTTCCTTTAATCTTCATTACAAGTAGTGAACCGAGAAGAAAATAGATAAAACAAGCCAGAAGCATAACTGCATAGCCAAGTCCGGAGCTATAGGCATTAAAGAAATCTATAACCGGTCCGATGAGGCGTGCCAAGGCAGCACCCCCGGCAGTAGCCAGATTAGTCAACCCAAGGTACCGTGCCTCCTCACCTTTAACTACCAAATCTGTGGCTAGAGCCCAGTTAGCACTCATAAAAGCCCCAAATGAAATTCCCACAAGACCAGCGAAGAACACTATAGGTATGTAGCTGTGTTGAAATACAAATATCAAGGCAATACCCAGAGCACCAAGGAGTCCGGAAGAGACTACAATTGGTCGGCGCCCTATTCTATCTGACAGACGCCCGGCGGGATAGACTACAGCCAGCATGCCAGCAACCGCCACTATTGAAAACCGTGCTGTTGCTGCAGCGGGATTGGCTACACCAACAACATCCCTGAGAAAATAAAGAGCAAAGGTCTGCAAAGTAGTGAATGCCATAAGGATAAGGAGGCGAGATGTCAGAAACCAGACAAAATCACGGTTTGCCTTGACATCAATATTGAAACTTTTACGCAGGGCTGATAGCAAGGGTAATTGAGAGCCAGTTCCAGGTTGCTCCTTAACTGTTAAGACAGTGGCAATCATGGCACCTAGCAGGACAAAAGCCAGGGCACCCAAAGCCAGCCATAGCCAAAAGACTCCCCCACCGGTGGAGTAACAATCCATAAAGAAGGCTATCAGATATAGTAGGGTAACTCCACCCAATATCTCAAGCAGAGTCTTTACTCCTGAAGCTAACCCCCTCCTCGTCTCAGGGACAAGGTCAGGAATAAAGGCCTGATACGGTCCCTGTGCCGTATTGGAGCTAGCCTGCAGTAGGCAATAAATGATGAAAATAGTGGCATAACTACTGGGAAAGCCTATCCCAAGCAGAAAGAGTATGGCTAATATCGTGCCTAGTAAGATGTAGGGTCGCCGGCGTCCCCAGCCAAAGCTGGAGCGGTCACTAATTGCTCCGGCTATCGGCTGGACTATTATTGACACCACTAAGCCGGTAAAGGTAAGGAAAGCGAGATAGGTATTCTTTTGCGACTCGGCAACAAAATCCAGTAGCCGCAAGGGTATAATAATGGTATGTAAGCTGCCCCAAAGGGCAGCCAGAGCGAAGCCAAAGATAGTAATCTTGATGTAGTCAATAGAACCGAATCTATTAGCACCTATGCTGGTATTCATTACCTTTCTCATCTTAACTAGTCAACCATAGCAGAGACAAATTATGCCTTCAATGGCTGTAATCAGTGTTAAGGAAAATAACCACGGTCGGGAGGATAAGCTGGAAAAGCATAAAATCTACCAGAACTCGATTCGGGAAATAGACTCTGCTTCTCTAATAATCTGTCTAAGAATATCTCGCGTCTCTTTATCTGAAATTGGCTCCACCTTTGATACTGGTAGTACCACATCATTTGTTTTATTCTGCCAGCTTATTATATAACCAGGCACTGTCACATATGCCCAGCTACCAATGCCACAGCAAGAGGATTCCATTGCCGCGTGCCCAACCACATACAAAACCTCCCGGTTATTATGCTTAAGCCTAACTTCTTTCTGCGGAGTATAGTGCCCAGCGGGGCAGTATAAATCCTCATTTAGCTTTAGGTGAGTATATTCAAGATTATTCGTCAACATTACCCCCTAGAGTTATTGTTTCAAGGATAAATAGCTGGTGCTTCAAGCCCGGTAGGTTCAGGTAATCCAAGCATGAGGTTCATATTCTGAATGGCTTGTCCCCCTCCCCCTTTGACTAGATTATCAATGGCGCTGATAACAATAAGCCTACCTGTCCTGTGGTCGATGGTTGGGTAAATGAGACAGAGGTTGCTCCCCGAAGTATGCTTGGTATGGGGAGAGGATTCCACTATCCTGACAAAAGGTTCATCCTTATAAAAGTCCAGATAGAGCTCTTTTAGTTCTGCCTCTCCTTTTTTGCCAGCAGCAATCCTGCCTGAGACCAAACGGGCATAGCAGGTGCTTAATATTCCCCTGGTCATCGGTATTAAATGGGGAATGAAGGTTATCGAGAGTGGCTTTCCGGGATGAAGCAGGTTTAGCTCCTGAGTAATCTCAGGTAAATGCCTGTGCCCATCCAGAGCATAGGCGGTAACATCCTCATTGGCTTCCGAGTAATGAGTCTCTAAGCTTAGGGTTCTGCCGGCTCCAGAGATACCCGACTTGCTATCAATGATAATATCAGGC
>Ga0315289_10008210_pt1 | contig 15122 bp, 14 predicted proteins | sample YL17G11_40_MG_FD_203452 | JGI IMG/M metagenome (GOLD analysis project Ga0315289, IMG submission 203452) | Sediment microbial communities from Yellowstone Lake, YNP, Wyoming, USA - YL17G11_40 | ecosystem: Environmental > Aquatic > Freshwater > Lake > Sediment | place: USA: Wyoming | collected... | reverse complement strand
TTCAAATGCGTGAGATCGTCTGATATTTCTTTCTTCATACTTGTTTCTCCTTTGTTCAAAGATAGCTAATCATCGCAAGTCTTCCACATAATAAACCTTCCAATTAAAATTAGGATTAGCTTCTAGGAAATCTTCGATAAGTTCCTCACTAACAGACCAAGGAACACGAAATAAACCTGCATTTATTTTGGGAGAGGCAATCATGACTTTTTCATGGCCTTTATAGTACATACCAAGAAGCCATAGGGCAGTCGCAGTATGCTTTGCTATTAGTTCTGGTGGATCTGTTTCTTTTCCGTAACCATCAGAAGTGAACAGGCATATGATAGTCTGTTCATCTCCCTTTATGACTCGGATGTCACCTACATCTGCCTTATATGAACGGTAAATTTCATAAGCCTTTGGGAACTTATTCGCAAACGTAGCGGCCACACCGCTTCCCCAAGTTCTCCTACAGTTACAAGCATGGAGAAGGATCGAAGTGGTATCACTAAAAAGATCACCTTTCACATATTCAATAGCCATCTAATTCTCCACGATAAAAACAGGTACGAAACTGTTATCTCTCTTGTCTATGAGCCAAGGGTAGTCAAGGCCGAATTCCCAATAGAGATTTAAATTCTCAAGTGCTTTATCCGTGTTGCACGCTTCTTGCCAAAACCAATACTCTGACATCTCAAGCTCTAGACGAAGGGCTGGGGTTTGCATTACCTCACCCCAAGTAACAATCTTCCCATCATCTGTTCGGATAAGAACATACTTGTCCAGTTTGTCTGGATCTTCTTCGAGAAAGAAATCTAATGGCTTAACCTCAGCCCAACAAGGATCGGTGAACCCCACGAGCTTCTTTAGGTTATCGAAAGGTGAGTTGAGTGGGAGGACAAGCATTTTAAGCTCGTGCAGTCGTGCCAAAAGAGCTTGAAACTTCTTGTGTTCATAGTAGTTATTGGTCGGTAGAAGATGTGTGTATTCACGACCTTCATAAATAAGTTTGCGATCCTCAGCAATCTCTATGTCACCTATAGATGACGGACTAGCACAAGGCACAAAGGAGACAAGATTACGATCTCCTTGCTTTGTGGGAGGTTGTTTACTATCCCATGCCATAAAGCCAAGGCATGTTGTTTTTTCCGACTTAAAAGGGAATTTCATAATAGGGTACGGCAAGGAGTCAGACAGCGTGTCTAAAAGAGGTACAACTTTAGAGCTGTAACCAAAACCCTTAAGAGTACCTTCAGGTAAGGTTCTAAATTTGAATGCCTTCGGTACGAGATAGTTATCCGCATTGAGGCTAACAAACTTTGCTACGCATTGGATTATGGGAATTTTAGACGCAAGACGTAGGTTCAATGGGTACAAATGCCCTGATAATGAGTCGAGAAGATTATTAAATCTACGTGTCCAGAAGTAATATTCACTGGCTGGAACCAGAGCAACGTAAGACGAGATACGATGCTCTGGAAATAAATAACGAAGTGTTTTAATTTGATCTTCTGTTCCGCTAATGATCTTCATCGCTTTTTACCTCACTTAGTTTCTTCCGAAACATTGTACACTAGAATTAGCTACACAGCGAGTTTTTACTTAATAATCCATAATCCTACACTCAAGTACTGCATTTATTGGGTGAGAGACTTTAGCTATAATTAAACTCCCATTTACAGCAACACGTTTTCCTTGGTTCACCATTTCAACATGACCTTTAAAGGAGCCTGTTTTACCACGTAGTGTTACATCTTTGCTCTTCGTTCCAGTTAATAGGTGTTCACCAAATAATAAGGTGAGGGTGGTATGTCTTTTGTGCTCATACATGTTCAAAGCCAAACCACCATCATCACACAAAAGCCACGGACTATCTTTACCTAGTAGGATGTTAGGTAAAACAAGACCAACAATAAGAACTAGTATTTTAATCATCCAATCTCCGTATTAAACTTTATCTTTCTCATCTTTAGATACCAATTCGGAAACTCGTGCATAGTATTTACATGCTAGTTTAATCTCCTCCTCGGCCTTACTGCGAATTTCAAGTGTTTCTAATCTATAACTTAGCATTTGTTCATTGAGTGCTTTTGCCTGTTCAAATGCTTGCGTAGCGTCTTTCATAAGTTTTATAAGTCGTCTGTAAAAGTAAAGAGAAACCAAAGACCAAGCCCAAGATAGAATCGGGACGGTAAACCATATGGCTCCTATTATCCAAAAGTTAAGACTGTAAATGTCAACATTCATTACTATACCCCTTTATTTGTTAGTGTGCTGAATAGTTCCCTTGCGTGAGTGCCGAGAACTTCAATAGTGCGAAGATGTAGGTCATCTAGGTTTTCTTTAGTTTGGGTACGAAGGGTATCAAGGACTTTGAACGTAGCAATACAATCCTTTAAAGCAAGAGCTTTGAGGGCTTCTTGATCTGCTGCTGGGGTTGCTATTGGTAGATCTTCGATATTGAAATCAACCACCTTGTTCACTTGGTCAGCACGCTCAGTTAGCGTACTCATACAGGATTGTAGTATGTCAACACACTCTTTAATAGCAGGACCAGCGTTCTTCTCTGGAAAAGCATAACTTACCAAATCCGCTAATGAGGATACTTTAGGTAGCATCTCATTAGCCAAGTTGTTCAGTTCTTCATTGGTCATTGTGTTCGTGTCCATCATTGTTTTCTACCTCTTTAGTTGTGATTGGAATTAACTCGTTTCTCATTATATCTACATTAGACGGAGCAGCGATCCCTAGCTTAACGGCACCACCTTGGACGTGTTTGACCAAGATTTTTATGTCTTGGCCAATTAGGATTGCTTCTCCAGCTCTTCGTGTGATTACTAACATGTTACAATCTCGGATCAAATGTAGCTTCTTGCTTCTCTTCAAAGATGAGTTGTGCGAAAAGACTATTGTAGTTTTTGTTCTCAACAGAGATCTCCCCTCTAGGGATCTCTAGCATTCTTTTTCCGTACTCAAACTCGTCTATAGAGGTTTTTAACTTACGATCAATTCTTTTTTGTTTGACCAGCCTTGTATACTTGGGAGGATACAGGTAGTCATACCCATAAATAATCGAGAGGTAACGCTCGCTACGGACTTTTAGAAAAGGTGCAACCCCTTTTTCGTATGTCTCAGGTTTAACAACCACACCTTCCAGCTCACGCTCCATGATGGAGTTATAGAACTCTTCGGCCTTAGTCAAAGCATCTGGATCGTCAAGATCGATTGTTGCGCTAGTATCATCTGACAAAAGTTTGAACTGCTCGCTGTTAGGCATATCAAAGTAAAAAGTTTCAGAGCCATCTGGTTTAATTGCTTTGAGAAGACTAAATGGTTTGAACTCGATCTTCCCTTGGGAAGCAAATAGTTCTAACTGTCGTTTGTACGTAGCGAAATACATCTCTTGTTCTTCTAGTGGAACCCACTGGAAATTTTTGATCTCTTCATAGCCAGCCACTTTGTGTGGAGACAACTCTTGTTTTATGGCATCCCTAGTTAACTGACTACACAGTTTAGCATAACCACTCTCGTCGTACTCTTTCCGCAGATCAGCAAGCATCCCCTCGAAACCAGTTTCTTTTAAAAGGTTAATTTCTGATTGGATACCAGCCTCAACAGGACGGTATTGAGATTCGATCAGACCTTTGCCTAGCGCATACCACGGCATCAATTCACAATCGAGATAAAGCCATTCAAAACCATTCTCATCAGCATAAGGTTTTAGCCTAGCCAGTACAGAAGCATAGGCTTCGGTCAAATCGACATGGTCAATTAGATGCCCACGTCTTGTCGATGTATAACTTTTACTTACATCAAGGCAATTCAAAAATAGCTCTGCTCGTGAACCCATATATTTGGGTTGAAGACATACCCGATTAATTCCCTTATGTTTAAAGTACTCTAAGGCTTTTGCCATAGTCTCCAGCTTCATATTCTGAAGATCTTTGTCACTAGGGGACATTGTCCCTGAGATGTAGTTGATTTTATTCTTCGCAGCCCACCTTATTCTAGATAATTCTTTATGGTCTAAGGTAGTTAGATCAACTTCGGGTAGGAGTACCGTAGCAGCATCCTTCCGTGTGAACACCTCAGCTAGTTCTTCTCTAGCAGGTAGCTTAGATTGTACGGCTGTGAAGTGGACTTGGTTACCTACTATAGATGCCGCAGTTAGGCGACCACCTTGAGCACAACCCGTGTCGATACCAATTTTGTTTTTAACTCTCGCCACGTTTTTAACCCTACAATGACCAAACACATGGAAGGGTTTATTATTTGTCGCCACCGTCTGAAGAAACATTAAAGCATCTTCAAAGCGTTTGCTGTACTCTGCGTTAGTCTCACCATCTAAGCGACGAGGATAGACAAAGTTTCTTTGGTTTTTACGTGCTCCAAGATACATCTTCCCTAACGAACTTTCTTCACATGGAGAGTGGGTAGCAATGAAGTTACGACCGATGAGGAAATCTTTCGACATCTCTTTTAGGACGCAAAATTTTTCCGCTACCTCCGGCTTCGACGCAAGAAGCTGGGTAGTAGGAAAGTGGGTATCCATGAAATCCTGTGGAGGTAGGGATTTAGGATTTAGCTCCTTCTTAAGATGTTTGTAGACAAAGTTCTCATGGTTACCTGTAACAAACTCAAAGTGTTCTTTGTTATCGAAGAGAAAGTTGATGACTTTCACTACTCCATCTATGCTTGGTCCGTCGATAAAATCCCCTATAATAATAGGTCTTTTAGCGGATGGCTTATCCACAATCTTACCGTCAACAATCTTGAAGTTAAGTTTATCAAGTAGTTCCATTAGAGCATCGAAGCATCCGTGGATATCCCCGATGATTGGATACTCTATGTGGGTAGGGAGAAAGTGTGATGCATATTCAGCAGCATCAGTGACTTGAACTTCGATGTCAGAGAAATCCTTCTTCTTAATATAGAGTATATTATCGAAATCTCTTTTTCTAATTTCGGCCATTACTGTTCGGTTAAGACGATTAATATGAGCTGACACAATTGTCATATTATGGGTTTCGCTTATATACTTAGAATACTCGTCTCGGTCTTTATACGAGAACACCACGCAGCAGGTGTTGTAGTTAGCTTGGCGAGCAATCGAAGTTATTTTGTTACGGAACACAAGGTTTAAGCCTGTCGTATCCACAATGACTATTTCGGCATTGACAGGATAGGAGGTTACTAGCTCCAGTTTCTTATGAAGGAGATCAAACGCCTGTTCACTGACGGCCTGCATCTCAAGTGTATTTCGGTCGTAATTGTATGTGAGATCTGAAGAGCCTAATAGCTCTCTTCGAATATCATCTGAACTTAGGTACTGAATATTGGCACTACCGAGGCTATCCGTTAGCTGCTTACGAGCTTGGGGAATTAATACGTTCTTACTGAAAAAAGATTTTCCACTGCCCGACGGTCCGACGAGAAGAACGACCGTATGTACTTTTAGGTTTAAAATCATTTAGCTTTCCTTACGGGTTGTAATAACCGAAGTAGCTCGCTTCCGAGGATTCGGTATTGCCCACTTATTTTGTTTGCAACTAACTTCTTCGATTTGATGATTCGAAGAAATGTACTTCTACTGATCTTTAGTAGTTCTTGAACCTCTAAAGGAGTGTAGACCTCAGTTGGAAGTATCGGTCGTGGTTCACTAGTTATTTTCTTTTTAGGCTCTTTTTTCATGGTAGCACCTTAAATCGAACACCTAGAGATACAGGAATGTCGTTTACTTTGTCGCCTATATCGAAGAGCGTAGTTTCTACTGCACCTCCCATAATATGAGCGTAGCGGCTATTTAAGGAAGCTAGTGCCGTTTCTATCCAAGCACAAAACTGGTCTTGGTTAAATTCAAAGACATGATCTGGATGCCGCATCTCCTTATCACCGACATCAAAATAGAACTGGTTAAAATCGGAATTCGGTGTTGTGATAAGTACTGAGTTGCAGTTTTTAAATGACAAACACTTATGAACAAGTGTTGTTGCAGCTTCTACGCTCATATGCTCAATGACTTCACCGAGAATAAAATCAAACGGTTCATCAGGAAGAGCACTAGAGAAGAAAGTATCAATAGAATCCAACACAGTGACGTTGAGTATAGAATACTTATTTATTTTTCTAGTAACCGAAGTTCGGCACGTCTCATTAAGGTCAATAGCATAATACTTTTTCCCTTTGAGAAGTCGTTTGGAGAATGCCAACATAGTTAGACCTTCACCACAACCTACATCAACTATATGGTTCGAGAAGGTTAGTCCATTCGCAATAGCGTCTTGACGCATGAGAACCGTATCACCATAAACCATCTTAATTGAGTACAAGCTCGAAGTTTCTAGGAGCTGTTGGTGCTTTTTGAAAAAGCGGTGATTCCTGAGTAGCTCTGATTTATATTTATAGCGAATAAAATAGGGTGCATCAATTACGGAGAGAGAGTTAAAATATTTATCAACCGTCTGCTCGTCTCGTGCGAGGTACTCCGTATCAGTTCTAACCACCACAAAGACTGCAAATAAATTAATTAAGTTAAGTAGGTAGTACAGTGACTTGTTAGTTGTAAAGGCCACTCTGTAATATTTATGAGCAACTTCTTCAGCTACGATCTCACACTCATTTACAAAATGTTTGGTGAAAGCTGACAGTGTACGTCTGTTGTCCATACGTATCATATTGAGTATGATTGTGTTGGTGTAACCGTTTGGATCTAGCTTCTCGTCTCGTTTTTTTAACGCATCCCTAAATACATCAGTGATTGCATTCAGCACAAACTGAGCACTGCCATAGCGAGTTGTGTTGACGTATTCAAACTCTTGGTCTTTGTACTCAGGATATGAGATGTCATTAAAGGCATCTCTAAAATAGATGTTGTATGTTCGACCTTCATCGGAAAAATAACCAAATACCGTTCCTTTGCGGAGGGATCGTGCAAACAGTCCCGACGTAGGATTCTTCTTAATCAGGTACGAATACTCTGGATTTGTAGATTTAAGTTGTAAGAACGCCATATCCCGTTTACCCTTTTGCTATTGGAAACCCTTTAACCGCAACGGTATCTGTTATCTCTTTGATGCTATCAAGCAAGCTATCTAACTTCTGCCTACTATCAGCGAGTACTTTTGCATCAGAAGATAAGTTATCAGGTGCTTGAGCAGAAGCTGGAGCTGGAGCATAAGAGGGTGATTGGACAGTTTGCCCTGTAGTAAAATTTCTTTCGAGTTGTTCTCGCTCAATGGCCTTTATAAGCCACATATGAGACTGTTCAAGTTGTGTAATTGCCCATACTTTTTCACGACTATCACCAAGTATGGTAGCTAGAGTTGATTCTAATGTGTTGTATGTAGATGTAATGTTTTGAAGTTTGGCACTAACTTCAGAATCAAGAACGATAGTATTGAATGGCATGACTTTAACCTTTCCAAATGAAATCAATATATTACGCTTAAGTCAGATAACAATTGCAGTCTAAGTATAGTCTCATGTAATATTATACGGTCGCATAACTTGTCAATCAGTTCTAAAAGATCTCAAAGATATCTACAATATCAGTTGGGAAGTAGGACTATACACTATGAGGTGAATAGAGATGAACGATACTGAAATGAAGGTGAGTGTTAGTGGAACTACTGTATATAAAGCCGTAGCGAACTACCTTAAAAATAATGAAGAGCTAAAGGAGCACATTCGGACTGCCGTATCCAAAGCGTTAGAGAGCGGCTCCCTAGAGCAAGCGGTACTCCGTCAGGTTGAGCATGAGATTCGACGCTATTATTATGAGAAGACTTTAGAGAAGGATATCGACAAGATAATTAAGAGGCAGGTGGAAGAGAGAATACGAGAAACCCTACCTAAAAAAGATATATTATTAATGGTTAAGAAGGCTGTATCTGCAATGTTAGTAGGTGGAGTTTGATATTGTGTATTAAATAGCAGTGTGGCATAAAGATGGCTTGTATAAAAACTAATAACGATAAGCGAGATGGTATATGACAATCATATTTGATCAGTATGGGTACACAGATGGTACGGCTGCTTGTGCTAATTTATGTTACAATGTTTCTGATACCCCGACGATATGGATTCATGATGTAATTGTAATGTACCATCTTCCTGTCTTTAGATGGGAAAAAGAAACCAAAAAAGCCCTGACACTTGAAAGTGCGTTGGCTTCTGGGAACCACCCTATCATCACTTATATACATAAAGGTGGTAACCCACCCAAGAGAGCTAGAGTTTACCATTTGAACAAAGAAGGTTTAGCTTTGTTGTGTAAGTGTGCTTTACTGCAAGGTCGTAAAAAAGAAGAAGCTATGGCTATTCTTAAAGAGTTGAATGTTGAGGTAGACAGTGAAGCCTTAGCTCATCTAACTAAAGAGGAAGAGCCGACGAAAGAAGTTAAAGCTAAAGAGAAAGAGACTATAGTAACGGAACCTACTGAGCCTACGGATATAGAAGAAAATGATGATACAAATTCTCTAGTCCTAGCTACTGAGATTGTGGAAACCACAAAGCTGGAAGAAATAAAAGATACGTCAATATATTCATGGCAGAAATCAGATGTTATTTTAAGCAAATCTTTTGCCAATCATTGTGGTGTGGCCGTCAGGCATTTGAACCAACGGATTAGAAAACTGAAAGCCTCAGATAGCTTGGTAGAAGGTATTGATTTTATTTACTTAGATCAAAAAGTCGCATCAGCATGGTGCGTGGTCGAAAAAGTCGGCCACGTTTCTGAGAATGAAATTCGGTGTGGACTTTACCTTTTGACGCAGGTCGGAGTTAACAATTTAGCAAAACACCTTAACAACGAGAGAGCAGCAGCACACTCCGATGGGGTTAGTCTTGCTGCTGCGATCACACAAGACCTAATGCGTAATGGCAATGCATCTTCTTGGCTTGATTCTTCCAAAATATTAAATGTGCTTCAGACATTGGCCGACATGTGTTCTCGCCATATAGATATTGCAGAGCGTATGGAGATTGCTTATAAAGAGGCATCAGAGACTAATAAGGCATTATTACAAGCATTAACCCCAGACAATATCCCCTTGAAACAATCTATGATGGGATTAGTTAGATCTGTAGATGAAGAGAAGTTTCTTAATTTCATTCGAAATACGGTAGATAATTCTGTTGATGCTAAGATCTATTCTGGCGAAGAATCTATACCAAGTGATTTAATAGGTAATAGACAAAGGCGACAAGAATACTTCCCAGCAATAAGTGAAACAGTCATATCTCGGTTTTTAGATAGTAAACGGCATGAATTTAGATCTTGGGGACTACAGAAAGAGGGTAGGGTGTTAGAGACTAAGTCCTATATAAGAGAAGGTATGGATCAGAGACAATTTGAATTTTTTAGTGAGATTACTTATATCAACACTACAGACAATTACTTTAAATTTAATCATCCCAATGTTGGTAACTTTATAGTTATGCATTCTCCCTCCAGAGGAGTACCTGAGAGTAAGGTACGACAAGAGTTGAACTCGTTTATGTATTTCTTTACTAAAAACAATAAACAATACACATACTCACATCAAAGTAAATCAGTGATTTCGATTACTTGAGTACGAGGTTATCTTTAAAATAAGGAGGACGGTATGCGTAATGTACTATCGGTGATGTACCTAACTTTAGGTTTATGCGCCATTCTTACTATAGGTTATGGCGGCTTTAGATTGTACCGTTGGTTCAACTGGACATACGGTTACGAGCAAAGAGTTAAGCAAACCGTGGAAGAAATGGTTAAACCTGAGTGTTTAAAATAATATGGAAAACAAGGCAAATTGGTTCTGAAAAATATTATTCGATGTTAGATATTATTAGTACCTGCAATTACAACCAAATACTTGGGTTACTAAAATTACTAGAATTTGAGCGTGATAAACGGATGATATTACCAGAGTACTTTAAAAGCTCACTATAAAACTAGGGTATTTTTATTTAATTTTAGACTGTTACATCTCTGATTAAAGTTTTCACTGACACTGCCGATCATACTCTTAAAGGAGGTGAGTCATGTCAGAAGAAGACTACATCGATACACTGGCTCAAGAGTGTCAAGATGAACAGGACTTGATTCTAATGCTGGACAAATAAAACCAACCAAAATTTCCCCTTCAATTTTAATACATTAAACACTACCAAATTAACATAGCACGCTGCTGCGATATTTTTCGCAGTTCGGTGTAAACGACTTGTTAATAATAGGTGGACTGATTTAAGAAGGGGTTCCTATATGGATTATAATAAAACAGATAGAGTCAAAAAGTATACCCATGCGTATACCCATCCGTTGAACTGCAAAGCAGAAGATTGCCCTCTATTCTCGGTATGTCCTCAGTTTAAGACTTACGGGGATTACTTATATGCTAAGAGTAAAGTTGCTCTGATGTTTGTGTTTGATAACCCAAGTCAGATAGACGTTGAGAATTCCATCCCACAAGTTGATGAGGCTGGGTTGATGTTCAGAAAAGAATGGCTCGAACCATTCTTTGGTGCGGTTTCTATGAAATCGTATCTTATCTCACATTTGGTAAGAGCACCTCTTACCAGAAACCCAACTACGGCAGAGATGGCTTATTGTTGGGATCATTTCTACGATGAGTTGATGACACATAAACCAGCGACGATTGTTGGGTTTGGTTCAAATATTTTCCCACAACTTTACATGAAAGCAAAGAATAAGGAAAAGCTCCCCGATCCGAACACAAGTGTTTCTAGACTACGTCAGACACCAATGGATATTCAATTTTCCAGCGATTACACAGCTAAGGTGTTTATCGGATATTCCCCCAGCTACGTTGGTAAAGCACCACACGCAAGGAAGGATTTCCATGCGGATCGTGACCGTGTCATTGGTTACCTATGCCCATCCAAGAAGGTAGTAGAAGATATACCTTACATTAATACTGATAACGTCCAGTTAATTAAAACTGTAGATGAGGCTCTTGAGGTTATAAACAATCTAGCTTACGGGCTACCAAAGGATCGGTTTTTTGATTTAGCCTTTGATACGGAAACAGAGAATTTAAATCGTGCTTTCAATAATAAATTTCTTTCTTGGCAGTTCACATGGGATCAAAATCAAGCTGTCTTTATTCCTATTGATCATCCTGATATGCCTCTGTTTGCTAAGATCGAAGATAAGGTAAAGCTAATTAATGCGTTTCAGAATCTTTTAAATAGATCACCAGAGGAGTCGAGGATTTCATGGATCGTCGCACACAACGCTAAGTTCGACTTCTCACTTCTTTACGGCCTGTATCGCATTCTACCTAGAGGGACAATCCCAATCTGGGATACCTTACTTGGAATGCATTGGATAAACGAGAATAGAAAAAGTAACAGTGCCTCGTATGAAGGTAAGCCCTACTCCCTTAAGACACTTAGTACAGAGCTATTAGGTTTCTCTTACAAGAGTGAGCAGCTCGCAGCACGAGCAGATGGTGATCTAGTTTCCTTACCCTTCTCGGAGTTGGTAAATTATGGTGGCACTGATACTATTTTAACGTGGCATCTAAAACAGAAGCAGATGCGATTGGCAAGTCTACAGCCTGATAAAGCCCTCCCGAAGCTAGAGCGGTTTATGCGGAATTACTATTCTCCTGCTAGTCGAGCAATAGCCTTCATGGAATGTAACGGTCTTTATGTATCAAATGAACAGCTTCAATATCTGCAAGGAGAAAACTCCCCGATCTGGAATCGGATTGCTCGTATTGAGAATGTTGAATTGCAAGAGTCACCAGAGGTACGTGCCTTTAGGGAATCAAAAAAGAGTGAAGCCAACGCTGAATACGAAGACGATCTATGGGGTGATACGGTAGATAATACGGAACTAGAGCCGTTTAACCCAAATAAGAAAGACCAAGAGACAGCATTCTATTTGGACTTTCTTGGTTTAGAGCCTCTTGCGATGAGTAAGAAGACACAAAAACCTACTCTTAATAAAGCGTTTCTTAATCACTATGCTGCTCCAGAGGCTTACCTAGCGTTGGATAGTATTAAGCCTTATTTAGCTTACTATAAAACCCCATGCGGTCAAGACGAGGAAGGTGATCCCATCTTTCCTAAAAACCCATTGCAACTTATTTTGGAGTATAGGGAGCTAACGAAACTAGGTAATACCTACCTAGAGAGTATTAGCGAGATGATTCAAGACAAGAACGGTGACTGTATCGATAACCGTGTTAGAGCGTCATACTGGCTGGCAGGTACTGACACGGGCAGATTATCTAGTAGTAATCCAAACCTTCAAAACCTTCCTGCTGGAAGGTCGAAGATGGCTAAGGAAATTAAAAACCTGTTTCAAGCCGAACCGCCATCGAAACGCTTTAAGCAAGGTACTGCTCTCATCCAACTTGACTATAAGACCGCAGAAGTTAGGTGGGCTGCTATTTTCGCAAACGATAAAAATCTAATTCGGCTTTTTAACGAAGCCCACGACTCTCTAGTACGAGCTTGTTCACCTGACGTTGTGATGACGAACGAGGAGTTTGAAGATACGCAGCTTGCCTCGGATATCCACCGTAGAACAGCAGCTCTAATGTACGGAATAGATCCAGCTAAGGTGTCTAAGGCTCAACGTCAAGCTAGTAAATGCTTAGTAGGTGATACGAAGTTATTCACAAACAAAGGGGTTGTTACTATTGAGTCGCTCGTGACGGATAAGACGGATGATCATTGGCAGCAGAGGTTGGAAGATGTAACTGTTGCATCTTCTCAATACAAAACCAAAGCAGTTGGGATAAACCACAAGTGGGTGGATTCGACTATTCGTGTTAGAACGAAAACAGGAATTGAAATTGAAGGTGATTCTGAACATCCATTGCTAGTATGGCAAGATTGCCAACTAGTCGAGAAGGAGTTATCTGAAATTAAGATAGGGGATTACTTAGTAGTACCTCGCACTAACGATATTTGGCCGAGCGAATCTCCAACCATCTCTGCTTACGTGGAGAACAAACAAGACACTAATGATTTAGAGGATACGGTATCGTGCTTAGTATGTGGGGAGAAACATGGAAATCTAAATAGGCATCTAGCTACGCATGACTTGGATCTGCAATCTTATCGGAATCAATTTCCAACCGCTAAGATGGTTTCTCCGATGCAGATTGCTAAGAGAATGAATTCGTTATTAGGTACGGAGTATAATAAGATCATACCCAGATACCCGACCAAATTAACACCCTCATTGGCGAAACTACTAGGGTATTTAGTAGCTGAGGGAGACGGGCAGCGTTATACCATGAGCGGCCATGCTGATGATGCAAAAGAAATGTTGTCAGATTTTATGGCTTGTTTTTACGAGTGCTTCGGTTCACCCGTCGAGGTGTCCGAATACCGAGAGTTTACGTCCACAGGTGTGATAAGACTACCTCAGAAAGTTGTACGCTACCTATTAGATGTAGGTTTGATTCAAGGCTATAGTGAAACACAAAGAGTTCCTGACATTATGTTTAGAGCAACTAAGTCAGAGATTAAAGCCTTCCTTAGTGCTTATTTTGAAGGTGATGGTAGTGTGAAGTCTAATCAAATTGTCGTAACGTCCGCATCTTCTCTTTTAATGCAAGACATTCAGCTACTTTTACTTAGTATGAATATTGTGAGTACTAGATTCACGGAAGAACGTATAACCCCAGTAGGAAAAGAAGTTAGATCTTATTACGGCTTGAGACTAGGGATACGAGATTCTCGGTTATTCCACGAACTAATTGGATTTGTTTCCATACGAAAGCAAGCACAAGCAGCAGGACTACCACAAACGTCTTCGGGTAGGGATTGTATCTATGGCCTAGAAAAACTACTTACAGAGCTAAAGAAGACTTACAAGAGGGGTAGGAGATGGGTTATAGAGAACCAACAAGTTAGATTTGGAGAACGAATCACAAAAGGAGGTAACTCAGAAGTAACCCGTGAGTTATTAACATCAAGACCTTATGTATTAGATGCATTAAAAGTTTGGTCTACCTCTGTGAATAACTTTGTGTATCAAGATATTAAATGGTTACTAGATACAAAAGCAGCGTTGATTCCTGTGGAGGATATCTCAGTTAGCTATGGTCGTACTAAAGTTTATGATATAGAAGTGGAGGATGCTTCCCACACCTTCATTGCTAATGGACTACTATCAAAAAATTGCATCACGTTTGGTCTACTTTTTGGCATGGGTGTTCAAACCTTAGCGGCTAATAACGGATGGTCAGAGAGCGAAGCTAAAGAGAAAGTAAATATGTTCTTCGCTGCGTTCCCCGACTTAAAGAGATGGCTTGATGAGATCCCTAACATCACAGAGAAAAAGGGTTACGTTGAGACTAAGATGGGGAGGCGAAGAAGGCTTGAAGATCTCTTTCAAAATTCCGATTTTAAAAATAGAGCTAAAGCTAAACGCCTATCTATGAACGCACCGATTCAAGGTCAGTCTTCAGATGGAGGAACAATCGGATTATGTACCTTTTTGCAGCACCTCCTAGATAATAATTTAGAGCGACGCTGGATTGTTCAAAACGTAGTTCATGACTCGTGCTTGGTTCAAGTTCCGATTGAGGATATAGATAAGGCACTTGTAGTTATGCAGCACTACTTTGTACAAGGGATGGCTGATTATATTACAGAGCATTTCAACTTCACCCTACCCCTACCGATTGAATGTGAAATTGAGGTAGGTCTTAAATACGGAGATCTGACAAAATGGGACGGTAGACCTTCTACACTACCTGCACTCATAGAAAAGATAAAGGCAGATGCACAGAAGCTGTGGTACACAAAAAAAGATAAAGACGGCAAACCACCCGAAAATTTTGACTTAGTTAAGTGGAAAGGGAAGTAAGGTATGAGTAGACAAGACTGGGTATGGCAACCGCACGCAGGTCATTTTATAGGAGGAAGAGACTGCAAGTTCTTCCTAAACACATACGTTAATGGATACATTATCAGCACTGTCGGGGAGTATTTTCCTGACTCTAGATTCACCTTTTTTTCGGGCTTTAAACACCATAGTTTCGTACTTCCTACCATCCCCTATCTCCTCATAGCCAACCTTCTTAATGTAGTCGGCATCCCTAACATCGCCTACCCCTTCCAGTTTTACCTCTCGTGACTTAGCGTATATTTCTCTTACTCTTATCAAACCA
>Ga0315289_10008209_pt1 | contig 15125 bp, 14 predicted proteins | sample YL17G11_40_MG_FD_203452 | JGI IMG/M metagenome (GOLD analysis project Ga0315289, IMG submission 203452) | Sediment microbial communities from Yellowstone Lake, YNP, Wyoming, USA - YL17G11_40 | ecosystem: Environmental > Aquatic > Freshwater > Lake > Sediment | place: USA: Wyoming | collected... | reverse complement strand
GTGGGTGACAAGGGCGGTGCCGCCGAGCTAGTGCGGCGCATGGGCGGCACCGCCTTTCAGGCCCGCAAGCTGGGCCAGGCGGTGCACATCTGGGACGCCATGCTCCACGGCGAGGTCACCATCTTCCTGGGCCTGGCGGGGGCGATGGTGCCGGCCGGCATGCGCTCTGTGGTTGCCTATCTCATCGAGAACCGCCTCGTCGATTGTGTGGTGAGCACTGGCGCCAACCTCTACCACGACCTCTACGAATGCCTGGGCTATCGTCATTGGCAGACCGGCAAGGATATCGATGACGTCCGCCTGGCCAGCCAGCAGGTGTATCGCTTCTACGATGTGCTGGCCAGCGAGCAGGACTTCTCGCAGGGCGAGGCCTTCATCACCGACTTCTCGCTGACCCTGGACCCCTCGCGCTTCTACACCACTCGCGAGTACTTCCATCTTCTCGGGCGGGCGCTCGTGCCGGTGGCCAAGGAGGAGGGAATCCTGACGGCGGCCGTCCGGCAGGGCGTTCCGATCTACTGCCCGGCCCTGGCAGACAGCGTTTTCGGCCTGTCCATAGCCGAGGGCCGCCTGCGCAGCGGCGTTCGCATCACCTTCGACATCATCGCCGACGTAGTGGAGATAGCCCGCATCGCCACCGAGGCCAAGTCCAGCGGCGTCGTCTACATTGGCGGCGGCACCCCCAAGAACTTCATCCAGCAGGCGGCAGTGGCCGCCTATCTCTTCGGTCGCGAAGGGTCGGGCCATGACTACGGCATCCAGATCACCATGGACCAGCCCGACTGGGGCGGGCTATCAGGCTGTACCTTCGAGGAGGCTCAGTCCTGGCGCAAGATGGCGGCCGATGCCACCTTTGTGACGGTGCGGGCCGAGGCCACCATCGCCCTGCCGATCATCGTCAGCGCCCTGGCTGAGGGCGGCGCCCAGGCCATCCGCGACCGGCGGCGGCCTGTCCTCTCCTTCGAGGGCGTGGCTGAAACGTAGCGGCGGCCCATGGCCCAGGAACGCTTCTTCCCCCGCACCACCTTCGCCGCCATCCCCGAGGAGTACGCTCGCTTCGAGCGTGCCCGCGCAGCCATCCTGCCTGTCCCCTACGGGAGCACCGGCAGCGGGCGTGCTGGCTGCCGCGAGGGGCCGCGGGCGATCATCGATGCCTCGGAGGAGATGGAGCTGTACGACATCGACCTGGAGTGCGAGCCCTATCGCGTGGGCATCCATACCCTGGCGGAGGTGGTGCCCCACACGGGCAGCGCCGAGGCCATGGTGGCGCGGGTCGAGGAGATAGTGGGGGAGCTGCTGGACGGCGGCAAGTTCGTGGTGACCCTCGGGGGCGAGCACACGCTGACCGTGGGGGCCGTGCGGGCGTACAGGCGGCGCATCGCCAACCTCTCCCTTCTTGCCCTGGACGCCCATGCCGACCTGCGGCAGGAGTATCTGGACACCCCCTACAATCACGCCTGCGTCCTCCGCCGCCTCCTGGACGACGGCTGCCCCATGGTGCAGGTGGGGCTGCGCAGCGCCACCCGTGAGGAGCACGAGCTCATCCGCCAGCGGAAGATGCCCTTCTTCTCGGTCTCAGCCTATCGTGCGCTGGCGGGCGGCCCAGGGGAGGTCGTCTCCCGCCTGAGTGAGGATGTCTACGTTAGCATCGACCTGGACGTCTTCGACCCGTCCCAGATGGCGGCGGTTGGCACCCCTGAGCCAGGGGGCCTCCTGTGGGACGAGGTGGTCGGTCTGCTGGCGGCTGTGGCCAAGGAGAAGCGAATCGTGGGCTTCGACGTGACGGAGCTGTCGCCCCGCCTGGGGCCTTTTGCCAACGCTCAGTTGGCGGCCAAGCTGGCCTATCGCCTCATCGGCCTGGCGCTAGCTGCCCCCGAACGGCCCTGATCTGCCCCAGGTGCTCGCGGGCGTGGTTGGCCATAACCCCGGCCTCCAGAGCAACGGTTATGGGCCCCCGCTGCTCGTGACGGCCGGGTCTCTGCCATTCGTCCTCGCTCAAGTTCTCCAGCAGATAGGCGACGCCGCCCCAGTAGGCTCTCAGGGCGGCCAGAAGTAGGGGCATGCTCTCGCTCTGGTAGTGGCGCTCGCGGGCCAAAGCTTCCTGGTCATAGGCAGCCAGAAACGGCTCTTCCTCGCTGAGCATGCGGTGGATGCGTTCTCCGTGGATCTCAGCATCATCGCGCAGGTGGCAGCACACCTCCTTGATCGACCACTCGCCCGGCGATGGGCGCCAGCACAGGGCGTCTTCAGAGAGGCCCCGTACCAGCTCCTCGATCTGGCTCGGTAGAGCCCGCAGAGCATCTATGATCTGTTGGTCAGAAGCCATTTCAGAGTTCTCTCCAAACCGCCCCGTAAACGGGGCGGCATCCATGCCCCCGCCTTATGGCGTTCAACTATTTAGATTCACCTCTGCGGGATGAATCCCGCAGCTTCCCCAAAGCTGAGGGTTTCAACCCTCAGGGGTGTTCTTATTTTCTTGATCACCATCAGGCGGGGGTCGCAAGCTCAGCTTTCTCCCTAGGTCGCCCTCGCCTCGTGCGCCCGCAGCCGCTCCTCGACTTGCCCGCGGCTGGGGATGGCCGCCGTGCCTGGCGCCTCCAGCGAGATGCTGGCAGCGGCGGCGGCAAACAGCGCCGCCTGCCAGGCATCGCCCGTCTCGACGTAGCGGCTGAGGAAGGCGCCGGCGAAAACGTCGCCAGCGCCGGTGGGGTCGAGTTCCTGGGCCGGGATCGCTGGCACCTGCCGCCAGCGCCTCTCGCTCCACAGGCGAGCCCCACCGGCTCCTCGCGTGAATGCCAGGATGGGCACCTGGGCCGCCCAGCGAGCCAGCGCTTCCTCCACCTCCGTGGGCGGCAGGTCCTCCTCGGACACAAAGAGGGCCCGGCTGCGCTTGAGGAGGAGGCGCGGCCGCCATTGGCGGGGCGATATCTGCTCCACCCGGCCGTCGGGGAGGACGGCGCGCAGCCACCCCTGGGTGGAGATGGCCAGCAGAGAGCGGGAAAAGCAGTGTGCCACCTCTTCCTCCACCTCGCCCACCAGCGGCCCCAGCAGGACGACCTTGGCCTCCCGGAACTCGCGCGGCACATCGCTGGCGGCGATTCTTCCTGCCCTTGCCCAAACGTATTGAAGCCGTCCTTCGGGGCTGTAGATGTTCTCGAAGGTGGTGGTTTCGCTGGCGGGGAGCAAGCGGACATCGATGTCGGGCAGGAGCAGCGACGGGTCTAGGTCGCTGGCAGCGCTGGTGAGCACGGCCGCACGCAGGCCCAGCTTGCTGGCGGTGAGGGAAGCATAGGCAGCCGTACCGCCCAGCCGCCAGCCTTCGGCCGTCCTGTCCTTAGCTAGGTGGCCGATGACGAGGAAATCGGGCGCCCCCATCGGAGTTTCTAGGGCGAGCGGCGCTTGAAGGAGATGGCCACCTTGCGGTTCTCTCCGTCGCCAAGGCTGAAGCTGGCGATCTGGGAGTCGTTGGCCAGAGCCAGGTGGACGATGCGCCTCTCGTTGGCGGGCATGGGCTCCAGGGTGATGGTGCGACCGCTGGTCTTGACCTTTTCGGCCAGGCGGAGGGCCAGTCCCTTCAGGTTTTCCTCGCGACGACGCCTGTAGCCCTCAGCGTCCACACTCACCAGGGCTTTCGACTTGAGCTGGCGACTCACCATATGGTTCACCGTGTACTGAAGGGCGGCGAGGGTGGAGCCGCGTCGCCCGATGAGGATGCCCAGGTCTTCCCCCGTCACGTCCAGGACGGCGCTCACCCTTCCCAGACCGTCGCCGGGGGTCTCGGGCGGGCGCGCCGTCACTTCGGCCTCGATGCCCATGAGCTCCAGCAGGCGCTGCAGGAACTCGACGGCCATCTTGATAGTGGAGCTCTCCAGAGCGACCTGCTCGGTGGTGATGGGTCTCACCAGAACGCGCGCATTCTCACCGCCGAGGCCAAACAGGCCGGTACGGCCGGCGCTGATAACCTCTACCTCAACCTGGGAGCGCTCCAGTTGAAGCTGCCCCAGGGCGGTGGCTATCGCTTCATCTACGGTCTTTCCGTTTGCCTCTACTTCTTGCATGGTTCGACCTCTTCTTGCGTTTACCCCCCGTCGGCAGGGCGGCCTCGATAGGGTCCTGGGCTGGCTCCTCCGCCTTGGGCGGCGGCCCCCCTCGACGGCTGTCTTGCTGGCCAGCCGGGGCGGAGGACGGCGGCATGAGGATGGTGCGCCAGTTGACCTGCTGTGGGCCGTAGATGAAGTAGTACATCATGACGCCGACTATATTGCTCATAGCCCAGTACACGCCCAGGCCGCTGGGGACCTGCAGGGTAAAGAAAGCGAACATGAGGGGCATCATCCACAGCATCATCTGGTTGGTCGATTGGGTGCGGGGGTCGATGGTGGGCGGGGTGGCCAGCCGCTGCTGAACGTAGGTCGAGGCGAACACTATGAAAGCCAGGATCAGGCTCGTGTCCGGCTGGCCCAGGTCCATCCAGAGGAAGGTGGTCTTCAGGGGCAGCGCCTGCTCGATGTACCCCCAAGGGTAGAGCCGCTGCGATAGGCCCAGAAAGCTCTCGGGCGTTCCGCCCACGGTGATCCTCAGGGCGCTGTAGAGGGCGATCCAGATGGGGAACTGAACAAGCATGGGCAGCAGGCAGCCCAGGGGATTCACTCCCGCCTCGTGGTAGAGCTTCATCGTCTCTTCCTGGCGGCGCTTGGGGTCCTTGTACTTCTTCTGGAGCTCCTGGATCTTGGGCTGAAGGGTGGACAGGGCGCGCGAGGAGCGGATCTGGCGTGCGGTGAGGGGCATGGTGAGCAGGCGCATCAGGAGGGTGAACAGGATGATGGCCACCCCAAAGTTGCCCAGGACGATGTTGTTGAGAACGATCAGGGCGTTGGTTATCGGGTTGACGAAGACGAGATCCCAGAGAGGCACGCCTCAGCCACCTCACTCACTCAGGACCAGCAGGACACTGCTGCCGTCCTTGTTCACTGTGAACAGGTCGCCGCCCTGAACGCTGACGTAGGCCATGGCTCCCTGGGCCAGGGGGTCGGCCAGGACAGTCCTGGCCAGCTCGGTCGGGCCCCAGATCGCCCGCCCATCCTCGGGATCCAGCCCGAACAGCCTGCCCTTGCGGCTAGCGACAAGCAGCACGTCGTCGAGGAGCAGCGGCGCCGCCCGCACGGGAGCCCCTGTATCGAAAGGCTTCTCCCACTTGGGGCTGCCGTCGCTCAAAGCCAGGGCGTAGACCTTCCCGTCCAGGCAGCCAGCGTAGACGCTGTCCCCCAGCACCAGCGGCCGCGTCCAGAACCAGTTGTCGGCCTTGAAGTGCCACTTCTCTTCACCGCTGGCGGCGTTCAGGGCGTACAGCCTGCGGTCCATCCCGCCCACAAGGAGGGTCCCGTCGGCGAGGACGGGCGTCGAGGCCACACCACCGTCAGCCTTGAAGCGCCACTTCTCTTCGCCGCTGGCGGCATCGAGGGCGTAGACCTTCTTGTCCATGGACGCCACGTAGATCACGCCATCCGCCACCAGCGGAGTCGACCAGATGCTGTCGTCGCTCTTGAACTGCCAGCGCAGGTTGCCAGTTTCAGCGTCGAAAGCGTAGACGTTGCCGTCGTCCGAGCCCACATACACCACTCCGTCCTGAACGACGGCGCTGCCGACGATGGGTCCGCCGGCCTCCGCCTGCCAGCGAATGTCGCCGGTCGCCAGGTCCAGGGCATACAGCCAGCCGTCGTAGGCACCAAAGAAGACGGTGCCATCAGCCACCGCTGGCGTGCTGTAGATGGCCACGGGCTCGATCTTGCTGCCGCCGGGATGCTTCTGGCCCTTGATGGGGAAGCGCCAGACCACCCGGCCGCCCGAATCCCCGATGTCGACCGCGGCCAGTTCTCCCCGCCCGATGCTGGCAACCAGTCGGTCGCCTGCCAGTGTCGGCCCTGCCCAGCCCTCGGGCCGGGCGATGCCGGCGCACGCTGTAGCAAGAAAGAGGGTCGCCAGCACCAGCAGGAAGGGGAAAGGCGACCCTAGGAGCTTTTCACGTCGAATCGTATTCCTCCTGGCAGAGGCGATGTTCGAAAGCTCGCCCTGGCTGGCCTGATCGATGGGCTAGGGGACGGGGTCACAGCCGCCGGCGCCGAAAGGATGGCAGCGGAGCAAGCGCCGCAGGGTGAGCCATCCTCCCTTTGCCAGACCGTAGCGCTCGACGGCCGCGTAGCCATACTGGGAGCAGGTAGGGAGGTAACGACAGGAAGGCGGCGCTGCTGGGGAGATGTGCTGCTGGTAGAATCGGATGGCTGTCAGGACTACTCGCTTCACTGTTCCTCCCCTGCCTGCTGGCCGACAGAGTCAGCCCCGTCCAAAAGGCGAGCGCGGGATAGCAGGTTGGCTATCGCCTCTCTTAATTCGTGATAGCTTGCCCTGGCAGCCAGAGGTCGTGCCAGAAGGATCACGTCCCACCCCGGCTGGACGGCCAGGGGACGCAGCCCCTCTCTCAGTCGCCGCTTGAGCCGATTTCGCACCACTGCCTTGCCCACGCGCTTGCTGACAACGAATCCGCAGCGGTGGTGAGGCAAGTCGTTAGGCAAGGCGCGCAACACCAGGAACCGGGTAGCCCAGGCGCGACCCTTCCGATAGACGCTAACAAAGTCCTTGCGTGCCTTCAGCCGTTCCCTCTTGTTCATATGGCGACAGCCTATGGCGGCAGGCCGCAGCTAGACGGTGAGACGCGAACGCCCCCTGAGCCGTCGGCGCTGGATTACCTGACGACCGCCACGGGTACTCATGCGAGCACGGAAGCCGTGCTTGCGCTTGCGAGGGATTCGTTTCGGCTGATAGGTTCGCTTGGGCACAACCCTCTCCGCTGCCTCAGGCTCCCGCCATTATACGCCAGGGTTCGCGGCGGGGTCAATTGAAACTTGCTGGCGGCAGGGCGGGTTCGCCGTTGGTGACTTGATTCTCGCCTCCCGCCTGGCAGTCGTTGAGGAGATGGTACGACAGCGCTAGTTGTTCTTTCAGGGCAGACCTAAAGGTCTGCAGCTACGAAACGAACAGCAGCCAGGGTCGTAGCTGCAGGGCTTCAGCCCTGCCTCTTGTCTGAAGGCGGGGGCATCAGATTCGCCTGCTCATGCCCCAGCCTTCAGGCTGGGGTCGCGTGTGGGCGGCAGGGCGGGCTCGTCTACGAGCCTGGGCTGGCCAGGAGGCTGGGATGGGTGGCACCGCCATAGAGAAAGCGGTACATGCCGTAGTTCTCCAGCACCACCTTTACAAAGGTGCGGGTCTCCGTAATGTCTATGAGCTCGACTAATAGGTCCATGTCCGCGGCAGGAAGGCTTTCCCACCAGCGGCTGGCGTTGCCCGGCCCGCCATTGTAGGCGGCCAGGGCGAGGAAGAGGTTGTCGTCGAAGAGATCGAGCTGGCTGTGCAGGTAGTGGGCACCGAACCGGATGCTCACCAGCGGCCGCATCAGGTCTAGGGTGGAGAAGTCTTCGATGTTCAGTTCTCGGGCGATCTCCGAGCCGGTGATGGGCATAACCTGGGCGAGGCCAAGGGCGCCAGCGGGCGATCCGGCCGTGGGGTCGAAGAAGCTCTCCTGACGGATGATGGCCAGTAGGAGGAGGGGTGACAGGCCGTTTTCGGCGGCAGCGGCATCGATGAGCGGTAGGTAGTCCAGGGGGTAGGCTAGCTCTAAAAGGGCGCGCGGGGCCTGCTCCAGGCGGACGTCGGGGCTCTGCAGCAAGTCGGTGGCGGCGCGGGCTGCCAGATGGGTTAGGCCGAGGTCGTGCAGGGAGCGCGCCAGCCGGTAGAGGCGCCAGGGCTGCGAACGGCTCTGGTCGATGAGCCAGAGGAACTCGTTGGTCGCCTCCCGGGCCAGGCCCAGCCGTTGGAGCTCCTGGCCCCGCTGCCAGGCTGGCAGCTCTAAGGGCGACATGCCGGCCGCCACGGCCTCCGGGCCCCAGCGGGAGGCCAGCCATCCTTCCGCTGCCTCCCAATCGGGGGCAGCCACGGCTATGGTCCCGTCGGGCCCGACAGGGAGGGCGACGGCAGCCTGGTCGCCGAGCCAGGCTGCCGCTCGCAAGCCATAAAAGCTAGCGCCGGCGGCCTCCAACGCCTGCTGGAAGTGGGCCGATGCTCCCTCCCCGTCATCGAGGAAGAGCAGGTCTGTCTGCCCCAGCCAGAGATGGGCCTGCGCCCGCTGCTCGGGGCTGGCGAAAGCGTCGAGCATCTCCGTCCAGGCGGCACTGGCCGCCGCCGGGTCGCTGGCCTGGTAGGGGATCAGGCCGCTGAGGAAGGCTGCCCTGGCCGCCCAGGGAGAATCGCGGTAGGCCTGCCAGAACTGTTCGTAGGCTGCGGCGGCCTCGAGCGGCCTATCCACTTCCTCGAGAAGGAGGGCGCGAGACAAGGCCGCGTCCTCGGCCGAAGCCCCGCTGGGGTCGAGCTGGAGGCATGCCTCGTAGTCGGCCAGGGCCTCTTCCGGCTCGTCCTTACCCTCGCGGATGGCCCCTCGATAGTAGTGGGCCGTCGCTGCCTGGGGCGCAGGCGGGTTGCCTGCCAGGAAGGAATCGAAGGCAGCCAGGGCCTGGTCGTAATCCCGCTGGCGGTAGTGGACGATTCCTTGAGTCAGAAGGTCCAGCGGCACCGCTGCCGCCAGGAGCGAGTCAAGGGCGTTCGTCGCCTGGGGTGACCCAGGGTACTTTTGTACGATGTCCAGCAGGGCCTGCCGCCAGCGCTCGCCGTCACCCAGGCTGCGGCTGAGGCTGGCGATACGGGACAGGGACAGGGCCTTGTAGTCGTCGGTGGGGCTCTTCTGGAGGAGCTCCTCGTACCGCTGGATGGCCTGTTCGTCGTCGCCTGCCTCTTGATAGGCGTTGGCCAGCCTCAGGAGCAGGGTCGGCGCCAGCGAGGGCGGCACGTCGAGGGCCAGGGCCTTCTGCAGCTCCTGAGCGGCCTTGTCGTGGCGGCCTTCCTGGATGAGAAGCTGGGCCAGCTCCAGGCGGGCGTAGACGGTCGCAGGCCCCTCATCGTCGGCGTAGTCCTTCAGAGATTGGCGTGCCTTGTCGAGCTCGCCCAGGGTGGAGTAGAGGCGGCCCAGCAAGAAGCGGGCGCGCTGTCTGTCTTCCGGCGAGGGTTTGGCGTCAATGTAGGCCGTGAGTTCAGTGACAGCATCGGCGTATCGCTCGATGGTGATGTAGGTCAGGGCCAGGTCGTAGCGAGCCTGCTGCTGGTCCTGGCCGTCGGCCTGTTGGATCACCCCCTGGTAAGCTGCCACGGCCTCCTCGTACTGGCCGTTGCGCTGGTACTCGCGGGCTGCCGCCAGACCGGCCGTCGTCTCGCTGGCCGCGGTGGCGGTAGCGATGGCGGTAGCGGTAGCCGCTGGTGGGGGCGCGGTCTCACCGCCGCAGGCCGCCAGGAGGGTCAGCCCCGCCACGGCCAGCACGGCCACTCCAGCCCTGGGAAGCGATATCATCTCTTATGTAGTATAATGTCTATCTGCCGGCCCGTCTTCGTCGTTGACAACGCTCGAAGCGAAATGCTACGCTACCCTAGACTGCTCAGGCAAGGCGGCGAATGCGGTTGTGAATGTGATCCGCTGCACAGTGGTGGACGAGCGGGGTGCCGTCAGCTTCATAGTCCATGCTGATGCCTTGGCGGCTCTGGCTGCCGCCTGCTCGGCCAACCCCTGTAGCCTGGCGGAGCTGCTGGCGGGAGCTGACCCCTACTATCACTACCTCGGGGAGCAGGTGCTCAACGGCCTGGCCATCTTTGAAGAGCGTAATGCCAGAGGCAACTATCAGGCCATCCACCAAGCCCTGGAGCTCTGCCCTCCCCATGAGCAGCCTGTGTTCCGGGTTGTCGATGACTTGACCCGCGAAGTCAGCTTGCGGCCGGTGAAGGCGGGCGCTGTGATCTTCAACCTGCGGGCCAAGCGCATCGTCCAAATCGTCAACACCTATCAGGAGATACGGCGCACGGGCCACGCCCGCGTGTTCGATGGCAGCGGCCTCACCGATACCGTCTACCGCTACCGCCTGCCGAAGGACTGGGCCCTGGTCCCCTGACCGGCGCCGTCTGACCTTGCAGAAACCTTTTCTTAGGTGGGCGCGTTTTAGATTAGCGAAGTGGCAATGCAGCGGCAAGGCGTATCTTCATATCCCTGGCAGGAGGGGCGGGTCTGGGCGGAGATCGACCTGGATGCCCTGGCTGATAACGTCCGTCTTCTCAAGAGCCAGGCCAATGGGGCTGCCCTTCTGGCCGTGGTCAAGGCCAACGCCTACGGCCACGGTGCCGTGGTGGTGGCCCGAGCAGCCCTGGCCGCCGGCGCCGATCGTCTGGGCGTCATCTGCGTCGACGAAGGGGAGCAACTCCGACGGGCGGACATCACTGCGCCCATCCTGGTGATGGGCCACACGCCAGCGGCGGAGGCCCGGCGTCTGGTCGACCTGTCTCTCACCCCCTCGGTTGTCTCTCGCGAGGTGGCTCTCGCCCTCGCTCGCGTAGCCAGCGAGCGGGGGATCGACGTGCCTGTCCACCTGAAGGTGGACACCGGCCTCAACCGCTACGGCCTTCCCCCCAGCGAGGCCGTTGACCTGGGCCGCTGTCTGCGCGACTTGGCAGGCATTCAGGTGGAGGGCCTATTCACCCACTTCGCCTCGGCCGACGAGGGGGACAAGAGCCACATGCTGGAGCAGCACAGGCTCTTCCTGTCGGCGGCCGAGCAACTGGACTGGGTGCCCATTCGACACGTGTCCAACACAGCCACCCTTCTGGACATGCCCGACATGAGTCTAGAGATGGTACGGCCTGGCCTGGGTATCTACGGCTGCTATCCCTCCGCTCAGGTGAACCGAAGCCTACCCCTCAGGCCCGCGCTCTCCCTCAAGAGCCGTGTGGCCCGTCTGACCTCCGTTGCGCCGGGTGAGTCTGTGAGCTATGGTCGCACCTGGAGGGCGTCTCGCCCCAGCCTCATCGGCCTGGTGTTGTGCGGCTACGCCGACGGCCTGCCTCGCGCCCTCTCCAATCGCGGTAGTGTGCTCGTCCGCGGCCAGCGGGCGCCGATCGTCGGGCGGGTGTGCATGGATATGTGCATGGTGGACCTCAGCGACATCCCCGATGTGGCCGTGGACGATGAGGTGGTGATCATCGGTCGCCAGGGGGAGGAGGAGATATCGGCGGACGAGGTGGCCGAGCTGTGCGGCACTATTAGCTACGAGATACTGTGCGGCATCTCCGCCCGCGTGTCCCGCCTCTATCTGCGGCAGGGGCGCATCGTCTCCAGTCAGACGCTGGTGCGGGAGCTTCAGGATGCGGTGAACGTTCCCCAGGAGGTTCTGGCCGAGGAGCCTTTGTCGGGCCGTGCTTGAGCACATTGACACAGGGTTTCAGCTAATCTAAGTTTTTGCTTGTGAGTTGGCGTTCCGGCTCTGAAGAAGAAGGCTATCCCGCTGAGGGGATGGAGGTGGCGGGGGGTAGGGCACAGCGGAACCCCCTGCTCATCTTCGGGATCGCCATCTTTGCTGCTGTTGCCTTCTACTTGGCTCTCGTCGTGGCCACCCAGGCCGACCATATTTTCCTGCCCGGCAATGAACTCAACCTGCCTGGTCTCAACAAGCTGCCCGGCGTAGATGCTGGCAATTCCGAGGCTGCCACCATTGAGGAGCGGCTCAACATCCTGGTGATGGGCCTCGACCGCCGCGTGGACGATCCGGAGGACTCTCCCACTCGCACCGACTCCATGTTCGTGGTGAGCATCGATCCCTACAGCAAGACGGCCGGCGTCTTCAGCATCCCCCGCGACCTGTGGGTGGAGATCCCCGACGGCCAGGGGGGATACTTCAAGCAGCGAATCAACGTGGCCTACGAATATGGGCCCATCAAGAAGTATCCTGGGGGCGGCCCGGGCTTGGCCGAGGCCACGGTGGAGCACAACTTCGACATCAAGATCGATCACTACGTGGTGCTGGACTTTGTGAGCTTCATGGATCTGGTCGATGCCGTTGGCGGCATCGATGTGGAGGTGCAGGATTACATCGTGGACCCCTCCTACTGCGTGACGGCCTACTGCACTGACCGCGAGGTTATCGTGTTTGAGCCGGGGCTGGAGCACATGGACGGCGAGCGGGCTCTAGCCTACGCCCGCATTCGCTACGGGTCCAGCGACCTCGATCGCATCGAACGGCAGCAGCAGGTTATAAGGGCAGCGGTGGACACGGCTCTGAGCGCTCAACTGATCATGCCCAACAGAGCCGTCTCTATCTACAACAAGTTCCGCGATGCCGTGGACACGGACATCAGCGTTTTCAAGGTGCCGGGGCTGGCCCTCCTGGCCAAGGATATCCCGCCGGAGAACGTCACCACCATCTCTCTCGCCCCGGCGGTGCAGGACGCTTGGGTCGGCGATGCCCAGGTGCTGATCGCCGATTGGGACAAGGTAGAGGAGCTGAAGCAAGAGATCTTCTTCGATGGCCGGTTGCGGTCGGAAGGGGCCTTTGTGGAAGTGCAAAACGGCACCGGGGCACCCGACTTGGCCACCAATGCTGCCGATTACCTGGCCAGCCGCGGGTTGCCTGAGACAGACGTCACCATCAGCGATGCCAGCGACGGCCTATATCACCAGGAGACGCTAATCTACGACCTGGCGGGAAAGAAATATACCGCCGACAAGCTAGCCGAGTGGCTGGGCCTGCCCGATAGCCAAGTACGAGAAGTGGCGACAGGCGAGACAACTCCTGTCGCCACCTCCTCGGCTGATATCGTCGTTGTCCTGGGCGCCGACACCCAGATCCCCGAGAACTCGGAGAGCTAAACCCCCGGGCCGTTGGCTGACGCTGACGGGTAGTTCTAGTCTACTGCTCGAACCAACTCCCCATCTGCATCAGGGTGCCCATGTCGCCGGTGAAGGTAAACTGGCCGCTCATGAAGGCGGTGGTTGCGTCCAGCTCGCGGCGCATGATCTTCAGCCAGACATCGGATGGGGTGTTGATAGTGAGCGTGGGGCTGGCATGCTCGCCTTCGGTGGCGGCGCACTTGCCTTCCTTGACTTCGAGGTAGTAGTTGCCGGGCTCGGCCCCCGTCACCTTGAACTGGATGACGGCGCTAGCACCGGCTGCCTTGTCGGGCTTGAAGTTCGCGGGCATCGTCATGAGCCCTTCCTTGCAGGTAGTGGGAAGCTCAGCCATACTGTACCTCCTTCTTAAAGACTACTGATTTCACGACGCAGTGTCGCTTAGAATACCACCAAAGACTTCAGTCCGTCCATACCCAGGCGCAAGAAATATGCCTTGAGTGAATCACAAATTTTGAGGGGATGGGCATCTATTTCTCCCGCCCTAAAGTCGCTCTGGACAAGCTGCGGACGCTCAGGCCCAGTCTATTTCTCTTTCTTCTTGCTGGCGCGTGCCTTCTTGGGGGCTTGTTCAGCGGCGGGTTCCTTCTTCTTGGTGCGACGCTTTCGAACCGCCGCCGCCTCCTCCTCGGCGACAATGGTCGCCGCCAGCGCAGCATTGTGCTTCTTCATGAGGCGCGCCTTGCGGCGAGCGACGCTGCTGGGGTGGAGCGCTCCCTTTTGGGCCGCTCGATCCAGGGCGCTGATGGCTATCCGCACCGCCTCGACCGGTGCCTGCGGATCGGCGCTGGCCGTGGTTAGCTCGGCAGCACGAACGAAGGTCTTGGCCGTGCTGCGGCGTGCTCGGTTCCGCAAGCGCCGCTGCTCCGACCCTCGCCAGGCCTTGGCCGCCGAACGACTACCCAAAGAGATGGCTCCTTCCTGGAAGCAAGCTGGAGCTATCATAAGCGAGTCGGGCCGTTTTGTCCAGTGGAACTTGCCTGGGGAGCTGTTGCTATAATGAATGGCTTGTGAAGCAGGGAGACAATGACGGGGAATAGCAGCAGCGAAGCGGTCTTGTCGCGGCCTTGGGGTGGGATAGCGGGGGCGGCCATTGTCGTGGCGGTGGGCTTCTTGGGCAGCCGCCTCCTGGGCGTGGTCCGCACCATGGCCATCGCTGACGCCTTTGGCACCAGCCCCCACCTTGACGCCTACTGGGTGGCCTTCCGCCTGCCCGATTTCATCTTCCTGGTGCTGGCGGGCGCCACCATGGGCAGCGCCTTCATCCCCACCTTCGCCCGCTATGTTGCCCAGAAGGATGAGGAGGAGGCCTGGAGCCTGGCCAGCTCGGTCCTGAACCTGGTCGCTGCCCTGACCGCTGCCCTGGCGGCAGCCGCGGCGCTCCTGGCCCCCTGGCTGGTGCCCCTAATGGCGCCCGGTCTGAAGGAAGGGCTGCAGGACCAGGCGGTGGAGCTGACCCGCATCATGCTGGTGGCGCCCGTCCTCTTTGCCATCAGCGGCATGTTCACCGGCATCCTCAACGCCCGCCAGCACTTCTTCCTGACGGCCCTGGCGCCCATGTTCTACAACCTGTCCATCATCTTCGGCGCCGTCTTCCTGTCCGAGCCGTGGGGGGTGCGAGGGCTGGCCGCCAGCGTGGTGCTTGGCTCTGGCCTGCACCTCCTGGTGCAGGTGCCGGGGCTTTTCGGCGTGGGCATGAGGTATCGCCTGGAGGCCCGCTGGCGCCATCCAGGGGTGCAGGAGGTGGCCCGCCTGATGCTGCCAAGGATGGCTGGCCTGGCGGCCGGCCAGGCCAACTTTGTGGTAGCGATCTTCTTCGCCTCGCGCCTGGGCGAGGGGAGCATCTCCGCCCTCAACTATGCCTGGCTGCTGGCGATGATGCCCCTGGCCCTGTTCGGCGTGTCTATCGCCACCGCCGTCTTCCCCACGATGGCCCAGCAGGCGGCGACCGATAGCCTGGGCAGGCTTCAGAGCACGCTCTACGCCAGCCTCCGCTACATCCTCTTCCTCGTCATACCAGCCAGCGTCGGCCTTATTCTATTGCGGGAGCCTCTGGTATCTCTCCTGCTGCAGCGAGGCGAGTTCACCTCAAAGTCGGCGAGCATCACTTCCTCCGCTCTCCTCTTCTACTCGCTTGGGCTATTCGCCCACAGCGCCATCGAGATCCTCAGCCGCGGCTTCTACGCCCTGCGCGACACCCGCACGCCGGTGGCCCTGGCCGTGCTCTCGATGGTGCTGAACCTACTGTTCAGCATAGCCTTGGTGGGCCCGCTGGAGCACGACGGCCTGGCCTTGGCCATGT
>Ga0315289_10008208_pt1 | contig 15126 bp, 9 predicted proteins | sample YL17G11_40_MG_FD_203452 | JGI IMG/M metagenome (GOLD analysis project Ga0315289, IMG submission 203452) | Sediment microbial communities from Yellowstone Lake, YNP, Wyoming, USA - YL17G11_40 | ecosystem: Environmental > Aquatic > Freshwater > Lake > Sediment | place: USA: Wyoming | collected... | reverse complement strand
GTCGTCATCTCGCTCTGTATCGATCCGTCCTGACTCCGCACGCGGTAACCGCGCAGTGGCGACAGACCCCTCAACTTGACCGTCTGCCTTGCGGTGTCGGACTTCGGCCTGAATATGTAGACAGTCCCCTTCTTCAACCCCGCGCTCCAGTAGAACATCCCGTCCCAGTTTTTCCCGTCGGGCCTGGGAAGAATGTGATGCACTTTGCAGTCCTTCAGGATGGGCCTAATCCAGCTCTTGTACACCTTAACGGCCTGCTTGACAGATGCCCGTTGGGCCTCGGTCCACCCGTTGCTGTTATTAGGGTCGATCTCCCAAGCGCCCATCATTGCGCTCCGCCAAAGGTACGGCTCCGGGTCGTCTCCCTCCTTGGCGAAGTAGTTATTGACGGTATAGGCTTGAAGCACCATTGGAGGCATAGCGTATGTTGAGTCGTAGATGCTCTGCCGGTCAGGGAGGGCGGACAGGTTGTCCGTAGTCACAGTGTAGTGAGTCCGCTTGATAACTCCGAAGTCCTTGATGTGTCCGCCCCCATCGCAGTTCTCCATTATGAGATTGGGATAGACTCTTCGGAGATTGTCCTGGATCTTGTTATAGCCCATGGTGGCCCAGTAGCTGACGTCAACGCCGTACCTGTGTTTGTGATCGCTCTTGTTGCAGGCGGGGCGAATGATGGCGCCGTCGCTCTTCACATAGTCCAACTTGTTCTCCGCGGTAACTCGCTCCGTCGTCTTGATTATCCAGTCCACGGCTCCCGGAGATGCCAGACAGATGTAGTTCATATGTTCCAGGTCGGGATCGGTGGTCAGCCAATCCGTATGCCGGCCGCGCGCACTGACGGAATCCGGGTGGTCCGAATGCATGACCATAGACCACGCAAACCAAAGCGCGAACTTCATCCGATTTGCATGTACGAACTCCTCGATCGGTCTGCCTCCGTTCGGGTACCGCTCCAGGTTCCATCGCCAATCGCCTTGTTCCGGCATCCAGATGGCATCCGGCATAAACACTTCGAACCCGAAATCGTAGCATTTGGCCGCGGACTTCAACAACCCCTCCTCGTTCCACGGCTCGAAGTAGACGTTGTAAGCCAGGATGGGGTCTGGGATTCCTTTAGCCATCGGAAGCCGCAACTTCTCAATCACAAACCTGTGCAATAAGTAGCTGCCCTGCTCGACATCGCCCGTGTAACAGCCGACGAAAGCCGCTGGAACAAAGAACGTCTCCGCCGGCCCGATGTCAGTCTTGAAGTCCGGCTTGTTGCCCACACTGATATCGACGGAGCCGTCACTGCCACCCGATTCAGCCCCGACGCGACCCAGACCCGAGAACTCCCATCCTACGTAGAGGCCACGCGTGTCACCGGCCTGAATAGCCGCCCACGGCACCGGGCTCGCGCCGTCTGCCACGTCGCTGACAAGGTTCAGATTGAGGTCGGGTCCAACGGGGTCCGTGAAGGTTCCTCCTTCGCTGCTCGCGTTGCTTGCTCCCCGCTTTATCCACCACACCTGGCTGCTCCCTCCGGGTGTCAAACCAGGCAGCGACAAGCTGTCCTGGTGGGAAACCGTCAGCTCCTGTCCCGATTGGTTCTCGATCTCCATCCAATGTTCCACAGGCCCGTGGCCGGGGCGCGCTCGCCATATCGACCTAAGCGCCATCTTCGGGTTTTCGCTGAGGAACGTCAGGATAAGCTTGCCCGATCTCTTCTCTCGCCTGGCGCTCTGGTAGACCCACTCGGTCGCCATCTCGCTGCCGTCCTGCCAGACTCTGGACATCAGTGGAACCGACATTCCGCTGCCTGCCCAGTTGTGCGCCGACCCTACGCTGCCCAGCCACTTCACCACGGGCCGACCGTCTGACACCCCTACCACAAGACGAGTGTCTGAGGTCGAAAGGCTCCACTCCGTCGTCTTCGCCTGAGTGCCGGATAGAGACATCGCCATAGTAACCACCATACAGATAACCAACGCCGGAGTCACCTGAGCACCTCCGGTCCGAGCTTCTGCGAAGCATCGGCCGCGCCTGCACATCGTGAGTAGGACACCGTGCGCCCGTCCGGGAGCCGGGCGTTTGTGCTGAAATCCCGAGCTATCGTAACGCCGTCCACCACTATATCGTAGCTCTGCCGTTCTCTGTCCACCTGCACGTAAGTGTCCCTATCGTACCAGACGCGCTCGACCGGGCCGTTCTTCTCGAAACCCGTGATCTCGCGCTTTGCCAGGATGGACCACGGCACGGTCACCAGATAGTAGAGATCCATTATGTGCCGGTCGGTGGTACCTTTGTCCAGGTCCGCACTAAAGGTCCACCCGCACTCGATAAGGTCCAGCATATCGTCATCGGTGGCTGCCGTGCCGCCGGCTGTCACTTTGCCGTGGAAGATCATCGGAACCAGCGGAATGCGCTCCTCCGCCGACCAGCACGCGACCCGCCTCATCTCGGCCCGCCAGAAGTGGCTCATGCAGCCCGTGAACGGGGCGGTCAGTATCTCCGAGGTCACGTCGATCCCGAGTCGCTTGAACTCCGAAAGGATGGCCATCTTGCCATCCAGGTTCTTCCTTCTGCTTGCGGGGCACTTCGGGTCGAAGTCCACGCGGTCCGGGTCGTCCGTAAACACGTCAAGATGGACCGTCTGCTCGATGCCCGTCATCTCTATGGTCTTGCGCGCCCGCTCCACCGCTTGCGGCGCGTACTTCGCCGGCCCGATGATGTAAGCCTGACCACCGTCCCATATACCGCCCTCAGCGAGTTCACCCCTGGAATCTCGGGCCACAATGGATGGGTCCCAGGCCGGGCTGTCCATGTAAGCATCGTGATAGTTGTCGTGGAGGCTGACGATCGCATTCTCGGCCTTTGCCTGCTCAATGAGCTTCCGCAGCCCCGCTAGGTCGCCGACGCGGGGATTGATGGTGAAGACATCGGGGTAGCCGGTGTCGTGACCGGAGTGCTGCCAGCCGACAAGGTAGGCAATCTGCCTCGCTCCTCCCGTCAGGCGCGCGACTCGCTTCACGAACTCCAGGACATCGGCGAACGTCATCCAATCGCTCGCCCCAGGCCGGTCCAGGAAGATCTTGTAGACAAATGCGCCAACGTAGAGGTCGTTGATGTTCTGTGGGATGCGGTCCCGCGCCACGGCTGCCCCGGCCGTCCAGTCGATGGGGCCGACTCCGTCGGGTTCCAGCAGGGTGACACTGCATGACGACTCGCTCTGCACCTGAAACAGAAGCGCCGGGTCTTCGGCTTTCGGCCTGAATACGAACTCGACGGAGATGCTCCCGGCCTTCGGCCGGTCCGTGATCCGGGAGATGATCTGGTCATCCGGGGAATCGAGCGAGAGCAGCGCAAGCATGCCGTCGTGGTATGCCATTGCCACCTGGACCATCTCGAACCAGTCGATCTTGTGGACCCGCTCCATCGGTTGGCAGGCGGCAACGTCCACGAGCCTGCCGGAACGCGTCGGGAATGCCATTCTGGCTCGGTGCTGCGATGCACCGACGGAGACGAGCGGAATACGGATTGACGTCACCCGCGCCGGCTCCGTCTCCTTCGTCAGGCTGGACGCGACAGTCAGGCAGTTCCCGACGAGGGAGTAAGAGACTCGGAACTCCGCAACAGCTTTGCCGCCGCGTCTGAGCACAAAGTCATAGACCGCTGAGCTGCCGTCAGCCCTCACCGCGGACTCGGTGAAGAACCCCGCTTCACTCGACGACCTGTAGGCGCGCGCTTCCTCGTCGAAGACGAGTACCTCCAGCCCGGCACCGTCCTCCGCGGCAGCCAGAGTGGCCCCGCTCCTCGCGCCCCGGTACGAGACCGCGACCGGCCTGGCTGCACCGAGCTCGATCTCGACTGAGGAGTTTGTGAGCCGTATCAAGTCATCAACCACTGGTCTTCCTTATCCTCACCAATTGCGATCAAGCTTCGCTACTACGTATGGTCAACGAGCCAGCCGAGGAGCTCGCGGGCCTCAGCCTCCGTGCCGCAGCCGACCTCATAGAAGGTCTTGCGCGGGTCGAGCTTTGAGTGCACGGCCTTCAACTCGTCCGGGTACAACCCGATCTGAACGGACTTCCCGGCCCGCTGGATCTTCCTCAGCAGGTCTATCCACTCGGGCATGCGCCGCTCACCCACGCCCGGCACCCACTGGACCCCGTGCAGGCCAGGTATGGCCAGGATGTCGTCCAGGTGTGGAAGCTGCCCCACGCCGTCCATGTGGTAGATCGCCGTATCAAGGCAGGACACTTCGTATTCGAGCGACGGCATGACGAACCGCCGGAAGTGCTCGGGGGAGATCATATAGCAGAAGTCGCAGGACGGAACGTGCGTCCGCCCGTCGCTCCAAAGCCCGAGCCATGTGACGGTACCCTGCTCGGCCATCCCTCCTGCCTCATAGACTGCGTTGTAGACTGGTTTGTACAGACTGTCCATCCATCCGGCTGCACGCAGCACCTCATCCGGATGCTCGATAAGGTCCATGCACAGCCGCTCCGGGCCCCGTACCGCCGCGAGACAGTCCAGGTTCGAGTGGATGTCCAAATGCCCCATAAGAAACTTGCCATCCGCAAGTCTGGCGGCAGCCGTGTAGAAGTCGAGGGTCATCGACCACCACCGGTTGTCCGGCCGGATTGAGAAGGGCTCGACCTCGTCCCAATCCTCCACGAACGGCACCGCCCACGACGTGTTCGTCTCGGGCGCCAGGATCAGATCAGCGCCGATGAACGCGGCAAACTGGTCCGGGCCCCAACAGGGAGACAGCACCGGAAAAGCCTCTCCGAGGAAGCAGGTACCCGATGCCCATTCCTCGAAGAGGGCGACTGCGCCAGCGTAGTCGCCATCCGCCGCCAGAACCTGCGGCACAGATGGGGGATCGACGCCCCCTTTGGGGACCCTGATGCACACGCAGGGACGGTCGAGGACTTCTCTCTGCCAGAACGCCCTGACGCGCTCCTGGGCCTCGGCCGCGTCGGGCTTGTACTTCAGTTCGAGCGGCGCGACACGCCCTGCGATAGTGCTCATGGTCGCCCTACCAGAGGCGATTGCCTGCCTGCCGCTCCGATCTCCAGCTCCGGCCTCTGTCCGTCCCAACCGGCGTCCCGGCCATTCACCGATATCTTACGGAGACCGTTCACAGGCGGTACGTGCACAACGACCCGTTTCAGCACGATCCTGAACTCCGAGGAAAACGTCACCTGCAGCTCCCTGCCGTCCCGTGACAGGCCGGCCCGGAGGCTCACCGGCCCGAATTCTGTGGGTATATTCTCGAACCTGGACTCCCGGCCGGTCCGCAGCCAGGCGAGCGGCATCATCCGAAGCAGATGAAGCTCGTCTTGCTTGATCTGGTCATCAACTACGGCCAGCCGGGCCAGGTAGATGGGCAGGTAGCCCCAGGTGGTCCCCGTCATCCCGCCGCGAGTCTCGCACGCCGTGAAGGTCTGCCGCGATATTTGTCCGGCGAAGAGAGAGTACATCCCCTCCAGGAACCTTGCCCTGTCGCCGAGCTGGTGCGAATGGAACACGTTCCAACTGTAGGACGGCTCGCAGCTCGACATCTCATGGTGGAGGCTTGCGACCTGCCAGCAGTCCGAGTCATAGCGGTAGACCTTGCTCGGCGGCCCCTCACGGAACCAGAGCAGGGTCGATCTCATCATCTCATCGTTCGCGTCCACCAGTCCGGCCCAGACCAGGAACAGGGGGCCGACATCGAGATAGAACCCGTGCCTGTAGGAGTTCATCTCCGTCCCCGACACCGAGTAAGGCACGAAGTGGTGAGTGCCGCCGGCGTCGTCCTTCCACTCGGGCATGGTCGCGGTTGCAGCCCGCAGCGCCGCGACGAAGGTCTTCCTGTAGTCCTCGGCTTCCGCCGCGAACTCCTTGGCCCTGGGGTGGTTCGTCCTCTCCAAGAGCTTGGCAGCCGTATAGAGTCCCTTGTAGTTCCAGCCGTCGCTCCAGACTGATTGAATGTTGGAGCCGGCGTCCGTCGCCCGGGCCGGGGGAAGCAGACCCGGAACTCCCTTGTGCCCTGTGATGCGCCGCGCGTCCTTGATGAACTCGCAAGCCTTGACGATGACCGGGGTCCATTCCTCGATGAATTGTTTGTCGCCTGTCAGCAGGCCGTGTTCGGAGATCATCCAGAGAAGCGCTCCGTGGTCGGTAACCCAGTCTATTGCTGACAGGCTCCTCGGGGAGGTTAGAGCGCCGGGATGCGGCGTGAAGTAGTCTCCCGGGGGCGTACGCTGGCCCTGCTCGGCCTTGTACATTCGGATGTACTTCTCCACCAGTTCGTGGTAGCCGAAGGAATCGAGCAGCATTATGTAGGTCAGAGAGCCCGGAGTAGACCAGAGCACGGTATCGGACCACGAGCAGGATAGCATGGAAGTGATGCCAGTGGCCGGGTTGGTCTCTGAGATCACCTCCGCCAGCATGATGTTGCGCCTGATTGCCTCGTCCACGTAGTCCTCAGGCGTGTCGAAGCGCGCGGCGGTCGCTGGACGCACGGCCCAGAAGCGGTTGGCCTCATCGAGAGCGCGGTCGTAGCCGATGGCAAGTTCCGCGTCGAATGTCTTCCGATCGGTGGTGAGCATCGGGACCAGAAGATCGACGTGCGCCCCCTTCCTTGCATCCATCCGGATGTAGAGAAGGCTGTCCAGCTCCGTCGGCTGCTTTTCGAGAAGCTGGACCTTGCACTCCTGGCCTGGCGCCACGGCCAGCCGCACCTTCCCGCCCTCCTCCAGGAGCCTCAGCCCGCGGGTCGGATCATAACCTTCGGATTCCAGGAACAGACGCCTGGGATAGGCGGAGTGTTCTATGTCGGCATCCAGGTTGTGCCGGATCGACATGGAGACCGGAGCAATGCAGCGGGCGTTAATCTTCACGCTGAAACCGTATGTCTCCGGCGGCTGGAGGCCCTGAACGGTGTCATGGACAGACAGCCGGACCCAGGCAAACAGCGGCTCGACGCCGGTCTTGACCTCCTTACCTCCGGGTACGTGGGCAAACACTTCCTGGCGCATCACCAGGCCGTCGGGGGCCCATTCAGTCCAGAGCACCGGTGCAGCACAGGCATTCCAGCCCTGGATTGCGCTGTTGTTGTCCCGTGTGCTGGCTGAGTAATCGGGGAAACTTGGCCCTGACGACGGCCAGAACCCGAGCTGGACGCCCTGGCCTTCCTCGTTCTTCCTGGGGTTCAGATCAGGCAGAGCGGACAGCGTGCCGTTGAAGAGCACGTTGAACCTGAACAGGTGATGCTTCCACCCAATTGGCGTCCACTTCTCGGGAAGCTCGCTCCACCAGCCCAGCGCCATCTTCATATCCGGTTCGACCGCTGGTTCACGCCCCGTCATCTCCGTTGTTCCCTCCGCTTGTGCCACTGCTACAGACAGCCACGACACCACAACGACCGCAAACACCACTTCTCCGGTCCGTCCCATCACGACGTTTCCTTGAACTGTGGCAGCCAGTCCCTGTTGGCCTGGAACATCTCATCCACCATTTGCTTCGTCTCAGCCAGTGACAGGACCGCCGACGTTAATGGATCGAAGAGGACGGCGTGGAAGACCTTCCTTGGGTCTCCTTCCACCGCCCCCTGCACGGCGAGCTCCTCACACTGCGCGTTGATACCGTTCAGGATCGCACACTGCGGCGGCAGAGGCCCGACTGCTATCGGGTCGAATCCTCGCCTCGAGGCAAGCACCGGTACCTCAACGCAGCAGCCCTCGGGCAGGTTGTCGATAAGCCCGAAGTTGCGGACGTTCCCGTTGAACTGGAACAGCGTGCCGTCCCCTATGATCGCGTTCAGTATACACGAAGCATACTCGTTGCTGCGGTTCAGGTCCACGGGCTTGTCGAGTTCTTCCTTGATCTGATCGCGCCACGTGTGTGCCGTCTCCAGGTATCCGTCCCGACCGTAGTGATGAAGCCCCGGGTTCCATCCTGTCCCGTGAGTACAGTACTTCTCGATCAGGTCGGGCCGCTTGCGGAACCAGGGGTTGTACTCCGAGTTATGGCCGCTCGATTCGGTCACGTAGTAGTCGAGGTGGAGGAACATCTCGTTCCGCACCTGTTCCTCGTTATAGATCTCCGGCTTGTTGACTGCCTCCCGGATCAGCGGATATGCGTCCTTGCCGTTCCACTCGTACCTCAGATACCACGCCTGGTGGTTGATGCCGGCGGAGAGGTAGCTGATCTCCTCGATCGGCGCGCCGATCCACCTGGCGAGCATTCTGGCTGTGCCTTGGACGCTGTGGCACAGGCCGGTGACCCGGACCTTGCTCTCGCCCTGCATCGCCCGACAGAGCATCGCCATGGGGTTGGTGTAGTTCAGGAATACCGGGTCCGGGCAGTACCGCTCGATGTCTTTGCAGATGTCGAGCATAACCGGGATGGTCCGGAGCGCCCTGAAGATTCCCGACGGGCCCCTGGTGTCGCCGTAGTTGATGTTGATCCCGTACTTCTCCGGTATCTCCACGTCCCGGCGCCAAACCTCGACGCCGCCCTGCAGAATAGTGCAGATGACCGCGTCCGCCCCGTCGAGCGCCTCCGCTCTGTCCATGGTGGCGACGACCCTCGCAGGGTACTTGCCTGCCGCGACTATCCGCTCTACCGCCGTCTTGCTGAACCCCAGCCGTTCCTCGTCTATGTCCATAAGGGAGATCGTGCTGTCGGCCAACGCCGGGAAGCTCAACACATCGCGCGCCAGGCCCCTGGTGAAGCCGAAACTACCGGCCCCTATGAAGGCAACTTTGCGCATATCGTTCTGCTACCTCTTCATCCGTCAGTCGTTGTGTTGCGACGTCAGCTCAGATGCTTGAACTGCGGCAGCCAGTCCTTGTTTGCCTGGAGCATCTCGTCCACCATCTGCTTTGTCTCGGCCAGAGACAGAACCGCCGATGTCAGCGGGTCATAGCAGACGGCGTGGAATACCTTCCTTGGGTCTCCCTCAATCGCTCCCTGCACGGCAAGCTCCTCACACTGAGTGTTGATGCCGTTCAGAATGGCAAGCTGCGGAGGGAGTGGGCCCACGTACATCGGGTCCAAGCCTCTTCTGGAGGCAAGCACGGGCACCTCGACGCAGCATCCCTCGGGCAGATTGTCGATCAGCCCGAAGTTCCGGACGTTCCCGTTGAACTCGAACAACACGCCGTCTCCTATGACCGCGTTCAGGATGCTGGCGGCGTACTCGTGGCCCCGCGCCAGATCCACTGGCTGGGTAAGCTGCTCCTTGATCTTGTCCCTCCACGTTGCCGCGGTGGTCAGATACTCGTCCCGGATGTAGGCATGGTGGCCAGGGTTCCAGCCCGTTCCGTGGGTGCAGTACTTCTCGATGAGGTCCGGCCTCTTGCGGAACCAGGGATTGTACTCCGAGTTGTGGCCGCTCGACTCGGTAACACAGTAGCCCAGGTGCCGGAACATCTCGATCCTGACCTGCTCGTGGTTGCAGATCTCCGGCTTCTCTGTGGCCTTTCGGATCAGCGGATAGGCGTCCTTCCCGTTCCACTCATATCTCAGATACCAGGCCTGGTGGTTGATGCCTGCGCACACGTAGCTCACTTCCTCGAAAGGCGCCCCTATCCACTTGGCGAGGGTCATCGCGTGCCCTTGGACGCTGTGGCAGAGTCCTGTCAGCCTGACCTTGCTCTCTCCCTGCATTGCCCGGCAGAGCAGTCCCATGGGGTTGGTGTAGTTGAGGAGAATAGCATCCGGGCAGTGCCGCTCGATGTCCTTGCAGATGTCGAGCACCACCGGAATGGTCCTGAGCGCCCGGAATATCCCGGCCGGCCCTCTCGTGTCGCCAACGTTGATATCGACGCCGTACTTCATTGGGATGTCGATATCGTAGCGGAAGACCTCGACTCCGCCCTGCAGGATCGTGCAGAGGACGGCATCAGCCCCTTCGAGAGCCTCTGCCCTGTCCGTGGTGGCCGTCACTGTCGCCGGATAGCCCCCTGCAGCTACTATCCGATCCGCCGCCTGCTTGCTGAAGCCCAGCCGCTCTTCGTTGATGTCCATGAGCGCGATGGTGCTGTCGGCCAGCACGGGAAAGGTCAGGATATCCCTCACGAGAGCTCTGGTGAAGCCGAAGCTGCCTGCTCCGATGAAAGCTATCTTGCGCATTCGGTCTACCTCGTTACCCTAACGACCCTGTCCGGCCGGCCACAAGCGGCATGCTGGGCGCCACCACCCGGAACTACTTGCGGTGACAGACTCATCCAGCAGACTAGGGGCAATCTAGCACACAGTGCGGTCTATGTCAACCGTTCCAACGTCCCCCGACATACGGAACACTTTGGCGTGTATCGGCCGTGCGACTGCGGTCTGGCCCTTGGCACCTTCGACCTCTGATGTGTCGCATGCTGGCGGGAAAACGTTGTATACTTAGGCACGTAGGCTGAGGACTCAGCGGACAACCGGGTCCCCAAATCTGACATGGGACACCCCGGGCATACGCAACAGGAGAACCGCAGTGCCCGATCCGTTTATTCACAAGCGCCCGTCTGCTCCAACTCAGAGGGAACCACCCATCGTTCATGCCTCGGCTGATTTCGATGATGAGACCGAAACTCTGACCTACGAGTACAACGGCCGCAGGATCATCACCATGACCGGTCAGGGACGGGACGGATTCGGATACCGCCGCAGCTCCGATGGTGATAACCAGAGCTGGCCTCTGACGCAGCAGCTCTATTTCATGTACGATGAGCCTCGGGGCGCTCGGACCGCGTCCCATCCAACTCAAGGCTCGGTGGTGCTCGATGATCCCGAGACCACAGCCCAGGTAACATTCCATCTGAGCAGAGACGCCGTTTGTATGCGTCCATCGAGGGCGCAGTCCGGGCAAGCCATATCCGGGCAGGTCGGACGGCCGCTGACATTCGGCATAAACGGAGTCTACGACATCGAACAGGACCTCTTGATCGAGTGGTACGGCCGCCGGTGGCGTTGGCTCGACGACCGCCTGATCGAGGATGAGAACGGCCGGCTCAGCGCAAGGCTCGAGGTCGGGATTGGCCTGCAACCGTGGTTCGTGAACCTCCGTCCGCAGTACTACCGGACCCACTTGGGCTACCAGTATCACAAGCCGTGGGAGTTCCGCCCCCACACCGGGCCGGTATCGGGCTGGTGCTCCTGGGAGGCCTATCGCAGGGACGTCACCGAGGAGAATGTCGCCCAGGCTGCGGAGTTCTTCGCCGAGCGCCTGAAGCCCTACGGACTGAGGTACATCCAGATAGACGACGGATTCGAGAAGACCCCTATCCCGTTCGATCCGACGCGCCCCATCGCCGATAGCTGGACCACCACGAACGCCCAGTTTCCGTCAGGACACGAGGGGGTCATTAGCAAGATCACAGGGCTTGGTCTGGAGCCCGGTGTGTGGACCGCCGCGAACATCACGAACAAGCAGCTTGCCATCGAGCAGCCCGAGTGCATCCTCAAGGACAAGGATGGCAATTGCATCGAGGGCGACTGGCTTGGATTGGTCCTGGACTGCCTGCCTGAAACCCTCGAAAAGCACGTGCTGCCATACTACAGATTCCTTCGGGAGGTGGGCTACACCTATTTCAAAGCCGATGGGATTCGTCACCTCCTCTTTGACGGCCTGCAGAAGGCAGCGAGAATGGGAGTCTTGACCAATGACGAGGTCAATCGGCGGTTCAGGGCGTTCATGGAGACCGCTAGGAAGGGAATCGGTCCCGACGCCTTCTTCCTAGCCTCATGGGGGGTGATAACGCAGGCTGCGGGCTGCGTAGACGCCTGCCGGATCGCCATGGACGCGAACCCGACGTGGGCCGGGATCCGAATGCAGCTAACGGAGTCGGCGAGGTGGTACCACACGCACAGGATCCTCTGGCAGAACGATCCCGATCACATCTGCGCCCGTTCGCAGGTCGAGTGGACGCGGAGCATGGTCTCGCTCACGTCACTCTCCGGCAGCCTCTTCATGCTGAGCGATCCGCTTGAGTCCTACGATGACGTGCGTCTGAGGATCATCCAGACGTGCCTGCCAAACCTGCCGACCGTAACCGGCGAGACAGGTCCGCTCGACATGCGGTATCCGGCGTTCACATGGACCAAGCTCCACGGCTTCGCCGTCCCCAGAGAGAAGCCGGCGCAGTTCCAGACCACCGAGATAGAGGATGCGCTGAACATGGCGGGGGTCTATCCTACCATGAACGATGCCCACCCGTTCTCCTCGCTTTGGGTGTTCCATATCGACCTGCCGGCGAGGACTCCGTGGCACGTCGTGGCTCGCTTCGCGACTATTCCACTCGCGGCGTCCGAAGTGCCGCTTGACAACCTCGGGATTGACCCCGATAAGGATTACGTCGCTTTCGATTTCTGGGCGGAGAAGTACCTGGGGAGAGTCTCCGGCAGCATTGCCTGCCGTGCTCTCGATCTCGGCCACTGCCAGATCGTCTCGCTGCGGGAGATTCTGCCGAGGCCGCAGCTTATGGCCTCTAGCAGGCACATCAGCATGGACGCGGTGAGCGTAAAGTCCGAGAACTGGGACGGAAACGAGCTCACTCTCGAACTGGAGGGCGTTCGTGGGACGCGGGAGACCTACTGGTTCCATGCCCCGGCCGGATTCGGCGTCTCCGAGGTCATCGGCGAAGGCATCGCCGCTTCGTTCACCGTGGATGGAGAGGCCGTCGCAGTCGTTGTGGACTTCACGGCAGAGAGCGGAACGCTCAAGCTGAACTTCTGATTGGGCGAAAACCCAAGCGCTGTTGCGCGCTTGGTCGAAAACCGAAGGGAGTAACGGGATGTTCAGACACGCAGTTAGGGCCGTTGTGTCGCTTGGAGGTTTGGCAGCTATGGTTCTCATGGACCCCTCTGGGGCTGAGGCAAAGAAGAACGCTCCGAAGCCTGCCGGTTTCGTCCGGAATCTTCAGGCAGGGACGAAGCAGACCGTGGTCACCTACGGCACCAGCCTGACGGATAGGGCACGTTGGGTAGACGAGCTCAGAGAGTTCCTCGACGAACGGTTTCCTGGTCTGGCGACGGTGCAGAACACCGGCGTAGGCGCTACGGCTTCCGTCTGGGGCCTTGCGAATCTCGACGAACGTGTTCTCGCCTATAAGCCCGACGCAGTCATCATAGAGTTCGCGATAAACGACGCCTTCACACCGTACAACATCTCGCTCAAGCAGTGCAGGGACAACCTCGAGAAGATGATCGGCCGTATCCAGCGCGCCAACAAGAAGTGCGAGATCATCCTGCTCACGTTGTCTATCCCGTTGGGCGTGCACTTCGACTCCCGCCCCGACTTCGAGAAGTACTACGACGTGTACCGAGACGTAGCCGTCAAGAGGAAACTAAGGTTCATAGACACGTATCCCGCGTGGAAGAAGGTGCTGTTCAGCAGCCACGACAAGTTCTTCGAGTACGTGCCGGACGGCATACATCCGGCGCCAAAGGGATGTGAGATGGTCTCGTTCCCGGTGATAAGGGCGTCAATCATGGGGGAGACCGAGTAAGGCAACTGGGGAAGCAAGCTTGCGCAGGGAACTCAGGAGGGCGGTTAGTGAGAAAACTGGTAGTTGACACCGACATCGGGAGTGACGTGGACGACGCGTTCGCGGTGTTGCTGGTGCTTGCTTCTCCCGAGGTTGATCTCGCCGCCATAACCCTCGTGCATGCGAACCTGGATGTGCGCGCGCGGATTGCGGCCAAGCTGTTGGCGCTCGCGGGAAGGATGGAGGTCCCGATCTACAAGGGGATGTCCGAGACGCTCTCTCGCAAGCGCAGGCTGTACTGGGCCGGGAATGAGGGAGCCGGCCTGGACCTCGACGGGACCGAGGCGGTTCGGGTCGAGACCGGCGGGGTTGAGAAGATCGTCGAGCTGGCTGGGAAACACGGACCGGACTTGGCGTTGGCGCCCATAGGCCCCATGACCAATATCGCCGCTGCTATCCAGGCTGCGCCGGACGTGATGCGCGGGATCGGGAGGCTCTATGTAATGGCCTCCGTCCTTCAGGGCGTCGGGGAAGCGGCCGCGGGCCGCGAGCATAACGTGAACTGCGACCCGGAGGCGGCCCAGGTGGTCTTCAGCTCCGGGATACCGATAACGCTCGTCGGCCTGAACGTTACGATGAAGGTGTGGCTTACGGGCCGGTTCGTAGACTCGATGAAAGGCCGCACGCTGCTTGGCGACTACATGGCACTCATGGCGGAGAAGTTCTTCGAGGCCATCGGCCGCCGTATGACGTACATGCACGACCCACTTGCGGTCGCCTCCATCTTGGAGCCATCGCTCCTGAAGACGGAGCGGTATCGCGCGGAGGTGCTCACCGAAGGAGAAGACTCCGGCAAGACCGTATTCTGGGGGGACGGCGAACCCAAGCTCGATGTTGCGGTTGATGTGGATGTCGAGGCGTTCGACAAGCTCTTTCAGCCGCGAGTAATGTCGCTGATCTGAGAGCGGATTGTTCCATGCGCCAGGGCCCGACCATTTTGCCAGCCCTGCAACTGGCTGAGAATGGCTGAGCGTGGATCGGTCTGACTGCGACTCACTGATAAGATTATGTCTGCCTGCAAAACCGTCATTCGCTGCACCAGCTTACCATCTGGATACCGGACCTGTGTCAGGGCGGAAGCTGGCTTCATCAAGACCTGTCCCTAACGGGGAACCACATCGCTCGCCCTGACGTGCACACGAATCGTCCTCGCGCCGGCATGTTGTCCAAACGTCCAGTTCGGGCAGGGATAAGCCTGAAGGGGGAGGACGTTGTCGAGGTGCTGAACCGGCTCATCGCGCAGAGAGGGACGCCTAGGAGCATCCGTGTAGACAAGGGGATAGAGTTCACCTCGGTAGTTCTCGACCAGTGGGCTTACTGGAACAAGGTGACGCTGGACTTCACGAGGCCCGGGAAGCCCACTGACAACGCAACGATCGAGTCGCTGGGCAGCCGGTTGAGGCGGGAGTGCCTAAATGAGCACTGGTTCCTGTCTGTGGCCGACGCCCAGGAGAAGCTGGATGCGTCGCGGATCGACTACAATGAGAACAGGCCGCACAGCTCGCTCGGGAACCTGACACCGGAGGAGTACGCCAACCTCGCGGATTGCAGGCTGGATCGGGCACAGCCGGAGGCATCTCTATGCCTGGCCGGCTGAAAGAAGTAACATTCAAGTTGG
>Ga0315289_10008207_pt1 | contig 15127 bp, 13 predicted proteins | sample YL17G11_40_MG_FD_203452 | JGI IMG/M metagenome (GOLD analysis project Ga0315289, IMG submission 203452) | Sediment microbial communities from Yellowstone Lake, YNP, Wyoming, USA - YL17G11_40 | ecosystem: Environmental > Aquatic > Freshwater > Lake > Sediment | place: USA: Wyoming | collected... | reverse complement strand
GGGCAATGGGCTATGGAGTTTGTGACAGTTGTTCGTTGGATGATCCTAATGTGGTAAAATATCGCGGCTTTACCAATCAGATCAATAATGGAACATGGCAACTAAAACGGAATTACAGCTATTGGGCTGGCAACGGTTCGGAGTGGAATGTCGGCAAAACGATGATTATTGATGGCACGGCGGTCCGTTTTGCTAATCGAGCAACCTCGTCTTTGTACCGTTACACGCCTCACCTTGGCGGAAATCAGAACTTTTATAATATTTATAACCGCTACAAAAGTTTTCGCGGCGCAAATGCGAGCGTAGTTAGCGCTGATAGTTTTTCCGCCCAGCTTATTCGTCAGTACGGCAATGGCGGGGTGGTGGATCTAAAGCGTGGTCAAAAATTAAAAATCTATGTCTACTATCGAAATAATGGTAGTGCCATCTGGAATAAAACCGCCAATCCGCCGGTATATTTAGGCGATTCTTCTCCCCAAGACAGAGTCAGTATCTTTACCGGCGGTAATATTCGTTGGAAACTAAATTCTTCGAGAGTAAAACCCAATGCTATCGGCAAATTTGCCATCCGAATCACGGCGCCAAATCAACCCGGAAGCTACGTTGAAAAGTTTCGACCGGTTGCCGAAGGGACGACTTGGTTTGGCGATGAAGTCACTTTCACTTTTAACGTGAAATAAAATTTTCTACGAGCGTACGAATCAAACGCGAAAATACGAATTATTTTTAAGATAATTTTTTGTATTTTCGTATAATTTTTTGTATATTTGTAGAGGAAGCGAAGCGACTTATGAATATCGGCATTGATGCTAATTGTTTAATTTTCGAAAAAGCCGGGATTGGCAAATACACCCAGAATCTAATTAAAAATATCATAAAAATTGATGGGAAAAATCATTACTTTTTGTATTTTTCCTATTTACGTAAGCGCACTCAAAGAGAAAAAATCATTAAAGATTTCTTAAAACCAAAACCCAAAAATGTTACCATAAAAATTATCCCCCTACCCGCTCGTTGGTATGAATTTTTAACTTCGACTCCTCTTCCCATTAATAAAATTATTAAAGAGCCCCTGGACGTCTTTTTTTCGCCCTATGCGGCCGGGATTCCCAAAAATGGTTTTCCGAAAATGGTAGTGACGATTCACGACCTTACCTTCCTAAGATTTCCCGAACACCGCGGCCGGAAATTGAGTAATTACTATCTTAGACGACACAAAATTGCCATTAAAAATTCTCAAAAAATTATTGTCCCTTCAAGGTCAACCAGAGAAGATCTCGCCAATTTTTTCAAAATAAAACCCCAAAAAATCCAAGTTATCTATGAGGCGGCAGATGTTTGTTTTAAAGTTTTATCAGCCAGAAATCTAAAAAATTCCTCAAAAATTATTAGCCAATATTTTGATCCGAAAACTCAATATATTCTCTCGGTCGGTACCCTTGAGCCTAGAAAAAATCTCCGGAAATTAGTTGAGGCCTACTCGCTCCTGCCCCATTCTTTACAAAGAGTTTACAAATTAGTGCTGGTTGGTGGTCAGGGGTGGAATAATCAAGTCTTGCAAAAGGTAGTCAATAACCTCAATTTAAAAGACAAAGTTATTTTGACAGGATTTGTCAGCGACGAAGATTTGCCTTATATTTATAATAGGGCTTCTGTTTTTGTTTATCCTTCTTTATACGAAGGATTTGGTCTGCCGCCATTGGAAGCAATGGCTTGCGGGGTGCCGGTTATAACTGCCAATAATTCTTCGTTGCCAGAAGTAGTCGGCAAAGCGGCGTTCCTGATTGATCCTCTCAATGAAAAAGAAATCGCCGAGGCGATCAAAAAAATCCTTTTGAAACCAAAAATCGCCCAAAAACTCTCGCTTTTAGGATTGGAGCAGGTCAAAAAATTTTCTTGGGAAAAAGCGGCCAGAGAAACCTTAAAGATTCTTGAAGAAGTTACAGGAAAAAATGAAAAAAATACAAACAAAACAGAGTGAAATTGATTATCCCTGTCGTTTAAACCAAGAAGACAAAGATTGGCTTTTTACCAAACCCTTCGGTAATAAAAATTTAGATGAACCAATTAGAATTTTTCAGGATTTTTCAACAATACTTTTTTTAATTCATAGACACCAACTCGATGCCGAGAAGATTATAGAATTAGGTTGTGGACCGGGTTGGCTGGCCATATTTTTAGCAAAATTCGATTTCCGCCTTACAGCTTATGATATTTCACCGGAAATGATTAAAATTTCAAAAATGAGAAACCAACAAGAGGGGGTGGGAGTTAATTTTAAACTTTTGGACATTGAAGACGCAAGTGATCCGACAGAATTTAATCAAAATGATGTAGTGATAATTTATGATACTTTGCATCATTGTCGGTCTGATGAAGCAGTACTGAGGAATGCTGTTAAATATATAAAAAATAACGGCATCCTGATTTTAGCTGAACCAAACATTATTCATCAAAACAGCCCCTGTGCCCTTAGGGCAATTAAGAGATATGGGGTGACAGAACGTGGTTTAAAATTTAGTAAATTAAAAAACATCCTAAAAAAAAATGGTTTAAAGAAAATATGGCGTTATCATGCAAGTGGAAAAAATGCATTGCCATATCATGAAGGGTTTTTTGATACAATTAAAATGATAATATATCCTTTTTGGGAGAGGTTTTTTTTAGGTAGAAAGTATCATAGAATTTGGATAGTGGCTCAAAAGTAAAAGGTGGGGAAAGTGCTCAAAAAAATTAAAAAATTTATATCACAAGATTATGTTATCGCGATATTTCTTTTTTTATTGGCGGGTTTCATTAGAGCTATTCCGGAAATTAAAGCCGGCATTTGGCCGATTGGTTACGACACTTTTAACACTTATGCGGCCGAATTAACAACCTATCATGGTCCTCTTGTCAATTGGCTTAAAACCGCCAATTTAATCTATTTTATTTTTTTACCCTTTAAATTAGCCGGAGTTGACCCCGGATTTTTAATGAAAATTTTCGGGCCGGTTTTTTTTGGCGCTTTAACCGTTAGTTTTTATTTTTGGACTCGTCAATTTTTGCAATTTAGCAGAATTAAAGCAATTTTAGCCAGTTTCCTAATCATTTTTCAATTAGCTACCCTTCGTTTAAGCTGGGATTTATATCGTAATGAACTGGGTTTAATTTTTTTATTTTTGGCGCTTATCAATCTTTCGAAGGTGGCAAAGACAAAAAATTTTATTCTTTTTTGCCTGTTTGCTCTTTTAGTCGTGCTTACGAACGAACTTGTCATGGTTATTTTGTTTGTCGTGCTATTTATTTATTTGCTGACCTTATTTTTTAAGAAGAAAAAAAGTTATCTCACAATTTTTAAATTGTCCGCCTTGTTTTTGATCATGGCGTTTTTGTTTTTTGGCATTATTAATCAATCTGCCCGCCAGGTTTTATACAGCGATCATATGTACTTTGTTTCGGAAAAAAATAATCTTTGGCGCTACCTGTATCAGTATAAGGCCGAGATGGATTACGGTAAATTATACAGCATTATTAACCGACTATTTTGGCTTCTCTACGGATTTCTGATACCTTTCGTCCTTATTGGTTTTTGGTTTTGGCGGAAAAATATTGTTTTGACAACCATCACCCTCTGGCTTTTAATCGGCAGTTTCTCGTCATTAATTTTTGCCGGCACCGGCCTGATTGTGTGGGAAAGATGGCTGATAATGTTAGTTTTTCCATTTGTCATTTATGCCACCGAAGGCGTGTTTCAACTCGGCCGTTTTATTGATTTGCGTTTAAAAAAATGGCATTTTCATCTCCGACCGATGCTCTGGACGCTGGCGACTATTTTTTGGTTGGGTTTTCTTGGTCTCTTTGCGTGGCGGGCATATCCTTTTTTAACAAAGTCATATCCCGAGACCAGACCGCCTTACAAAGACGAAGAGATAAACAGCTATTTCACGCCGACGATGGTCCATAATTCCGTGGGAATTTGGCGGATTGAGGATACCTTGGAGGCAATTGAGTGGCTTGATAAAAATGTTTCTGCCGGCGCCGTTGTTTTGGTTGACAATCGCTACCGTGGTCTGATGATGACCAATTTTAAAATGGACAATCGTTATATTGTTACTAACACTTGGTCCGACAGTTGGTCAAAAGAGGGCTTGAATTTTGCTCGCAAAAAAGGATTCAAAAATATCTATTTGATCTGGAAAAATACTAGCGTCAAAGGGTTTGATAGAATTTTTTTAAGCGGTAATATCGCGGTTTATAAAGCCAAACCCTTTTGATGAATAAAGAATTAACTTTTAAAGTTAAAAATTATCTTTTAGATCTCATTTTTCCCAAATATTGTTTAGGTTGTGGCAGAGAAGGCGATTGGCTCTGCCCGACTTGCCTTAAAAAAATTGTTTTTGTCAAGAGTCAAACCTGCCCCGGCTGCGGCCGGCTTTCTCAAGATGGTAAATTTTGTCCTCGTTGTCTTAAACCCCATGGTCTTCGGGGAATTGTGGTCGCTTGTTATTTCGAAGAAGGGCCGATCCGCGAGCTCATCCACAATTTTAAATATAATCACATTCTGGAACTTGGGAATTTTTTGGGGAAAATTCTGGCCGAAACTTTGAAAGAAAATTTTAATCTGAAAGAAAATATTTTAATCGTGCCGGTCCCCTTATATTGGTTAAGAGAAAATCAGCGCGGTTACAATCAGGCGGAAATTTTAGCTCGTGAAGTTTCCAAGATTCTTCAACTTCCCTTTGGGAAAATCTTACTGAAAAAGCGGGGCACCAAAAGGCAGGTCGATTTAAAGGGTCGAGAAAGGCGAAGCAATTTAAAAAAAGTCTTTCAAATAAAATCAAAAATTGATCTTACCAGGAAAACCGTCATTTTAGTTGATGATATTACCACCACCGGCACCACCCTCCAAGAATGTGCTAAGATTTTAAGGCAGGCAGGGGCGAAAAGGGTTTGGGGACTGGTGGTGGCGCGGGGCTAAAGCCGCGAAATTCTAAGCACGAAGCACTAAATCCGAAACAAATCTCAATGACACAAATCAGAATGTTTTAAACATTTGATATTTTGGATTTAAAATTTGTTTAGGATTTAGAAATTAGGATTTAGGATTTTAAGATTTTATTGACAATCATCGCTTTATACTCATAAGATAAGTCTTGCTATGAATATTGATCGCAGAACAACTAAAATCGCCGTCTGCGGTCTGGGCTATGTTGGCTTGCCAGTGGCTTTACTTTTTGCCCGAGCTGGTTTTGAAGTGATCGGGGTTGATCGAAATGAGGAGAAAGTCAAAAAAATCAACCGCGGCCAAAACCCAATTGAAGGCAAAGAGCCGGGACTGAAAGAACTTATTAAAACCGTTCATCAAAAAGGCAATTTTCGGGCAACTACTCAAACCGATATTTATAAAGATAGAGATATTATTTTAATGGCGGTGGAAACCCCGGTCGAAGAGGAAACGCATGAACCGGCTTATCGGGCCCTTAAGGCCGCCTTAAAAGATATCGGTCAAAACTTGAAAAAGGGGACTTTGGTGATTGTTGAATCAACGATTGCTCCCGGGACGATGACCAAGATTGTCAAGCCGATTTTGGAACAGGAATCAGGCCTTCAAGTCAATCGGGATTTTCTCCTGGCTAATTGTCCCGAACGGTTGATGCCCGGTCATTTACTCGAAAATATTGAAAATTATAATCGGGTGATTGGCGGCATGAATCAAAAAGCCAGTGCTCAAGCCAAAGAATTATATCAACAGATTGTCAAAGGCGAAATCGAAGAAACCGATTGTCTGACCGCGGAAATTGTCAAAGCCGGGGAAAATGCCTATCGCGACGTTCAGATTGCTTTTGCCAATGAAATGGCCCTTCTCTCTGAGGCCATGGGGGCTAATGTTTGGGAAGTACGGCGGTTAATTAACGAATGCAAGCGGCGGGGCGAAACTCGACCGGAAACTCTCCGTCAAATGCATCTTCCCGGTGCCGGCGTCGGCGGCCATTGCATTCCCAAAGACCCTTGGCTTTTGGTTTATGGGGCTAAGGATTTGCTCGAGCCCAAATTAATTCCCCTGGCGCGGAAAATTAATGATTTTATGCCTCGGCATACTTTTCATCTTTTGAAGGACGCTTTTCGAGAAATAGGCAAAACTTTGGAAGGGAGTAGAATTACTGTTTTGGGTTATGCTTACTCTGGTAATTCTGATGATTGCCGAAATACGCCAGCTTTGGCGATGATTGAACTTTTGAAAAGAGCCAAGGCAAAAGTTGTCATTCAAGATCCCTATGTCAAGGAATATAAAATTCCCCTTGAGAATGCTCTTAAAGGTGCCCAAGCGCTGGTTTTAATGACCGACCATGATCATTATAAAAAAATCAACCTTTCGAGATTAAAAAAACTGATGCGACCCAAACCGATTATTGTTGACGGTCGGAATATTTTTGATAAAGCTGTTGCCAAAAAAGCCGGGTTTATTTATAAAGGGATAGGGAATATCTAAAAATTTTCAATTTTCATTCAAATTCCAATTAATTAATTTACAAAACTAAAGGCAAACAAGGAGGAAATTTGTACGTACTCGTGCCATCGAACTCAAAACAATTAACCAAGCGCGCCTTATGGTTTAAAAATCCGATTGCCCGAAAATTGGCAGCTGAAAAAAATATCCAGTTCGGTTTTGAACTCAAAGGTGAGCCGGAGACGATTAAAAAAACACCGCCACTTTTTTGGGGCTATCATTTACACGATTATTTTGCCACCGAGTGGTATTATCATCCGGAAAAACGGCAAAAATTATTAGCCAGCATTTCTCATATCCCATCTCTTCAGCCGGCATATGTTAATCTGCACGGCATCCATCTTTGGTGGCAACCGCCGTCTCGGAAATATTTGCATCGCTATCAAAATCGGAGCAAACCAAGAGAATATTTGAAAATTATCCAAGCCAATATTGAGCTGGCTAAAAAACTTAAGCAAATTCTACCCTTGAAAATCGAAAATTATCCCCTCTATAGCAATTACCAGAAAGATGAAGAATATCTTCCCGAAACTTATCTTTACACTGGGACCGGTCGGCTGAATGACCTTTTGTATTTAAAAGAAAAAGCGGGCATTGATATTCTTTTGGATCTGGAACATCTGATTTTAACCTTGAATTTTCTTAATCGGCGGAAAAATTATCGCCAAATCCCGGTTGAAAAAATTACCAATTTGACTTTTGAAGAGCAAAAAGTTTATCAAATTTTCGGCTTCTATATTAGGAAAGATTCTTATCCTTATGTTTTAAAAAAGGTTGAGCTTAATAAAATGATTGAAAAGATCGGGGCGAAATTTTATCATCTTACCGGTTCGACTCAAGATGTTATCCCGGGCAAAAAAGAATTAACTCACGGACCGATAAAAACAACTGATAAAACCTTCCGAAAAAATCTTCGTTTGATTTTAGCCCAAAAACCCGAAGCAACTCTGGTTGAAACTGCTAGCTCTGGCGATAATCCCTGTTTTCGCCATCTTCGTCCCAACGAAACCGAACTTTCGTTCTACGCTTTGTGCGAGATTTTGCTGGAAGAACTCTAAAACAAAATCCAACGAGAAGAATCTAATAAAATATATGCGGCCGCATTATATTTATTAGGTTTTACAGGCCTAATTTTATGCCGATGGTTGACATAATCTAATTTTTTGTTTTATACTAATAAGCTCAAGGGGTGACCTTGAAAATTCAGTAAAGGAGGAAGACGTCAGTGGAGATTTCGGCCCTTTTTCTTAGCCCTTGACCTGTTCGATAAACTCAGGGTCAACCCCGAGCCATGTCGAGGGCTTGACAAAAATTGACCCCCACACCAATTTTCATTATGTTAAAATCGAAATATGTATGCGGTGTATATTCTCAAAAGCGTAAAAGATCAAAATTTGTACATTGGTTCCACTAATAATTTAAAAAGAAGACTTGCAGAACATATTTCAGGTAAAGTATTTTCAACTCAAAATCGTCGACCGTTCAAATTAGTCTATTGTGAACTTTACAAATCGGAAATCGATGCTCGAAAAAGAGAACATAATCTTAAATTAAGAAGTAGGGCGCTTTCACAATTAAAGAGTAGAATTATTCATAGCATTAATTATTAAATAGGAATTGGTGTGGGGGTTGACGTCAGCTTTAAAGTCTGCCAAATTAAAATTAGAAGAATTGTTCTAAAACAAATTTAAAGTAAATTATATTGCGAGAAGTTGAAGCAACCTTTTTTCGGTTAAAATTATAGATAAGCCGGGTAGTGAAACTTTGATAAGACGATTATGCAGATTTGAATATTAATTTTTCGTATTTTAGTATAATTTTGTATTTCGTAGATAAGCGACGGAAGGAGCGTTTATGAACGCAGCTGTTATTGGCGTTGGTAACATGGGCAAACATCACGCTCGCAATTACTCGGAAATTGCCGGCGTCAATTTAATCGCCATTGCTGATACTGACCCAAAAATCGGCCGCGACATCGCTAAAAAATTAAATTGTCGTTATTACAAAAATTATCAAGAATTACTCTCTAAAGAAACATTGGATTTGGTGACAGTTGCGGTGCCGACCAAACTTCATAAAAAAGTTGCCCTCGATTGTATCGCCCGAGGGATTCACATTCTGATTGAAAAACCGATTGCCAGCACCGTCGCCGAAGCCAAGGAAATTGTCCAAAAAGCCAAACAAAAGGGTATTAAATTTACCGTCGGCCATATTGAGCGTTTTAATCCCGCGGTTTTAAAGCTTAAGGAAATGGTAGATAAAGGAAAACTCGGCAAAATCACTTCCATTGTCACCCGTCGGATTGGGCCCATGCCGAGTAGAATTAAAGATGCTAATGTGGTGATTGATATCGGCGTTCATGATATTGACATGATGAATTGGTTCTATAATAGATTGCCAGATTCAGTGGTGGCTGGCGGCGGCAATGCCTTAAATAAAATTCAACAAGATTATGTCGATATTTTCTTAAAATACGGCCAGTGTTCTGGTTTGGCCCAAGCTAACTGGATTACGCCGGTGAAAATTAGAAAATTAGCCATTTCCGGCACTAAGGCCTATGCCGAATTAAATTATATTACTCAAGAACTCGATTTTTACGAATGTAATTATTCAACGGAATACGATGATTTTGGTGAGTTTATGATTAAATTTGGCGAACCAAGAGACAAGAAGGTGATTAAAACTGATAATTTTGAACCGCTCAAAGCGGAAATAAAATCATTTATTAAGGCAATCAGAACTGATACTAGACCAATGGTCACCGCCCGAGAAGCGATTGACGCTTTGGCTATCGCCTGCCGAGTAGACCGGATGATCCGCCGGTCGTAGGCCGACGGAAATTCGAATATCGAATATCGAAATTCGAAACAATATTTAATGTTTAAATTTAATAATTAAAATTTTGAATTTGTTTCGTGCTTCGGATTTAATGCTTCGAATTTAAGGAATGTTATGCCCAAAACGCCAAAAACCAAAACTTTAGTTAAAAGAAAGACGGCCAAAAGAAAGCCGCGGGATTTTTTTATCCATCCGACGGCGATGATGGAAAAAAATGTTCAAATTGGCGAGGGGACAAAGATTTGGCACTTTGCTCAAATTCGCCAAGGCGCTAAAATTGGCAAAAATTGCGTCATTAGCAATTCAGTTTTTATTGATTTTGACTGCGAGATCGGCGACAAGGTCAAAATTCAAAACCACGCCATCATCTATCATCAGGCAATGATTGAAAATGGCGTTTTTATCGGGCCAAATGTTTGCTTTACTAATGATAAAATCCCCCGGGCGACTAATCCCGATGGCAGTCTGAAATCGACCGAGGATTGGCAGGTTTCCACCACGACTATCAAAGAGGGAGCTTCCATTGGCGGACATTCCGTTATCTTGCCCGGTCTGACAATTGGCCGATTTGCCTTAATCGGCGCCGGCTCGGTAGTGACCAAAGATATCCCGGCTCATGCTTTGGTTTATGGCAATCCGGGCCGAATTTATGATTTTGTTTGTAAGTGTGGCCAGCGCTTGAGAGATGAATTATCCCGCGACGAAGAAAGAATTGTATTTCAATGCGCCTGTGGCTTGGAAAATATTATTCCCAAAAAAGATTATGATTTGAAACTTTATCCGCCGACCGAAGAAAAACCCAAAATTTGGCTAAGATAAATTATCTACAAAATACGAAACTATACAAAAATACAAAAAAGAAAGATTCGTATTTTCGTACCAAATTCGTATTTAGTATCTTTTGAAGAAGTCATTATGAAAATTAACATTGCTTCTCCCCAAATTGGCAAAGAAGAAATTAAAGCCGTCAGGGCGGTTTTGAAATCAGGCATGCTTGCCCAAGGGCCGAAAGTTAAAGAATTTGAGGAAAAATTTGCCAAGTTTATTGGCGTAAAATTTGCCATTGCCACTTCTTCCGGGACAACCGCCCTGGAAGTTGCCCTTCGCGCCCTGGGAATCGGTCCAGGTGACGAAGTTATCACCACTCCCTTTACCTTTATCGCTTCGGCTAACGCGATTCTTTACACCGGTGCAAGACCCGTCTTTGTTGATATTGATGAAAAAACTTTCAATCTTGATCCGGAAAAAATCGAAAAAGCCATTACCAAAAAAACCAAAGCAATTTTACCCGTCCATCTTTACGGCAATCCTTGTGAGATGACAAAAATTATGGCGATTGCCAGAAAGCATAAATTAGCCGTCATTGAAGACGCTTGTCAGGCCCACGGCGCCGAGTGGGGGGGCAAAAAAGTCGGCTCTTTTGGGACTGGGACATTTTCCTTTTATCCAACCAAAAACATGGCCACTGGCGAAGGGGGGATGATTACGACTAATTCGCGGGAAATAGCAGAAAAAGCCAATTTAATTCGCGCTCATGGCTCAAAAATCAAATATTATCACGATGTTTTGGGTTATAATTATCGTATGACCGACATTGAAGCGGCAATCGGTATCGAGCAACTTAAGAAATTAAATAAATTTAACAATTTAAGAATTAAGAATGCCGAATTCTTGAATAAAAATTTAGCCAAAATTCCGGGAATTATTGTGCCGGCAAAAACTGATCGCGGCAAGCATGTTTATCATCAGTACACAATTAGAATTACCCCGGAATTTCCTTTTCCTCGCGACGAAGTGGTGGCAAAACTGACCCAAGCCGGCATCGGCACGGCGATTTTTTATCCTTTACCGATTAATGCCCAGAAAGTTTATAAAGATTTGGGTTATAATGCAGCTGCTTCGCATCATAAATCTGATACGCCGGTGGCGGCGAAAATATCAAAAGAAGTACTTTCTCTACCGGTTCATCCGGGGTTAAAAGAGAAGGACTTGGCTTGGATTGTCAAAAGTTTCAAAAATTTTTGAAAAATTGGTGGAATATTCCTAAAATTGACCTAAAAAATTAATTTCTCAATGACCAAACAAATTATGAAATATTTTGATCCAGTCAAAAAACAATTAATATTTATTAACCAGAAAGCCACTCCAGATTTTTGGGATTCCCGTTGGCAGGCTGGTAAAACGATTAGAGATGAAATTTTTAAAATAAAAAACACCTTTGCTTCTCGGATCACCAAACAATATTTAAATCCTAAAGATGGGATAATCTTAGAAGGCGGCTGCGGTCAGGGTAAAATTGTCGCCTCTCTGGTCAACAATGGATATAAAATAATTGGCCTAGATTACGCTAAAAAAACAGTCAAGATGCTGAATAAATATATTCCAGAATGGGATATTAGATTTGGCGATGTCAGAGATTTGCCATTTGCTGACAATTTTTTTATTGGTTACTGGTCATTGGGCGTGATAGAACATTTTTATGAAGGTTATCAGCCGATCGCTCAAGAAATGCAAAGAGTCATCAAAGACGGAGGATATCTTTTTTTAACTTTTCCTCATATGTCTTGTCTGAGAAAAATCAAAAGTATTTTAGGTTTCTATCAATTCTGGCCAAAAAGAAAATCAAAAAATGACTTTTACCAATTCGCTCTCAATTCAAAATTGGTTATCAGAGATTTTCAGAAACTTGGTTTCAAATTTATCAAAGCTCGTAACATTGATGGCATAAGGGGAATAAAAGAGGAAATCCCGGCTTTATGGCCATCTTTAAAAAAATTGTATGACTATAGGGGGGATAATGTCTTAATTAAAATTATTAAGCTGGGTATCGCCTTGGCAGCGGCGCCGGTAGCCGGGCATGTGAGGATGTTAGTTTTTAAAAAGTAAGTAATATAAAATCAAGAACTATGGCTAAAATCAAACCCTTATCGCTCGAAAAATATTTTTTAGCTTTGTCTAAAGATAGTATTATCTACGGCTTAGGTAACGCGATTTTAAAAATCTTGGCAATTTTAGTTGCGCCGATTTTGACGCGAATTTTTGCCCCGTCCGATTACGGCATTATTAGTTTGATCTCTTCGGTGATTTCTTTTTTAAGTTTATTTCTAATTTTTGGCATGGATACGGCGGTTTTTGTGAGTTTCCATCAGTATAAAAAAGAGAAAAAAAAGGTTATCTCCAGCGGCTTTTGGTTTTTGGTTTATTGGGATGCTTTTTTAGTCGGTTTGTGTATTTTATTTTCGGGGCAGATTTCCCATCTCGTTTTTAAAACACCATTGGCAACTCTTTTTTTTAGTTTAGCTTTTGCGACGGCTTTTTTTACCCTGCTGACGAATTACGCTAAGACCATTTTTCGCATCCAATTTCAGGCAAAGACCTTTGCCATTATCTCCGTTGTCGGCGGGGTTTTTATCACCGGTCTTTCAATCGTCTTTGTTGTCTTATTTAAAATGGGACTCTTCGGATATTTTTTAGGAGGGTTGGTGGGCACCATCCTAAAATTTTTAGTCGCCCTCTATTTGGTTCGCCATAATTTATCATTTCATTGGTCGTGGCGACGCGCCAATGAAATGGCAATTTATGGTTCAATGCTGGTTCCGGCAGGGCTTTCTTATTATGTTTTTGACCTTTCCGACCGGTTTTTTGTCAATCATTATCGCACCTTAACCGAATTGGGGCTTTATTCGATGGCGGTTAATTTAGTGGGGTTAATCCCTTTCTTTTCTTTTGCTTTAAGTCGAGCATGGTTACCCATGGTTTTTAAACTTTATTTTGATGAACGTCGGGTTTTTAAGCATTTTGTTCCTCGAATTTTTATCTATTATCTCATTTTCTTTATGGGGCTGGCGATTTTTATTTCTTTGTTTGGTTTAGAAATATTGAAAGCTCTCACCGTTCCGAAATTCTACGGCGCGGCTCGAGCGATTGGACCGTTAGCCTTGGCAATGGTTTTTTCGGCCACCGTCCAAATTACTTATATCGGTATCTATATTTCCAAAAAAACCAAACTGATTGCTTTGTCTGCCGGCATAGCAGCCGTAGTTAATCTGATAGCCAACTTTTTACTGATACCACCTTTTGGTATGGTTGGGGCGGGCTGGGCAACAGCCATATCTTATTTCTTTCTGACTGTCGCCTATTTTTGGTTTAGTCAAAAACTCATTTATCTTAAGATTGATTGGTCCAAAGTGATAAAAATTTTAATTTTGGGGGTTGTTCTTATTGTGCTGGCGCCGATTTCTTGGCGGTTTAATTTTTGGACAAATTTTACCATCAAAATCCTCGAGTTTGCTTCTTTTGTAGTTTTATTATATTTTATGGGTATTATTGAACGGTATGAGATTAATTCTTCTAAGAAACTTTTTTTGAAAATTCTGACCAAAATTAAATTTTCAAGAAGGGAAAATGATGACCAATCAAATATTCCCACGGTTCAAGAATAAATCACGACTGCCAAATTTAAAAAACAAACGCATTTTTGTCGGTTTTAATAGTGCCGGCGTAGCCGGTCTAAGAAATATCACCCGTATCTTAAAAAGAAGAGGATACCAGATTGATTTTTATGGATTAGAGGCCGCCCGGTTTGGTATAGACACGGATTATCTTTTGAAATTCTCTCGCCGTCCGATTATTTCTTTTTTCCAAAGAATTCAATATTTTTTAAAAATTTTGCCGCGTTATGACATCTGGCATTTTAATTATACCAAAACATTCTTTTTCTACCCTTTAAATCTATTAATCTTAAAGCTTTGTGGTAAAAAAATTGTTCATACTTTCCGTGGTTCAGATGCGCGGACTCATCTTGATTATTTGCCAAGCAAAAAAATTATCAATAACCCTCAATATCACTGGCCGGAATGGTACAGGGGGGTTGTTAACCAATCGTGGTGGCTCAAGTTTAAAATAAAATTAAGGATGAGAATTTTTTGCTGGCTTTCTGACAAAATAGTTTTGACGGGTCCATTTTTGGTGCCCTCGGTGGCTAATTTCTCCAAAATCATTCCTTACGCGCGAAATATTTCCCAAATCCCCCCGGCTAATGACTCAAAAAAACTTCATCAAAAATTAATAATTCTGCATGTGCCTTCAATTCCTAAAATGAAAGGCACCATCGAAGTAGACAGAATTTTTAAAATCTTAGCCAAAAAATATCCCCAGCACGAATTTAAAATCTTGGGCAATATACCACATCAAGAATTAATCAAAGAAATGTCCCTAGCCGATATTATCATTGACCAGTTATTAATGGGGTGGTATGGCGGTCAGGCAGTGGAAGCGATGGCTTTAGGTAAAACGGTGATGAGCTTTATTAATCCAACTTATCTTGAATTGGTGCCCTTTGGCCGCGAAATCCCGATTTTTAACACCAATTTTTGGAATTTTAAAAATGACTTGGAAATATTAATTAATTCGCCTGATTTGTGCCAGAAATTAAGCGAGGAGGGGCGAAAGTTTGTCAGAAAGTATCACGCCGCCGAAAAAATTGCCGATCAATATTTAGAAATCTATCAAAAAGTGGTTTAGAGTTATGAGAAATTTTATTAAAAGAATCTACGGCATTGGCCTTTTATTTTGGACAAAAGTGATTCCTTATTCTATCAGGATTAGAACTGATCCTGAATTATTCGGCATCATCAAATTTATGGAATATGCATCTGGAAAAGTTAAATCATCCGATAAAGTTCTTGATGCTGGTGCTGGTTCATGCCCTTATAAGAAATATTTTTCTCATGCGCAATATGAATCTACTGATTTTGAAGACATTTTTGATAAATCTTCAAAAAATAAGCATAATTTTAT
>Ga0315289_10008206_pt1 | contig 15128 bp, 9 predicted proteins | sample YL17G11_40_MG_FD_203452 | JGI IMG/M metagenome (GOLD analysis project Ga0315289, IMG submission 203452) | Sediment microbial communities from Yellowstone Lake, YNP, Wyoming, USA - YL17G11_40 | ecosystem: Environmental > Aquatic > Freshwater > Lake > Sediment | place: USA: Wyoming | collected... | reverse complement strand
TACCACCATTTGGAAACGCACCGAACGGTGGAACCCTCCCGATGCAGCATGAGGGACCGAACTACATACAATTCGGAGATGTAGTGATGCCAGATGAAAACGGCACATGGCATACACCGTTCCCATTCGGCTCGGGCGTGTTAGCCATAATCACCTTCAACGCCACATATCAAGGGTTGTTCCCAGAGGTTGCGTCATGTCCGTTAGGTCTTTATGGCATGCTAGTTGCAAACTGGGTACCTGAGGAGTTGGTACTAGACCCGGCAGTCAACGGCAGCTACTCAATGAGACCCAAAGTGTTGGGCCGCAACATTGACATCTTCACACAATACCCAGACCCATACGGCGGACAAGGCCGCGACAAGCCAAGTGACATGTTCTGGCCACAGAAGGAAGTTGTGCTCTACGGATATGTGACGTACAACGAATGGCCAGAGCAGAACAAGGACGTAGCCTTCCAAGTAATAGACCCACACGGCAACACCTACACCGTCATCTACGCAAGGACAAACAACACAGGCTATGCCATGACAAGCTTCAGGCTGCCCTGGACGTGCGAAGAGCCCGAATACTACTTCGGCGAATGGACGGTGATAGGAACCGTTGACGTTGCATGCACCGTCGTCAACGACACATTGACATTCAAATACGACTACCTAGTGCGCATAGTCAAGGTAACGACAGACAAGGACACGTACGCACACTGCGAATTCATGAACATAACCGTTGAGTTCAAGTCATATGCAATGCAGACCTACGATGTGATACTACCTGTCACAACACTCGATGAGACAGGCGTACCATTCGGATTCGTCTACTTTGAAACAACAATAGGCGGAGCAGTATACTGCCACTACAAGAACTACGAAGAAACAGTGAACATACACGTGATCAAATGGGCGCGCGCTGGAACCGCTCACATAGTGCCAGGCGTCTTAGACGGTTGGCCAGCTGAGGGCGGTACAGTTGCAAGCGGTCCATTCGAGCCAGTACCCATCATCATACTAGCTGAGTGGGCTTAAGCGACAGAACAAAACCAAACCATTCCCCTCTTTTTTGTTTAATCAACTCAAAATACAAGACATGGTAATCTTTTCGATGAAAATGTGCAAAGATTGATCCTGAAAACCTGTTCATTGACAGGGACGCATCTTTTGTAGTAATATTCGTGATTGCGGAATATTAGTTAAAGAATCTGCCATTAACTAATTCTTAGACAGCGATGAACATGGGGCTCAAAAACTGGACAGCGATGCTTGCAGTGACGGTGATTCTTCTCACCTGCATACAAGCGAACATGAAATCTGGTTTTTCAGCTGACAGCGGCGGGGAAATCGACTTGTTCACGCAGAAGACACCGTTTGACGGAAAAGGCCCAAACATGACAAGCGACGCATTCGGTCCTGGCGAAGTTGTCATATTATGTGCATTGGTAACCTATAACGAAGCTCCACTTCAAAAATTACCTGTGGCATTTTACGGAGAAGGTCCTGATAATTCTTCATTCTGTTTGACTGATGTCACCAATGCAAGTGGACTTGCAGCTGTCAACTTCACGATAGCCCAGAAGTGTGACGGTCTTAATGAAGTCTTTGGTGAATGGTTCATTTTAGCCAATGTGCGTATCGGAGACAACGTTTACCAAGACACCCTAACCTTCAGAGTGGATTGGATCGTGAAACTTGTTTCAGCAAAAACAATTGATGCGAATCTTGCCTACAGAGACAAATTCGGAATTGAAGGAGATGTTGGAGTAGAAATTAGTCTAAGAAACGTGGCTCGCAACATTAAAAACGCTACGTTTGCCATAGTCTTAGAAGATGAAACACAAGTTCCAGTCAGTTACCTTGAAATAAACGATTTTGAAGTACAACCTGACGAAAAATTGGTCTTCTTATATTGCAAACTGAATGTTCCCAAATGGTCTCGTGTTGGCAAGGCAACAGTTCTCGTATCAGCTCTAACTGCATCACCGGCTCAAAATGGAGTTCCATATTGTCCTGCAGTATCGGCAGAATTCCTTATTACGATCAATGAATCCTTAGAGATAGCTCTCTATGACGCAGCAATCATAAAGGTTATTCCCTCCGCAAACTCAGTTAGAGCTGGCGAACCTGTGTACTTGGGTGTGACGGTTAGAAATGAAGGGACAGAAATCGAAAGTTTCAATGTCAGCGCGTATTACAACGGTTTGCTTATCGGAACCTTTGAGGTCGTAACACTTGCTCCGTATTCTTCACAGGTTTTAAACTTCACTTTCGACACTTCTGCAATTGACACAGGAGGCTATACGATAACTGTTTCCATTCCATTTCTGCCTAAGGAAGCTGATCTTACAGACAATAATTTCACAGATGGAGTGATCCATGTTCTGCCAAAATTGCCTATAATCGTTCACGATATTGCAGTAACTGATGTGGCAGTTTCAACCAGTAGTCTTTATGTTGGTGAACTACTTGAAATCAACGTCAGTCTTGCCAACAAGGGAACTGAGAACGAAACATTCAACGTCAAAATTTATTATGACCACTCACTAATCGGGGACTTGGATGTTAACGATCTTGAACCGAATACTCAGTTAGCTTTGATTTTCATATGGAACACAAGTTCTGCGCAAGAGGGCTACTATAGGATAAGTGCTTCTGCTTTGCTCTCGAGTGATATCAATGTTCTCGATAATACCTTCATCAATGGCATAGTTCATGTCAAAGCCAGACCCTCTCAACCATTAATGCATAATGTTGCAATTTTGGATCTTCATCCCTCCTCAACTCTTCTGTACAGAGGCGAAATTGATGGAATATACGTACTCATCAAGAATAGAGGAAACTTTACCGAATCATTCAATGTCAAAACATATTATAACCAAACACTTATCACTACGTTTTCTGTTATCGCCCTGCCTCCTGACTCAACTACAGCAATGACATTTGTTTGGAATACAACCAATGTGTCCGAAGGACTTTATGAATTAAGTGCCTACATAGAACCCGTTCCAGATGAAATCGATACCTTAGACAACAACTTCACTGATGGAATCGTGGAAGTCAGGTCTCCAGTTCACGATATTTCGGTCTTGAACATCGTGCCAGCGTCCAGCCAAGTATTCATCGGAGAGCTTCTTGAGATAAATGTCACTGTTAAAAACGACGGAAACCAGATCGAATCATTTAATGTTACACTCTTCTATGATTCAAACATTGTTGGCGCATTGTCTGTTGACCATTTACCACAAAGTAATACCTTAACACTGATCTTCCATTGGAACACCTCAAATGTCTTAGAAGGTAACTATACTCTAAGCGCTTTAGCACATCCTGTTCAAGACGAGACAGATACTGGTGATAACTACCTCACGGATGGAAGTGTAAGAGTTTCATCGATGCCTAAAGGCTGGTATGTTCCTGAATGGATTTGGTGGCTCTTGTTGCCGCTTTTGATTCTGCTAATAATAGTTTTGTTGATCTTACTTCACCATAGGAAAAGACGGAAAGATACCAGGGCAAACTTCTATTCTGGATGGACTGCGTGGTACTATGGTTATGATTTACGGAGAAGATCCATAAAATGAGATGGAAAACTACTCCAGAATACTTATTAGCTTTTGCGTGCTATAAGAAAATGGGAGAAAGCTCAAACTATGAAATTGAATAAATTGATGATATTTTTACTGTTGAGTACACTTCCTTTAATCATTGTGCCTCGTGCACAAGCATGCTTATCTCGCTTCAATGCTTATCCAACACTAGCGGATGATCCATTAGACATCACAGTATCAACAAACAAGGACTCGTATTACCGAAGAGAAGTAATCAACGTCGAAGGAATCGTAAAACAAGACGGAACTCTCGTTTCAGACGCTCTTGTAGCAATAGAAGTTCGCGATCCATCCGCTCTGCCTGTTACTTTCCGGACTGCAGCCACAGGCGATGTCTCATCTATGAGTTGGCCTGTTCAATTTACCGACATGTATTCATGCGCTGACACAAACGGAGTTCCAAAATACTCCTTTGTTGTGGGGGAAAATCTTTACATAAGATGTACCATGAAGAACTTTGACAGTTTACCCCATAACGTGTTGGTTGGAGTGAGCCTTTATGACGGAAAAGCTATTCCGCATGGCGTGTGGTACCCCTCAAGCACAGAGATTTCACCGGGAGGCACAAAAGGTGTTTTGTTTTTTGCAACGAGAATACCTGGGTGGGCTTACCCTGGAAATGCTACACTATTTGGTAATCTGTTCTCTGCTCTTCCGAAAGATGGTGGAATCCCATATTGCCCAGAGAAAGCAGTATCTTTTGAAATAAAAAGAAATCCTGATCTACCATATTCCAGTCCACCCGTAAGCACTATTCCTGGAACTGGCGGAAAGTATGTGAGCGCTTTTATGCTTTCTCCCGAATCAAAAAGTGGAACATACACAACCTATGCTACAACAAGCAAAGGCCTGATTTCAACTCAGAACGTAACCACATTCTCAGTAGAATCGTTTCCAACACCACCTCAAGCCTCCTTCTTTTATTTGCCCATCGAGCCATACGTGAATATGAGTGTCAAGTTTGATGCTTCATCTTCAACAGCAGAAGGATATAACGATAACATCACTAAATATGAGTGGAATTTTGGCAACGGTACGATATTTAGCGCAACGATACCTACGATTAACAATACCTTCACAACAGTTGGTACGTATGTTGTAACATTAAATGTCACAGATACTGAAGGATTATGGTCTACCACCTCAAAGCCCATAATGATTCTGCCCCCTGTTGGACCTACTGCTGACTTCATTACGTACCCATCCAATCCCCTTGTGAATCAAGCAGTGAATTTCAGCGCTGCAAGCTCGAAACCAGGTTGGAATGGAACAGCTTTCTCACCAATCGTTAATTACACGTGGAGTTTCGGAGATACAAACACCACTAGCGGCAATTACCAAACGATAATTCATACCTACTCAGTAACTGGAACATATAACGTGACTTTAACAGTCACTGACGCAAACGGGCGGACAGGCAACGTGACCAAGACTGTTATTGTGAGCTTCACTGCGCTCATAGGTGACATAAATGGCGATCGCCAAGTAAACATCTTGGATGCTATTCTGCTGGGAAATGCCTTTGGCTCTGTAAAGGACGGTCTTGGCTGGGATCCAAGAGCGGACCTTAACAACGATAATGAAGTAAACATACTCGATGCAATAATCTTTGGTAACCATTTCGGAGAAAGTGCCCCGTAATCTTACGAGAAGTGCAGAACTATACTTGCTATAGCTAACATAAACTGTCAAACGAAGACGATAACCGTGAACAAAGGGTCAACAAAATTCAGGTGTGATTCACCAGCACTAATTTGCGTCATCCTATTATTCCTAGTATTTTTTGTTAAAGTGAAACCTGCATTCAGCAATCCCGAATTGAATTTCACGATCGCGACAAACAAGCTGGAATATGGCTTAGGCGAAAATGTGTACATTAGTGGAAACCTAACCAATGAAGGATTGCCAGTCGGAGACGCGCTCGTTGCTGTAGAAGTCAGAGACTCGATGTATAATCCGTTTGTTTTCAGAACCCGTCCGACGGGCCCTATGACAACAGGCAACTGGCTTGTGAACTTCACATCGTTGTTCTCATGTGACTCCATTGGAAATCCGAAGTCCACATTCATCAGGGGCTCCACGTTGCACATTTCTTTCACAATAAAGAACTTTGACTTGACTTGGTCGCACGGAGTGATAGTGTGTCTGACCCTTTACGACCCGGTGTCAGTTCCGTTGGGAGCGTGGCATCCCTACGTCACAACCTTGGAGCCAAATGAATCCAAAACTGTAGTTTTCTTGGCAGACACGATCCCGAGTTCAGCGGAACTAGGAACTGCAACAATATACGCAAACGCATACACAGAATTCCCAAAGGACAACGGATATCCATACTGCCCCGAAAAACCAGCAACCTTCAACATCACAGGCACAGGATCAACACCCCCAACCGAACCCCCCACGTCCAGCACAAACGGAACATACGACCTATCCTTCAAGATACCCCGCCCCGAAGCACTCTTCGGCAACTACGCAGTCTATGCAAGCTGCTACTATGACGGAGTGTTAACAGCACTCAGTACAGGATTCAAAGTACTCCTCATCGGAGACATAAACGGTGACGGCGCCGTAGACATCCTAGACGCCATCCAACTAGGAAACGCATTCAACTCCAAACCAGGCGACCCCAACTGGAACTCTAAGGCAGATCTCAACCACGACAACGAAGTAAACATCCTCGACGCAATCATGTTCGGAAACCATTTTGGAGAAGAAGCAAACAAACCACCATAATAGAATATAGAAAACAGTTTCAGAATCTTTATAATCTCAAAAGCATTACTCAGTAACAGTAAAGGAGAAAGGAGACAATGAAGAAAATAATAATCGGAATTCTGGTCGCAATTCTCACAATATCGATGACTTGCACCTTCACACAAACTAACGTAGGTGCCTCCCCGACAATGAAAATCTACATAGATCCCCCTCAAATCATCAACGAAGCACTCACAATAAACAGCACATTCCAGATTGCCGTCAAAACAGCCGACGCAATCGGACTCGTAGGACTTCAATTCAAGATCTACTGGGATCCAAGCATTTTAGCAGGCGTAAACATGAGCGAGAAACTCTATTCAACCGTGACACCGGCAGGCGAGGAAGACAACGTATGGAGACTCAAACACGTCGTGACCACCGACCACATTGAATATGCATACACATACTTAGACGTCGAACGTGCCATAGACGGCGGCTACGCACCAATTTCAGGCAACTACACCGTAGCAACAATTAACATGAAAGTGAAAGGCATTGGAAAGACCACCCTAGACTTAAGGGACACGATCCCGGGAGACGCAGATGGCGACCCAATTCCACATGACGCCTATGACGGATACTTCCAAAACTCGCCACCACCTCCACCAGCACAAATCTATCTCGAACCCTCAAAAATATCCAACCTAAGCCTCACCCCAAGCCACAACTTCACCGTCAACGTCAATATAGCCAACGCAACCGATGTCTACGCCCTTGAATTCAAACTAGGCTTCGACCCCACCATACTCCACGCCAACAGTGCAGTCGCAGGTGACTTCATCCCACCATCAGTGACTCCCACGGTAGAGAGGAACAACACCGCTGGATACATCATGTTTAACGCAACCCTAGGAACCCCAGTCAGCGGCAACGGAACCCTAGCCATTATCGAGTTCCACGTTGAAGCATTGGGCAGAACAGACCTCGACCTCTATGACACAAAACTGTTTGACGCAATCGGGCAACCATTAGCTCACAGTGCAACAGACGGAAGCTTCAGCAACTCATTACTAGCCAAACTCGCTGTTGACCCTCCAGAACTGATCGACCCAACACTGCTTCCGCCAGCCACCTTCACAATCAACGTGACCATAACCGACGTCGAAGACCTCTACGGATACGAATTCAACCTGACATTTGATCCAAGCATACTGGTATGTCTGCAAGTTTCAATATGCGACGTACTGAACGAGACAAACTACATTCCCAACCAATACATTGACGGCATACACGGATACGTAAAAATCAACGTGACCTACTTTCCACCAGCCGTCCCACTCAACATCTACAGTCCAACACCACTGGTAACCATCAAGTTCAGAGTCAGGGCTGTAGGAGCCAGCAACCTAACCCTAACCAACACAAATCTAGTAGATTCCTCAGGTAACCCCATAGCTCACGAAACCCAGAACGGATTCTTCCAGAGCCTAATACGTGATGTTGCAGTTCTCGACATCTTTCCTGCCCCGACCGAAGTGTACCAAGGTCAATGTCTCAACATCACAGTTGTCGTGAGAAACGAAGGAAACATCACAGAAACCTTCACCGTCAACATCTACATCAATGCCACACTACTCACAACCATAAATATCACAGGCCTCCCACCAAACGAGAACGCAACAGAAACATTCGCATGGAACACCGCTGGCCACCCATATGGCAGATACACTCTGCGGGCAGAAGCCCCACCACTACTATTCGAAACCGACACTGCGGACAACACATTAACAGATGGCATGGCGAAAGTCAAGATCCCAGGAGACATCAACAGTGACGACGCAGTCAACATCTTAGACGCTTTGTTGGCTGGAAATGCATTCGGTTCCTTCCCGGAACATCCATATTGGAACCCCGATTGCGACCTGAACAATGACAACGTGATCAACATCTTGGACCTGATCATATTAGGCGGGCACTTTGGAATTAGAATATAACCTCCTTTTTTTCAATTCTTGTTTCAAATTAGAATCGACAACGTTATAAATACGTATCTCCCCTTTCATAAGATGGGAAAAAGAGATGGGCCTATTCGAATTCGTGATCAGAAGAGTTATTCTAATGATTCCCACACTAGTAGGTGTCATATTACTCATTTTCGCCGTCACACAAATGTTCACGCCTCAACAGAGAGCCACCCTCTACATAACAAACGAAAAGCAGATGAAAAACATCGACGGCATCATCAGACAATACCACCTCGATGAATCAATCCTAGTACAGTTCGGCGGCTGGTTCTCACAACTTCTACAAGGTAACCTAGGATTTTCGAAGAGTGGAGGAGGCCCAGTTCTAGAAGTCATGGTCAGAAAGCTGCCAGCCACTTTTGAGCTTGTCATATTTTCAATCCCAATAACCATTCTTCTAGGCGTATACTTGGGCGTTCAATCCGCAGTCAATCGAGACAAGCCCGTAGACCACGTGACTAGAACGGTGTCCATCATTGGCTGGTCGCTTCCCAGCTTCTGGCTGGGCATCATGCTGATTGCAATATTCTTCTCAGGCCTAGGCTGGTTCCCGCCAGAAAGGACAGGTACCGACGTATTCAATTACATAACCTTGTCGGGCAAATGGCAACACTACACAGGTCTGCTCACAATAGATGGCTTGCTAAACGGACAACTCTGGATAAGCTTGGATGTACTGAAACACATGATTCTTCCAACGATAACCCTAGTCACAATTCAAATAGCCCTCATAGTAAGGGTAATGCGTTCAAGCATGCTGGAATCCCTCGGCAAGGGATACGTCACCGCAGCTAGGGCAAAAGGTCTTAGCAACAGCGAAGTAATAAACAGACACGCCCGAAGAAACGCTTTGATACCCACAATGACCGTCGCTGGACTCTTAACAGCTGGTGTAATAACGGGCGTTACCATAACAGAAACGGTTTTCAACATTGACGGTGTCGGAAGATGGGCAGCTCAGGCTGCAATGGCAGTTGACATACCCGCCGTTCTCGGTTTTGCCCTATTCACAGGCATTGTCTACGTATTTGCAAACCTAATAGTAGACCTATTATACGCATATGTAGATCCACGAATACGGTTGGGATAAGATTGAGCATAGGCTACAGATTGAGAGAGTTCAAATCCGGAATTCGTCCTTGGCTGAATGAACTGAAATTTACCCTCAAGAAAATACGGAAAAGTCCGCTTTCGATGGTCGGCACAGCAATAATAATATTCTTTGCCGTAATCGCTATATTTGCACCGATCTTGGCTCCTCCAGTAGATTCTCGTGACCCCTATTCAATATTTCTTGACGGCTACGGACCCACACCAAGACCTCCAGGCTCAGAAATCCTAGACAGCTATATCCGCGGTACGGGATGGACAACCCACTATTTCGGAACCGAAGAAGGTCAAATCGACATATACTACGGATGTATTTGGGGAGCTCGAACCGCATTCAGTATAGGGGTACTAGTAGTCGTGATCTCACTTGCAATAGGTCTCATAACAGGAAGCATTTCTGGGTTCTACGGAGGGATAATTGACGAACTCTTGATGCGGTTCACAGATATTATATTGGCTTTCCCAGGTTTGGTCTTTGCCATGGCCTTGGTCATAGCTTTGCCGCCTCAGTGGCCGTTGGACTTGGGGGTCATGGGCATAGGGATAGCAATTGTCGTCGCAATAGGAGTTGTTGGCTTTCTCCTCAAACTTCCCGGCATATGGAGATTCCTGCTTGGGTTAGCTGGTGTCGCAGCATTTGCAGGGCTATTTGTATGGGGATTGGGAAGCCCGCCAGTCTGGGTCTTAAGGCTAAACTTGAACAATCTGGACAAAGTCCTGATAGCCCTTGCCTTGGTCGGCTGGCCCGGCTACACCAGAGTCATTCGGGGAGAAGTGCTCAGAGTCAGACAAGAAGACTATGTTGAAGCCGCGAAGGCTGTCGGCTGCTCCGATTTCAGAATAATCTTGAGACACATTCTGCCCAATACAATCTATCCAGTCATAATCATGGCGTCGCTTGACATTGGGGCAATCGTTTTGACAGCTGCCGCTCTGAGCTTCCTAGGCATCGGCGCACCAGTTGGCTATGCAGATTGGGGGCAAATGATAAGCTTCGCAAGAAACTGGGTTTGGGCAGGAAAGGAAAATCCATGGCAGTTCTGGTACACGTTCACCATACCGGGTCTGTTCATATTCCTGTTTGTCTTGGGATGGAACCTGCTCGGCGATGCGTTCAGAGATATACTGGACCCAACACTTAGAAGGAGATAGGAATGACCGAAGAAATCTTGAAAGTGAGCGATCTTCGACTGAACTTCTACACGTACGAAGGAGTAGTTCAGGCTCTAGATGGAGTTTTCCTGAATCTTAGAAAGGGAGAAACCCTAGGTATAGTCGGCGAAACTGGCTGCGGAAAATCCGTCACAGGGCTTTCAATCTTGAATTTGGTTCCTCCGCCTGGAAGAATAGAAGGAGGACAAGTGGTCCTAGAAAGAAAAGGAAGAGAAGTAGAACTGCTGACAGAAAAAGAAGTTTTCCTGCGAAGAGTCAGAGGACGAGACATATCGATGGTTTTCCAAGATCCCAGATCAGCCCTGGACCCTGTATACACTGCTGGAGACCAGATAGTTGAGGTTCTCCTCCATCACAGGACAAAGGAACTCATACAGGAGACTATTGAAAGACTCGATAAGCAAGATGAGGGCGTCAGAAAGGAAACTGAAGGCGTCAAGAAGATTGAAAGCGAAAAACAGGCCAAGAGCGGAAAGAAAGTCAAAAGAGAGAAACCTGGTTTTCTCCACAACTTTTACAAGAACACTCTTCAGGCACTACTGAAGAATCCTAGATCGCTGAGACTGAAGATAATGCGAAGGATTCCGATACTAAACGGCTATAGGCGGCTGGTGAAAAAAGAAGCCAAGAACGAAGCCGTCGAAATACTCAGAATCATGAGGATACCAGACCCTGAAAGAGTCGTGGGCATGTACCCACACGAACTTAGTGGCGGCATGGCGCAACGGGTAGTCATTGCCATGGCACTTGCATGCGACCCTGATATTTTGATTGCGGATGAGCCTACAACAAACCTCGACGTGACAGTCCAGCTTCAAATATTACAATTGATCAAGGAACTTAAGGAGCGCTTCTCCTCGTCTATTATCTACATAACTCATGACATGGGTGTTGTGGCTGAAATGTGTGACCGCGTCGCAGTGATGTACGCAGGATCAGTAGTGGAGCTTGCCGAAGTAGGCGAAGTTTTCAAGGAACCGCTCCATCCATATACTAGAGCCTTGTTGGAATCCATTCCGAGGCCAGGCTTGCCTTTCAAGTCTATCGAAGGTATAGTGCCAAGCTTGATAAACCCTCCGAAGGGTTGCAGATTTAACGACAGGTGCCCCTACGCCATGGAGGTATGCCACACAGTGAAGCCTAAAAGTGTGGAGGTCAAAAAGAACCATTTTGTCGAATGTTTTCTACATGAATGATCAAAGGCGAAATCAATGAGTGCCCTAATAGAGATAAGGAAGCTGAAAAAATACTACCCCGTGCTCGGAGGAGTCTTAAGGCGGAAAGTAGCTGATATAAGAGCTGTGGACGGGGTCAATCTAACCATAGTCAAAGGAGAGTGTTTCGGCCTGGTTGGCGAATCAGGATGCGGTAAGACAACCCTTGGCAAAACCGTTCTCCGACTGGTTCAGCCCACGTCAGGTGCCATATACTTTAACGCTCCACCTGCTGTCTTGGAGGAGATCGAGAAACTCGAGAAATCAAAAGACTCTAGGAGACTTAGGGAACTTAGGAGAATGTACGACCTGGCGACGTACAAGGGAATCAAGCTTCAGATGATGAGAAGAAAGATGCAGATAGTCTACCAAGATCCCACGACCTCTTTGGATCCCAGGATGCTGGTGAAGGATATTGTAGCAGAACCTCTCATAGTACAGGGCATAGTAAGAGGACAAGCTGTCAGAAAGAAAGTTGTGGAAATGCTTTCCAAGGTGGGGCTCACGGAACGGCACCTCCTCAGATATCCACATGAATTCAGCGGTGGGCAAAGGCAAAGAATCGCTGTGGCTAGGGCGCTTGTTACAAACCCAGATTTCGTAATTCTTGATGAGCCAACATCTGCGGTTGATGTTTCCGTACGCGCTCAACTACTTAATCTGTTTCAGGATCTGCAGAAGGAACTGAACTTGACTTACACTTTCATAAGTCACGACTTAAGCGTGGTCGAATGCATAGCTCATCGGGTTGCAGTCATGTACTTGGGAAAAATAGTTGAGATGGCTAGGACAGAAGACCTATATAAGAACCCGCTACACCCATACGCTCAAGCACTGTTCTCGTCAATTCCAATACCAGACCCAACCATAAAACGAAAAAGGATAATACTTACAGGAGAAGTGCCGAGCCCAGTCAACCCACCCGCAGGATGCAGGTTCCATACAAGATGTCCTAAAGCTTTCGAAATATGCCACATCAAGGAACCTGAGCTTAAAGATGTAGGGAATGGACACTTGGTCGCATGCCACCTGTTCATTGAACCTGAATGTTGAGTATCGTAGCATTGACTGAACTCAAGAACTAGAATCACTTTGCTCTTCAAACGTGCGAAATCTCAAAGTGGGTCAGAATGGAAAAAAGATGGACCTGCAAGAACATTGAATTAGCATGGCTTAGTGAACATATAGGAAAGTATTTCAAGGAAAAAAACTTTGAGGCAATCAAAGGCCAGACTTCTGAGGGCTACTACATTTTTGCAGAGAATTCACCACATTTTAGATTGGATGGTCATGTGAGCGTGGCCATCGAGGGAAAACCTGACGACTTCACAGTGAAGCTTGAACTTTGCAGGGAACGTAAGAGGAATCTGTATGTCCCTGTTATTTTTACCACATTGCTTGTGGGAGGGTATTTTCTTAATAGAACACTGCGTTCAGAAGAGCATTGGGTGAAACTTCAAAAAGAGTTTTGGAGACGTGTGGAAAACATCATACTCTTCTCAAACAGTTCTTCAGAATAAACTCTGTTTTCATTCAAAAGAATTTCATGCTTTATCTGTTTAATTTCTTCGCATAGCCGTGTTGTACTATAGAAGATAATTCCAAAAGGCTTAAATTGACAGAACTGCCATTTTAGTCTGTCGAGGGGAGAGGAGTAGTGGAGTCACGGTTCAGGCAGCTAGTTGCGGTACTGCTGGTAATATTCTTGGCGTGTTCCCCTCTGTTGATATTTCCAGTTCAATCATACACTTCACACCTATATCCAACGAACGACTCATGGGTTGAAGCTGAATATCCTGATACTAATCATGGATCTGATACAAGCATACGAGTCAAATCTGACTCTAGAACTAGACGAAGTTATCTCAAGTTTGATTTGAGTTCTATTCCAAACGGCAAAACAGCAACTTCTGTCAAGCTTTATCTATACTGCACCCTCGCAGACGCTAATCCAGACATCCAAGTTTATGTCCATGGAACAGGTGACAATTGGGACGAATCAAGCATTACGTGGCACAATGCACCTGCCGTAGGCTCACTCATCACGAGCATCTCTGTCGGAGGAACTGGGCGATACTATTGTTGGGACATCACACCTTATGGACAAGCCGAATACTCCGGAGACAACCTGCTGAGCGTGGTTGTAAAACTTCTTTTGGACGATCCAACCCAAAACAATCCAAACCTTGCAAGGTACTTTGCAAGCAAGGAGTATACAGGCACAGCGCAAGATCCATATCTGGAAGTGACGTACGAAAATACGTCTCCAACAGCCTCGTTCACTTACTCACCAACATACCCGGTTGCAAATGACACGGTTGCTTTCAATGCTTCAGAAAGCTATGACCCAGACGGATACATTACAAACTATTCTTGGGATTTCGGAGACGGAAACATAACAACCGTAACAATCCCAACGATTGAACATGTATTCGCAACATACGCCAATTACACAGTAACCTTAGCAGTGACCGACAACGACGGGCTAAACAATTCCCAAACACAGATCGTAGAAGTAGTTGACCCTGCAATTTTGCGAGTTTCTCTGCCTGAAGGAATTTATGTAAAACAACATTTGGGTGATCCTTGGATAGACGAAGGTTGGCTCTTGAACAAGACTGGAAACTCGTGGAGTTTCAACGTAAAAATATATGATACTAGCAACAAAATTCAATCCGATGACACACATTTGATAGTGGCTCTTAACAATGCCTCCTACAACAACCTTCAAAGCCTAACAATAAACGGCACATCCATACCGAAAACCGCTTTCAAGTACGGCACGCCTAAACCCTACGGCACAAAATATTGGCCAGACTGTGTTTATCCAACATGGTTTAATGATACCTACATAAACGTTGGAACAATTTTGCCTAAGGGCTACACGATCTTGACAGTTTCTGTAACGTTTTCGGCCGCCACAAACGCCAAAACGCACTTTGACGCATATGGTCATGACTGTGAGCCAATCTCATGGTCCCAAGTAACATGGTCTCCGAACAGCGAAGATTCAACTGCCCAATACCAAATTGCACCCCAGCCGCTTACAGTTTCAATAAGTCCGGCCTCAGCTATCGTTGACCTCGGACAGCAAGTATCATTCAGTTCAACCGTCTCAGGCGGAACGCCGCCATACAGTTATCAGTGGTATCTCAACGGTTCAGCCGTCAGCGGGGCCACGTCAAGTAGTTGGATTTTCACGTCGGCCTCGGTGGGTTACTATCAGGTTTATGTCAACGTGACAGACAGTTCCTCTACGCGGGTGAAATCAAATGTTGCAGGAGTCACGGTTAACCCCGCCTTGTCTGTCTC
>Ga0315289_10008205_pt1 | contig 15128 bp, 11 predicted proteins | sample YL17G11_40_MG_FD_203452 | JGI IMG/M metagenome (GOLD analysis project Ga0315289, IMG submission 203452) | Sediment microbial communities from Yellowstone Lake, YNP, Wyoming, USA - YL17G11_40 | ecosystem: Environmental > Aquatic > Freshwater > Lake > Sediment | place: USA: Wyoming | collected... | reverse complement strand
CGTATTCAAACCAGCGGCCGCCTCGGCAAGATCGAGAAGGTCAGCATCAAGAAGGGCGAGGTCTTAATCCTACGCGACGTCGGATGAGTGCCCGCTCCTGGAAGCGCCATACGCCATGTTAAAGTTTGCGAAGTTCTGGTGCTGGATGATCGCCGGCTGGATACTGCTAATAGGGCAAGCGCCAGCCCAGGTGAAGGCGGCGCCACCTAACCCAGCAGTCATAGCCGGGCAGGCCGCCGCCGCGGTCACCCCGCCGCCCGCCGAATCGCCGCGCGACGGTGTGTTAGGTCTCATGACTGCCTGTCGCACTCGCGACGCCAAGAAGGCCGCGTTTTACCTGGACCTGCGCCGGATCCCAGCCGGCGAACGCCAAGACGAAGCGCTGCAGCTAGCCTGCGACGCAAAAGCGGTGTTTGACCGGCTGCTGCCGACTAGTTTGGCTGGCCTATCGACCCAACCTAGCGGCGACCTCGACGACAGCCAGCCACGCAATGTCGACCACCTCGTCACGGCGACGACTGCCGAAGGTCCGATCAGCCTCTACCTGGAGCGCTATGAGGACAAGGCCGGCCTCTGGCGCTGGCGGCTTGACGCCCGCTCCGTCGACAAAATCCCACTTCTCTATGCGCAATTTGCGGTTGATAGCTGGGAGCGTCACATCCCAGCAGTGGCCGTCGAGAATGCTGTACTTGATATTAAATTGTGGCAATGGGGAGCGCTGATCACTTTAACCCTCCTCGTCTTGATGATGTCGCGATTCGCCGGGCGGCTGCTGCAGTCGCTGCTGACTCGAGTCATGAATCGTTGGGAGCACCTACAGCTGCTTGGTGCCGCGGTAGCCCGCGCCGCAGTCCCAGTACGCACCCTACTAGCCCTCGCCTTGTTCAAAATCGGGACCATGCCCATGGACTTCTCGCTGGGCGTGCGCCAGCGACTCCTGGTGATTGAAGGTGCCATCTTGGTGATCGGCGTCACCTGGTTCCTGGTCAACCTAGGTGATGCCGCAGTGGAGCTGGCCCGCCTGCGGTGGTCCTCACGCGATAAGGTCGGAGCCGTAGCGCTGCTCCCTTTAGCGCAACGCATCGGCAACGCCATCCTCCTCATCATCGCCGCCCTGATCATGCTGCAGATTTTTGGTGTCAACGTCACAGCGGTCTTAGCTGGACTCGGTGTTGGTGGCTTAGCCGTAGCCTTGGCAGCGCAAAAGACCGTGGAGAACTTCTTCGGCGGCATGATGATCGCCATCGATCAACCCGTGCGCGTCGGCGACACCTGTCGCTTCGGCGCGCAGACCGGAACCGTCGAGGACATTGGCCTGCGTTCGACGCGGCTACGTACGCCCAGCCGCACCTTGGTGACGATTCCAAATGGCGAATTTTCGCAGCTACAGATCGAGAATATCTCAAAACGCGATAAAATCAGCTTCACTGCTGTCCTCGGGATCGACTGCTTTACGCCAGCAGCGCAGGTCCGCGAGCTGCTAGTGGCCATTCGAGCGTTTCTCGAAGCCGACTCGCGGGTCGATCAACAAACGCTTGAGGTCAACATGCTCAACCTCGGCGGCCAGTCGATCGACATCGAGATCTTGGGCTTCATCCAAACCACCAATTTCCGCACCTTTAAGACCATACGCGAAGAGCTATATCTTAGGCTCATGGAAATGATCGAAGCCCGCGGCTTGGCTTTAGGACTGCCTTCAACCTACGCTTTTGGCCGGGTGTTACCGCCGCCAAGCTCTAAACAACCAAACATAGGTTAACTGCTTAACCATCTGGAGATCTTATGACCGAGTCCCACGTCCAAGTCGACATTAAAGATGGCGGCTACGCCGTCGTCACCATCTGCCGTGAGCCCGTCAACTCGATGCATCTTGAGCTGTGGCAACAGCTCGCCCAGTCGCTAGCTGACCTCGAGAAAAACCCCAAGGTCCGCGGCATCATCTACCAATCTGGTCTTAAAAAAGACGTCTTCACCGCAGGTAACGACCTCAACGAACTCTACGCGCCCAAGACCTCCGCAGAGCGCTATAAAGATTTCTGGGTTACCCACAACACCTATCTTGCGCGCCTGTACCGTTCGCCGCTAGTGACTATTGCCGCCGTACGCGGCGCCTGTCCAGCCGGAGGCTGCGTTTTAGCACTAAGCTGCGACTACCGCATCATGACCACTGCGGCCCAAATCGGCCTAAACGAAGTGGCCTTAGGCATCCCGGTGCCGGAATATTGGGCCAAGCTCATGGCCCGCACGGTCGGGCAATACACTGCCGAGCAGATCCTCGAATTCGGTGTCATGTGCAACGCGGAAGAGGCCTTGGCACACGGCCTTGTGGGTGCAGTCGTCAGCAACGAAGACCTGCTACGCACGGCAGAAGCGGCCATGGTGCAGCGCCTTAAATCACCAGATTCTGGTCGGCGCCCAACTAAGCACTATCTGCGCGCGGAGTTTTCCAAGCTGTGGGAGGCCTACTGCGTGGAAGAAGCCACCTCCGGCTGGAAGCTGTTGAGCTCACCAGGCATGGTCCAAGCGCTCGAAGGGGTGTTCTTGCGCTTGGCTAAAAAGGGCTAGAGGGATCTAGGGACCTTATCCCCGTAGCGAGCGTTCGACAAACGCGTTGACCGACTCGCGGCAAATCTCGCACTCCTCGATCCGAGTAAACACCTCGGGATAGCGGTAAGCCAGCCAAGCGTATACCGTCAGCGTCTTTAAATAATCCTCGGCATCGCGCAGTTCAAGTTGGCTGCGAGCGCCCTCGCGTTCGAAATGCCGCGAGGCGCCAAAGAGGTCACCTAGATCCTCGTAGCCATCGTCTGGGTTTTCCGGATCGCGAAAGGCTGGCAGCATGCGGTTTAAGAACCAATGTACCACCGTCTCGTTACGAATCGCCACGGGTGCCGAGGCGATGGTCAAGCGCTCAGAGACATCAAGAAATGGCAATCGCTGATCGACAAAGGTCGATAGGTAAGACAGATCATCGATATTCGAGCGTGCAAAACGTTCATCAGAAAATTCGATCGCACGATCAAAAAAGGTCAGAATGCGCTCCAGCGAGGTCGTTCCGAGAACCTCGCTGATAATCCGGACGTGGTTGCGGCCAGGCGCCACGTAGCATGGCGGCTGTAGCGTCTCCGGAGTGCAGCTTAGTGCGGCACGAATCAGCTCCAGGCTTTTGCTGTTTAGGGCATTAACCACCCCAAATTGTGCAAACCCGTAGCGGCCGGCGCGTCCACCGATCTGCCGAATGTCAGACACTGACAACTCGCACATCTCCTCGCCATTGAATTTCTCGGTAGTGTAAAACAGGACCTCTTTGATCGGCAGGTTTAGTCCCATGGCAATAGCGTCCGTCGCCACCAAAATCTCGGCCTCGCCAGTCCGGAAGCGCCGGGCCTCTTCGCGGCGTACTTGTGGACTCAAGTTACCGTAGACTACCGCCACCTTAAGATCGGAGTTCTCCTGAATCGTCGTCTTAATCCGCAGCACGTCGCGCCGCGAGAAACAGACAATGGCGGTGCCGGGACGGATCTCGCGCAGCCGCATCGGTGCATCGGCAACTCGCAGCTCGTTATAGCGCTCACAAACGTGGACGGTCAGCTCCTCACCCAAGTAGGCGGCGAGGTCCTTGACCAGCTCTACACAATCGGGAGAGCCGGTCATGATCACCTTCGATGCCGGAGCGCCGACTACCGCCGCCAGCCAGGCCCAGCCTCGGCGTTCATCGGCGAGCATCTGCACTTCGTCGATGACCACTGCGTCGATTAGTGCTTCGAGGTTTAGCATCTCGATGGTTGAGCTGATAAAACGCGCATCTGGCTTGAGGTCACGCTCTTCGCCAGTGATAAATGATGTCGGTTTGCCACGCTTTTCGAGCTCCTCTTGCCCCTCCAACGCGAGTAAGCGCAATGGCGCTAGGTAAGCACCGGAGTTGGACTCAGCGAGCGCATTAAGCGAACGCCAAGTCTTGCCGCTGTTGGTCGGACCGACGTAGAGGATGAGCTGGCGCTGCAACGACCGCGCCAGTGGGTAGTAGCTGGCGACGTCGGCATAGGCTGAGCGTTGCTCATTTAGCTTGATGACGTCCACTTGGTATTTAGCTTCGCGCGCGCTTTCCTCGACGGCAACCAGTGCGCTTTTGGCCCGACGCTTTTTCAGCGCCTTATTCAAGGCGCCGTAATAAGGGGCGACGATCGCGGCAATCTCACTGTCGCTCAAACGTTCGATGTGCGGCAGGTCCTTGATTCGCCGGCACAGCTCGCGAATCTGATCCGCAACTCGTCCAACCAGAACCCGACGCGAACTAGCCAGCAGCGAGTCCAAGGCCTCCTGAAAGCCCGCATCAGAAGCGTCGATCAGCCGATCGATCGAACGCTGATCGAGGGCGCGCTCGATGTTTAGCTCCAATTCGAGTGTAGCACTCAAAAAGGGCAATGATTCTCGGTAGGCACTGTGCAGGGTCTTCCCACTCAAGCGTGCTGTCGACAGGCGCTTTAGCCGCGCTATGAGGAAGTCTTGACGGGCATCAGCAATGGCGTTTTGCAATTCTTTATGGCGCTTGCGAGCAGTCGCAGTAGCTTCTGCGGCAGCAAGCACCGGCGGGAAGCTTAAAAAGTGTAGCCGCGCCGCAGCCTCGCCGTCGACCCAACGCACCTCTGCTGGCCGCATCACCAGGTCAGTCAATGCCTTGAGAGCGCCTTCGGCCTGCATCAGCGTCTGCTGCGTTCGCGCTAGCAGGTCGCTTTGCAACGGCGCTAGCCAAGCCTCGGCGGCCGCAGCGCCCTTAAGCTCTGGATTAGCAAAATCCTGCGCGCGGAAGGCATAGGTCGCCTCAGCATGGAGTTGGATGATGACGCCGCGATCGCTATATGCTTTCTCTGCTTGGACGCTGAAACCATCAGCACGGGCATCTAGCTGCAGCTTCTTGAGCAAAGCACGGTGGCGCTTAAGAAAGGGCTCGATGACATCCTTGGCCGCGGCCGAGGACTTTCCATGAGATTTGCCATGCGATTTAGTTGCGGCTGACTTATCCGCCGGTTGACGGTTGGCCTGCTGCCGCCCGCTGGGTGACCCTGGCACAGCGGCAGTGGCCGAGCCCAACTTCCTGGTTTTACCCCTAGCCTCACCACTGACGAGCGATTTCAAGCCCACCAGCAGTAAAGCAAACATGCGTCGAGTCCATTGTCCGAGCGGGAAACTACTGCGCTGGGCCGTCAACCTAACACCTCACCTAGGAAGGAACATTGAACGCGCGCAAACATGCAGTCGCAAAGGATCACGCGGGTCAAGGGCCCCCACTATAGGCACTTTATCCTGGCAGCGCCACAGCGATCGCTGCGACAGACATATATATATCTAAAGACAGCTACTTACACTACCTACGTGCCGCCCGTCCTGCACTTTATTCTAGCCGATGTCCGGATTGATCTAGCCGCAATGTCATTGGGATCGATTTAACCTGGTAGGCACTGGCTATCCCCTGATCTAGGTAACAAGGAGCCGTAATCGCAAGCTGCTTCAAGACAGCCTCTGCCGCTCGGCGCTCGTCAAAAGTGGCGATCAACAGCGTGCCTGACGCAAGTTTTTGCCGCAAATGCACCGCACACTCGGTGCACCACGAGGCAAAAAAGATGACTGGCGTGACTTTGCGGTTGGCAACTAAACGCTTTAAGCCGGCGACGTCAAGATTGGGACAAACAGCCTGGGCCTGCCCACCCAGGACCATACAAAAAAACAGCAAGGCCAGATGCCTAGGCGGCGATAGTACCTTCATTTAATATACTAGAACCTTATTTAGGCAAACCTGCGGCCACAAATGTCTAAAGCGACACCCACCGTATTCAGGCTTCGTCATCAATCCTGAACTACGACCTCGATCACAGCGCTATCACCGTCGGCATAACGCACCTGGATTTCCCATGCACCCGCCATAAAAAAGTTGATATGGCCGATACGCATGCAATCAGCATCCAGCGACTCTAATTGCGTTGGCGCGCTGCCGTGACCCATGCCGGGCATCCACAGCTTTGCTTGCTGCACTACACCGCTAGGTGCACTACATAGGGTCGCGTTACTGGTTGCGGTCGTGACGGCATCTGCTTCGACCAATAAACGCAGCACACGGCTGTGCTGCGAAGTAGCCGTGATCAAGGTGGTATGGGCTTCAACCGTAGTCGCCACAACTCCTAGGCAAGCCACAGCCATGATACGGCCCATCATCTTCAATAAATCCTGCATTGAGTCTCCATATTAAACAAAAATCAATTAGTGGCCGAGCCGCGCTGCCACTTGATGTTACAACCGATGCTCGGTATTTGCTGCGAAGAAATCGGCTCGCCATGCACCAAGGCATTCGCCGCCTGGCGCAGGTCGGCACCACTGACGAGAACCCCGTTGCCTGGGCGCGAAGCATCGAGCTGCCCACGGTATACTAGCCGAAACTTGGCGTCAAAAAGGAAAATATCCGGCGTACAGGCTGCCTGGTAGGCCCGGGCAACGTTTTGAGTCGCATCATAGAGATACGGAAATGAATAGCCCCGCGCCTTAGACTCGACTGCCATCAGCTCCGGCCGGTCGGCAGGATAATTCGCGACGTCATTTGCATTGATCGCCACGACGCCGATGCCTTGCGCCGGAAAATCACGGCCGATACGCGCTAACTCGCCGGCGATATGGATGACAAAGGGGCAGTGGTTGCAAATAAACAGCACTAACACGCCGTGCTTGCCGCTAACTTCCTCTAAAGTCCAGAGGCGCCCAGTAGGATCTGGAAGCTTGAAAGGCGGTGCCAGGGTGCCGAGCGCTAGCATCTTTGAAGGAGTATTTGCCATGGCCGCATGCCCTGATAGTGAATAGTGAAATCAAATCATTTCAAAAACATGACGCTAACAATAGCTATGGGAGCGTACAAGAAAAATAAATGATTGCCCGCAACTTCTGATTTGCCCGGCTAAGGGCCAAATATCCGCATTATTGCGAGCATTAAGCGCCATTGAAATGGCTGAGAGGCTGGCAAACCCACGAAAACAAGGCCATTTCTCATCAAAAACTTAGTTTCATTTTGCTACTTCGTGGGTCTGCACGGCGATTATCGATGATTTTACGTTGTCGCATAGAGCAAGGCCGGTTATACTAGCCAACGAACCAACAATTAAAGCGACTTACGCTAGGCCCTGGCTCTAGTAGCTAGAGGTTGGGTTGTTGTCTTAGAAAAAGGAGACGCTGTGCTCAAGTCCATTCGTTCCCTACTTACGCTACCATTGGGCTTTGCCCTTGGCTGCGTCGGTAGCACCCAGGTGCCACCACCACTCCCACCGAATCCACTACGCAGTGACCTAGCCGCCTTACCGAATGCAGCTAAGGCAGCACAGACCTTAGATCCATACCTCTCTCCTTTTGCCTTCCGCGACCTCTACGTCGCACCCGGCTCATCCCTGAGCAAGACCATCGCCAAATTGAATCTGCCACACGCCGAACAAACCGCACTGATCGCTAGTCTGGAAGCGCAAGTAGACCCGTCGCGTATCGCATCGGGCACCCAACTCAAGTCCATTACGCTGCATCAGGGTGACCAACTCCCCAGCCGCATTGAGACTAAGCTGAGCGCTATTGAAATCCTGACCAGCGAGCACTGCGGCCCGACTTGTTGGACCACCACGAAAAAGAGTCTGCCTATAGAACACCGCACGGCGGGCTTCGCCGGGGTCATTACGACAACTCTATGGAACTCTGCTGGTGATGCCGGCATGGACCAACAATTAACGACCAAATTGACTGATGTCTTCGCCTGGCAATTTGACTCTGGTCGCGAAGTGCAAAGCGGCGACCGCTGGCGCCTGACCATTGATCAAACCTTTGCTGCAGGCAAACCTGTTGCCTACGGCGAGATTGTCGCCGCCGAATACAGCCGCGGCGGCAAAGTGTACGCAGCGGTGCGTTACGACACCAATGGCACACCACATTTTTACACTCCTAAAGGCGACAGTCTGCGCCGGCTATTTCTCAAAAGCCCGCTGCGTTTTGCCCGTGTCACCTCAGGGTTTAGCCAGGGCCGCTTCCACCCGATTTTGCGTGTTCGCAGGCCACATATGGGTATCGACTATGGCGCACCAAGAGGCACACCCGTCATGGCTGTTGGAGACGGCGAAGTATCAGTGGCGGCGCGGCGCGGCGCATCTGGTAATATGATCGCGCTCAAGCACACCAGCTCGTATGAGACCATGTACAAGCATTTGTCGCGCTTTGCCGATGGGATCAAACCCGGAGCCAAAGTAAGCAGCGGCCAAATCATCGGCTATGTCGGCGCCACCGGCCGTGCCACCGGCCCGCACCTGCACTTCGAACTGCACGTCAATGGCCGATACGTCGACCCTGCTGCAATCGCCTTTCCCGCTGCCGATCCAGTCCCAGCTACGGACCTAGATAAATTTCGTTTAGTCAGCAGCAAAGCAGTAGCCAGTTTGCCAGCATGGAGCAGCGAGATCATCAGCACCGCCGCTCTACGTCGGGAACGCCTGGCAGAATAGCGGATTTTAAGAGTTCGTCAGGAAATAGCTTGGGTAGTTGGGTGCCAGATGATGGTTGGCTGTGGTCGATTTCAATGCGAAAAACCAGAGGAATACCACGGGTATTTCGCAAATTTTTCACTTTGAAATCGGCCGCAGACGGCCGTCAGCGAGACGGCCAACTTCTCCTTAGAGCCTCCCTTGCTGCTCTATCCAGACCAGAACACGCTCCAGACACTTGCTACTCAGCACTAAGGTAAAATGCGTCTCGCCAGCAACCACGACGCATGCCGAGCTAGGCTCAAGTTGCGCCGCCAAAGTAGCGGCCTGCTGCGGCGGAGTCAGCGCGTCCAGTGAACCATAGAGCATCAGGCACGGCACCCGCTGCGTAGCTGCTAGCAACAATGGCTGCGAGGCCTGGACCAGGTCGTCGACGAAGCCCGCATAAGCCGCGACTGCAAGGCCGCCCTCGCCAGGGGCGAAGCGTAGAGGGTACTGCTGCCTTTTAAACGGACCTATAGCCGGCAACAGCCCCCAGTAGCCGTAATCAGCCGCAGCCCGCCAAAAGGTCGGCGACACGGCGGCATGCAGCTCACCGAGCATGGGACGCGCCGAAATTCGCCCGCTGACAGGCGTTGATAACAATACAGCGCCTGCCACCGGCGCCTCGGTTGCAGGCATCTGCGCGAGAAATCGCAAGCAGAGCAGTGCACCCAGACTCTGGCCAAACAAATACAGCGGCCCCACCGCTAAGCAGCGCCGGGCTTGCACCAGCGCCTCTGGCAACATGCTATCCAGATGAGCCCGACTAAGCACATGCGTGCTGCCCAGACCGTGGCCGTCCAGATCCAAGCTAAAAACGCTATAGCCTCGGCTAATCAGCAAACGAAACAGCTGCAGAAATGGAAAATAGAGATCATTGCCCGTCGCATGCAAGATCACCACTAGGCCTCTTGGCTTACCGGCTGGTGCCATATAGACGGCCCGGCCAATGCCCGCTCCTGCGGTAGCATTGGCGCCTGGCCGCGGATAGGTCAACTGCCGCACCTCCCCGCCCTGCCCTCTGACCCAGTCATGCAACCGGTTTACGAAGGCATTTAGGGACATAGCGCTGGGTCCTTGTGTTTTTTAACCGCAATGACTAGGTTGAGGCCACCCCCAATAACGCCATACGCTCATGTTACTTTAGCTTCAAGGATAAGGCGATGAACTCAACTCTACCTAGCGATCTCGAGCAGCTGGCGGCGATCACAGTCCTCCTTAATGCCGCACCTACAGCGGACTCAGCCTTAGACCAAGTGATGGGCTACCTACACACTCATCGCCGAGACTATCACTGGGTGGGGATCTACCGTTTAGCGAGCGACCACTTGACGATTGGACCGTACCGTGGACCGAAAACCGACCACGCTCGCATCCAAATCGGCCAAGGCGTCTGTGGAACGGCTGTAGCTCAGGGCCGCAATCAGATCGTTGGAGACGTCCGCGAGCTAAGCAACTACCTCGCCTGCAACCTAGAGACACGCAGCGAAATCGTCGTCTTAATTCGTCATCCCACCAGTCAGGTGATCCTCGGGCAGATCGACGTTGACGGCACTAGAGTCAATCAATTTAGTCAGGCCGAGGAGCTATTCCTTGGCGACGTTGCGGCCCTCCTAGCGCCTTACCTCGGCTGAAGACCTACGGAACTGCTGCAGCAGGCGGCAAAGACCAAGCTGGTGGGAGTGCGCTCGGCTTAAGATCGACCGCAGCCGGGTCAGTAAACGGACTGTCGTCTGCATCCGCCCCGGCATTCGGTAAAGGCGCATCCACAGCACCAGGTATGCCGCGATTGATCAACGGCAACATTTTGGGCGCTAGAACCTTCAGAATTTGCACCGGCAATGCACTGGTGAAATTATAACCGGCCGCTGCTGCATTCGGCACGTAGGCGGTCAACGTGCCAAAAAAGCGGTCGCCTATATAAAATACAAATGTCGCCGTGCGACTCATGGCCTTTGATTCGATAACTCGGCCACCTGGAGCGAAGATCGAGTAACGGTTGTCGCCGGTGCCGGTCTTGCCGCCAATGGCCAACGGGGTGCCGTCAGCCGCCTTGAACACACCCTTGACGCGTTGCGCAGTGCCAGACTCCACCACTAGGCCAATCACATCATGTACGCTGGCCGCGATGTCCGCAGAAAGCACCCGCTGGCCGGGATCGACCTTGGCACGAAAGCGTGTTTCAAACGGGGTATGCTCGGCAAAATTCATTTCAGTGACGCGTGTATTGGTATATTTCATTCCGCCACCGACGATGACGCTCATGAGATCGGCTAGAGCAATCGGCTTGTCACCTGAGCTGCCTATCGCCGTAGCGTAGGTGGGTACTAAGGAGCCGAAGGGGTAGCCGAGCTTTTGCCAGTGGGCATGGATCTGTAAAAACGCTTCCTGTTCCAGCATGATTTTGATGCGGCGGTCCTGCTTGAGCTTTTCGCGAGAATTAAACAACCATTTGTACGCATCGAGGCGCGCCGAGCTACTAGCGGTCAACATCTGCGAAAACGTCGCTTCGGGCTGGGCGTAAAGATAGCCCACCAGCCACAATTCGAGCGGATTCATGCCGGCAAGGAAGCCCTTGTCTTGCAGCGACAAGGTAGGTAAGTGTGCCGCGGTGTAGATGCTGGCAATGACGCGCTCGCTCAGTTGGTGCTGGGGCAGCGTGCGAGCAAGAAGCTGCGTGAATTCAGCTACGGTGCCTGTGGGCCTGACGTAGGCATAGATGATCGCCAGACGTTTTGGCGTCTTGCGGATGCGGGCAAGAAGTGCCGCCAACACGTCCTCGCCAGTAAGGCCACGGTAGCGCAGAAAGAAATGCCCGAGGAACTCGCGTCCCTCTTTATTGGCGAACTTGGTCAGATACTCGCGTCGGTAGGGATTGGAAAAGTCTGCCAGAATCTCACGGTGGTGCGGGATTTGAGCGGTGAAATAGGCTGTGACATCACGGATGATGCGGATAAACGAGAGATTAATGGAGCGGCGGATGGAGTCGCGCACCGTATAGGCCGGACCATCCTCTTTATGATCGAAGTTGCTGAAGCGGTGGATGCCACCACCGGTAAAGAAAGCCTCATGCGGACTGCCGGAGTAGTTGCGATCCAAAGCGGCCTCGAGCATCGGCCGCAGCTGGCGCTGCTCTATGGGCATATCTCGCAGCCATTGTAGCGCCCATTGCGACAGGTGATCGCTTGGTGCCACCTTTGCTAGCTCTTTAGCCAAGTCAGCTTGGTCCATGGCATGGAGACGCAGCCATAACTCTTCGATGATTTCGAGGTAGGTGATCAAGGTGCGAAGCTTGGCAGTCGAGCCGAGTTCGAGCTTGCCACCTTCGCTCACATTAAAGGGCCCATCGACGTTGTCGGCTTGCACCCGCAGCAAATTAGCCTCGCCGACCTTTTCGCGCAGCGTCACGCTATAGATGACCTCGCCGGGGTTACCCATGGCAAGAAGACGATCATCCATGAGCCCGTTGGCTCTGGCGAAAGCGGGGTCCTTAAGCTGTGTTAATACCGACTGCACTTCCCTTTGTGTATCATAGTCGATGGTCGACGTGACCTTTAAGTCGAGGCGATCAAGGGTGTAGAGGCGATCAAATCCAAAGTAGTTTAGAAGGTGCACGCGTACAGCGTTTGCCGCTTTGCGCTCGACAAAATTGAGGCGTTCGGGTTGAAAGATGATGCTGCCACTGCGAAAGGTCAATTCAGTTTGGTCCAATGCCGTCTTAAAGGCAGGCGTGATGACTCCAGCCTTGAGCATCAAGGCTAAGTGCCGATCCGTAAGGACCTTTAGAGCATCCTGATCTTGTACTAGATAGTAAGACGGTCGCCGCTGCGCCAAAAACAAGCTCATCACCTGTTTATACGCTAGGGCCTTCGCCTGCAGCAGCTCCGGGTCGGGCACGGGGCTGGTGATATCGGCCAGTAACTCGTTAATTTGTGCAAAGCTAGCGCCGTGCCATGCCACCAGACCATGGCCGATACCACGGATTTCACCGGCACCGGGAATAGCGCCCAGTGGTACCGAATTGATGTAATCGGTAACGACTCGCTGCCTAGCCCCCATCGTGCCACGACCGTCTTGGTAGGCGCGGAGTGTTGCCGAGACCATCTGAATCATTTTCTCTCGCAGGGAGACGGTCCGACCCTCGGGCGAATGCCGGTACTTTTCGATCTGCGTCGCCAGCGTGCTGCCACCTGGACTGTCGTGGCTTGGGCGAAACTTCGCAATGATGTTATCGATCGCCGCTCGAAACAGACGACTCCATTCCAAGGTCGGATTTTTCCAGGGATACCGCGAGTCAAACAGGTCGCGGTTTTCGATCAGAAGCAAGGTCTGAACAATAGCATTTGGGATCGATTCAAAGTTCTCGTAAATCAATTGCGGATACTGCGCTGCAAAGAGCGGCTTGCCACCGCTATCAACAATGGTCAATCCAGCCTGCGCCTTTTCTTTATAGATCGGATAGATCACCCCCTTCTTCACCAGCTTATAATGCAGGGGCGACAGCCGCGCTTGAGCGACGATTCGGTAGCCGCGCTTGGTGACCCGCTCGATGATGCCGGGGATCAACGAGTAACCAAGGCGCTGATCGTAGGGACCGTTTTCAGGATAGGCGATTCGCTTACTCGGCCCTACACCCAGGGAAAATGTGAGGTCCTTTGCCTTCCTCGCGAAGTACAGCGACTGCAGCTGGCAGCTTGCGAATTCTCTGTAGACGAGTATTGCCAACACGGTGGCAAAAGCCAGCAGTGCGGCAATAAAGGCCCGCTTCACATGCGGCGCTACACGCAGACCAAACCCCTTTGATTTAAGGCTGTGGAGTATACAGTCTAGCAGCAGCATTTGCCTGATTCCAAGTAATCTTTAGGCATCAACCCTACGGCCAGCCCAAAGTACCCATCCCGCCTCTTTGGGCGCCTGCGCGCCCCAGCCCTAAGGGCTGGGTTTGCCGGCGCGAGGAGACTTTTTTAATGCCGAACGCGAACATAAGACGCGGCAGTCATCGCAGCGTAGAAGAGCGCCTTGACGCTGCGCGCAAGCGGCCTGCAGTGGCTCGGTCCGTTTGATGCAGGCGACTTCAGCCTCAAGTTTCAGTGGCACACATTCTTCATGACCGTTTAGGCTGAAGCCGGAGATCAAGATCACAGGTTGACTATCCCTAGGCACCGTCCCTACCCGAGACAGCGCCTGCGCCTGCGACTCCGCAGCGGGAGCAGCTGGCGCCATCGCAGCGTTCTCGGCCGTCGGCGCTTGGGCGCCCGAAGGCGTCCCGCCTGTGCGGCAAGCGGCGAGGCAGAGCATGAAAGTTACAACGCCGCTGTGGAGTTCACGCATCTCAACCTGCCAGCATCGCCAAGGGATTTTCTAGATACGCCACCAAAGTTTGCAGAAACTGGGCTCCGCTCGCTCCGTCGACGACACGATGATCGCAAGACAATGTCATCTTCATACGCTGCTGCACCACGACCCGCTGGTGATCGTCCACCCACGGCGTGGCAATGGCTGCGCCGACGGCTAGGATCGCAGCTTGAGGCGGATTGATGATGGCGGTAAATTCCTCGATGCCAAACATCCCGAGGTTGGAAATGGTGAAGGTCCCACCTTGATAGGCCTCGTTGCTTAAACCACCGGCTTTAGCCTTAGCCGCCAACTCACGTGACTGAACCGCGATCTCGCGCACACCGAGCTGGTCGGAGTTGCGAATCACCGGCGTTACCAGGCCTTCAGGAAGCGCCACTGCGACAGCAACATGCACCTGGTTATGTAGCAAGATGGTCTCGCCTTGCCACGAGGCATTGACCATAGGGTGGCGGCGCAAAGCCCGCGACACCGCGAGGATCACGCCATCATTAAGACTAACCTTGGTGGGCGCGGCACCAGGCTTCACGGCTTTAGCAGCGACCTCATTTAGCTGCTGACGCCAGCCCTCCAATTTACCGACGTTGGCAGAAACCGTCAGGTAGAAATGTGGCGCATCATTTTTAGCGGCCAGCAAACGCTTGGCGATGGTTTTGCGCATCATCGAAACCGGCACACTGGTACCTGACGCAGTGATCATGCCGACCTGCGCCGGGACAGATTTAGCCAGGGCCTGGGTATCCTTGGCTTGCTCCACATCGCGCAGCACAATGCGGCCACCAGGTCCAGATCCCGCCAGCGCCGCGACGTCGACGCCACGGGCAGCGGCGACCTTGCGGGCGAGCGGCGACGATTTTACCCGCCCGCCATTTGGACCGGCCTCGCGCGTGCTAGCCGTTGCCGCTGGGCTGCCATGAGTTGCGGACGCTGCGGTGGCACCGGGCTCGGCGGACTCCTTGGCCACAACCTTGGCGCTAGTGCCTTTGATCTCGGGAATGGCTTCGCCTTTTTCGCCGATGACTGCAATCGGGGTACGCAAGGCGACGCTTTTGCCAGCTAGTACCAAAATCTTGAGGAGGATCCCAGTCTCAGGCGACTCATATTCTTGAGTCGCCTTGTCGGTCTCGATTTCGACCAGAGCTTCGCCTTCTTTGATGGCATCGCCCTCTTTTTTTAACCAGGTGGCGATGGCGCCTTCTTCCATGGTGTCGCTGAGCTTAGGCATTTCGATTACGT
>Ga0315289_10008203_pt1 | contig 15129 bp, 10 predicted proteins | sample YL17G11_40_MG_FD_203452 | JGI IMG/M metagenome (GOLD analysis project Ga0315289, IMG submission 203452) | Sediment microbial communities from Yellowstone Lake, YNP, Wyoming, USA - YL17G11_40 | ecosystem: Environmental > Aquatic > Freshwater > Lake > Sediment | place: USA: Wyoming | collected... | reverse complement strand
CATATATGGATATAAATTTTCTTACATTTTTCTCGACAGCACCAGGAAATACTAAGAGAGCATCTTTATATATCTTTTTAGCGGCTACCATAGAAGCTAAGGAATCAAAATCTGTACTTTGATGACTGATAATTACTTCCAATAAATTACCTTCTTTTTTATTTTTTTATTTAAAATTATAGCATAAAAAAACAAAAGATAGTATACGTATAGCGTTTAGCGTAGAGCGTATACGTTTAGTTATACAGTTATTTGGTTACTTGGTTAGTTAGCGAAAGAATTAATGCCGGGTTGGTGCAGAGACAAGGCATGGGGCAACCCGCTACACTTTGGGCTCGATATGTCATGTCTTCACTCTTGAATTATAATTGTCTTCACTCGATACTCGATACTCAATGCTTGATACTGTTCATATAAATTCTTTAATGCCTTGTCTACTAATAGTAGCTAAAATTAATGGTAATTTTACTGGTTTTTTATTTCCTATAATAAATGAGGATAATAATTTTTTCTTTGCTTCTTTTAATTTTTCTGAATCATTATAATGCACCTCAGCTAAGTCTTCATTAATATTAATTCTGTTACCCACTTTCTTTTTTAAAACAATTCCAACGGATAAATCAATTTTAGATTCTTTTTCCTCTCTACCTGCTCCTAAAAGCATGGCACTTTCTCCCACTAATCTAGAATCTATTTTCTGTATATATCCACTTTTATTAGCCTTAATTTTAGTACAATGTTTTGCTAAAGGTAATAATTCTGGATTATCGATAATACCTGAATTACCACCTTGAGCAATTATCATCTCTTTAAATTTATTAAGGGCCACCCCGCTTTTTAGTATTTTTTCTAATTTATTTTTTCCTTCTTGGTAAGTTTTGGTTACTCTACCTAATTTTAACATATAAGAACCAAGAACAAGGCAAAGTCTACGTAAATCTTCTGGTCCTTTATTTTTTAAAATTTCAATAGCTTCTTTCACTTCTAACGAATTACCTATAGCAAAACCTAAAGGTTCATCCATATTTGAAACTACCCCAATAATCTCTTTCTTAAATTCTAATCCTATCTCCACCATGATTTTTCCTAACTTCAAAGCGTCCTTATACTCTCTCATAAAAGCTCCACTTCCCGTAGTAATATCTAATACTATCGCATCAGCACCAGCAGCTAGTTTTTTACTCATAATACTGCTTACAATTAAAGGAATACTATCTACCGTTCCAGTTACATCCCTTAAGGCATATAATTTCTTATCTGCTGGAACTAAATCTGAAGTAGAGCTAATAATTGATACCCCAACCTTTTTAACAATTTTTATAAATTTATTTAGGCTTAATTCTGTTTTAAATCCCTCAATTGATTCTAATTTATCAATTGTACCACCGGTATGACCTAAACCTCGTCCTGACATCTTAGCCACCTGAACACCCGCTGCTGCTACCATGGGAGCTAAAGCGAGAGTAGTAGTATCGCCCACTCCACCAGTACTATGCTTATCAACTTTAATCCCGGGAATAGAACTCAAATCTATTATTTTTCCAGAATCAATCATAGCCTTGGTTAAATATCTTATTTCGCTGTTGTTCATTCCTTTAAAGTAGATAGCCATTAACATCGCAGACATTTGATAATCTGGTATTTTGCCCTCATTATATTCTTCAATCATAAATTTTATATCGTTTTCAGTTAATTTTAAACCATTTCTTTTTTTTATAATTAAATCACTAAATCTCAATTATAATTTCTCCTTAATTTAATTTACCTAATCTACCAATTCCCCAATTCCCCAATTGACCAATTGACCAATTCCCCAATTGAATTTGTGGTTAGTATTAAATACAGGCTAACCATCTTCACGCGATACTCGATACGCAATACGCGATACAAACTATTATTCACTAACGACTAATGTATAAATAGAGGTACAAAAACTAAAGCAACTATACACATAACTTTAATTAATATATTCATAGAAGGACCAGCGGTATCTTTAAGAGGATCGCCTACGGTATCACCTATAATGGCAGCTTCATGGACTTTGGTTCCTTTACCTCCATAATTTCCCAGTTCAATATATTTTTTGGCATTATCCCAAGCACCTCCAGAATTAGCCATCATAATAGCTAATAATACTCCTACTAATACTGCTCCAATTAATAAACCTCCTAAAGCTTCCGGACCAAGTAATATTCCAACAGCGATGGGAGCTATTATAGCTAATAGCCCTGGCAGAATCATTTCTTTTAAAGCTCCTTTAGTACTAATATCCACACATTTAGTAGGATCTGGTTTTGCTTTCCCTTCTTTTAAACCAACTATTTCTCTAAATTGCCTACGGACTTCCTCTATTATTAAGGAGGCAGTTTTTCCAACTGCCTTTATAGCTAAAGCAGAAAAAAGATAGGGTAAAAAACCACCTATAAACAATCCTGCAACAACTATTGGATTAGTTATGCTTATAACTTTTAACCCTACAGAACTGCAATAGGCTGAAAATAAAGCTAAAGCAGTTAATGCTGCTGAACCAATAGCAAAGCCTTTTCCCATAGCAGCAGTAGTATTTCCAACTGCATCTAAAGAGTCAGTAATTTCTCTTACCTTAGGATCTAATCCTGACATCTCAGCGATTCCTCCTGCGTTATCGGCAATAGGTCCGTAAGAATCAACAGAAACTGTATTTCCAATTATAGAAAGCATTCCTACCCCTGAGATTGCAATACCATATAATCCGGCGAATTTATTAGCTATCAAAATAGTAATAGATAATATAATTAAAGGAAGACAAGTACTTTCCATCCCAGTAGCTAATCCTGAAATAATCGTAGTTGCCGCTCCGGTAAGTGATGATTTAGCTATTGATTTTACTGGAGAATGACTATAGGAAGTATAATGCTCTGTTATAAAACCAATAATTATTCCTGCAATTAATCCAGCTGTAGTTGCATAAAATATATTAAAATCTTTAAACAAAAAATAAGAAAGAAAAGCAGAAGATATAATTAATAAAAAACCACTAACTATAGTTCCCTTGGTTAAAGCATTGTTTAAATTTTTATTGTTTTTAGTTTGTACAAAAAAAGACCCTATAATAGATGAAATTACTCCACAAGCAGCTAATAATAAAGGAAATATCACTACATTAGTTTCTTTAAATAATATTTGCCCTAAAATCATACTGGAAATTATTGCACCTACATAAGATTCAAATAGATCTGCACCCATTCCCGCTATATCACCTACATTATCTCCTACATTATCTGCAATAACTGCCGGATTACGAGGGTCATCTTCAGGAATCCCAACTTCAATTTTTCCTACTAAATCAGCTCCTACGTCTGCAGCTTTAGTGAATATTCCTCCACCTACTCTAGCAAACAAAGCAATAGAACTTGCCCCTAAAGCAAATCCATTAATTATTTCTGGATCTCTTATAAAATAGTATAAACTACCTAAACCGAAAAGACCAAAACCAGCTACAGCCATACCCATAACTGAACCACCAGAAAAAGCTATTCTTAAGGCTTTTCCTACTCCTTCTTCTTGAGCAGCATATGCAGTTCTACTATTTGCTTTAGTAGCTAATTTCATTCCGCATAAACCAGCTAATCCAGAACAAATAGCACCCACTATAAAAGATAAACTTGTAATAGGACTTCTTACCCAACCCAATATAATACTCACTATAATAATGAAAAAAACTAATACGCTATATTCTCTTTTTAAAAAAGTCATAGCTCCCTGTTCAATTAAATTTGAGATTCCTTGCATTATTTCGTTTCCTGGTTTTTCTCTAATTACCATTATAGAAAGAAATATAGCAAAGGATAAAGCAATAATTCCACTTAAAGGAACTAATAATTCAATTTGCATTTTTTATATCCTTTCTATTTTATATTACATTTTATAGATCTCTTAATATTAAAATTAATTTATTTTCAGTTTTATTACTTTCCACACTTTGAATTTTTTTCTTTTATTGCTGCTTGGGCAGCTGCTAATCGAGCAATAGGAACTCGGAAAGGAGAACAACTAACATAATTTAATCCTACAGAATGACAAAATTCTACAGATCGAGGCTCTCCACCATGTTCCCCGCAAATACCTACTTCTAAATCAGGTCGAGTTTTTCTGCCTAAACTAGTTCCTAACTCTACTAATTTCCCTACTCCTTCTTGATCCAAAACTTCAAAAGGATTATCCTCTAAAATATGATCATCCACATATTTTAATAAGAATTTACCTTCTGCATCATCCCGGCTTATTCCAAAAGTTGTTTGGGTTAAATCGTTAGTACCAAAGGAAAAGAATTCAGCTTCTTCTGCTATCTTATCAGCAGTTAGTGCAGCTCGAGGTAATTCAATCATAGTTCCAACTTTATAGTTTAATTTTATTCCTGCCGATTTTATCTTTTCATTGGCAATTTTTCTTACATCTCTACATATTGGTTTTAATTCGTTTATATGGCTGATCAGAGGAATCATTATTTCGGGTTTGACTTTTATTCCTTTCTTAGTTAATTCTATTGCTGCTTCTATAATTGCTTGGATTTGCATATTATATATTTCAGGATACAATAATCCTAACCTGCATCCTCTAAGCCCCAACATTGGATTTATTTCATGTAAAGATGTTACTTTTTCTAACAATTTTTCTTTTTCGTTAAGTTCTTTAATATCCTTTTCTTTTAATCGTAAAGTGGTTACTTCTATTAAAATATCCTCTAAATTAGGTAGAAATTCATGAAGTGGTGGATCTAAAAGTCTAATAATTACCGGCAGACCTTCCATCGCTTTAAAAATTCCTATAAAATCACCTTTTTGTATGGGTAACAATTTTTTTAAAGCTTCTTCTCTATTTTTTTTATTATCGGCCAGAATCATTTCCTGTACAATAGGTAATCGATCCTGAGCCATAAACATATGCTCAGTTCTAGTTAGTCCTATACCTTCTGCCCCTAATTCTCTTGCCTTTAGAGCATCTTCAGGTGTATCAGCATTTGCGTATACGCCTAAGCGTTTTTTTTCATTAGCCCAAGATAATAATATTTTAAACTCTTCACTCATTTCTGGATCAATGGTAGGAACTTTTCCTAAAAATACTTCTCCACTCCCACCATCTATGGTAATAAATTCACCTTTTTTTATGATAATATTATTAACACTAATGGTTTCTTTTTTTGCGTTAATACTCAAAGCACTGCAACCTGCTACACAAGCTTTTCCCATTCCTCGTGCTACTACTGCAGCATGGCTAGTCATACCACCCCTACTAGTAAGAACACCTTGTGCTTCTACCATTCCATGAATATCATCAGGAGTTGTTTCGGTTCTTACTAATATTACTTGTTCTTTTTCTTTCCCTAATTGTTCTGCTTCATCTGCGGTAAAAACAACTTTTCCATAAGCTGCACCAGGAGAAGCGGGTAATCCTTTAGCAATCACTTTAATCTTTGCGTTTGGATCTATTCTTTTATGTAATAATTGATTTAACTGATTAGGTTTTACCCTCAAAATTGCTTCCTCCTTACTTATTATCCTTTCTTTCACCATATCTACGGCAATTTTAACTGCAGCTTGGCCGGTTCTTTTAGCGGTTCGAGTTTGTAGTAAATAAAGCTTTCCCTTTTCTATGGTAAATTCATAATCTTGGACATCTTGGTAATTCTTTTCTAAAAGTTGGATTACTTTAATAAGTTCTTGATATACTTTAGGTAAATCATTTTTTAAATTTGATAATGGCATAGGTGTTCTAATGCCTGCCACCACATCTTCTCCTTGGGCATTTAGTAGATATTCTCCATAATACTCTTTTTCTCCGGTAGAAGGATTTCTGGTAAATCCAACTCCTGTTCCAGAATTATCTCCCATATTACCAAATACCATTTCTTGAACGCTTACCGCTGTACCTAGATCATCAGGTATTTTATTGATCTTTCGATAAGTTATTGCTCTTTTATTATTCCAAGAATTAAATACGGCATCTATGGCCATTTTTAATTGTAATTCAGGGTCTTGAGGAAAATCTTTTCCGGTCTCTTTTTTAATTAGATTTTTATATCTTTCCAATAATTTTTTCAGCCCTTCACCTTCGATTTCTGGGTCTAATTTTACTTTAAGTTCTTTTTTAACTTCTTCCAAAAGTATTTCAAATTTATCATGTTCAATGCCTAAAACTACATTCCCAAACATCTGAATGAAACGACGGTAACTGTCATAAGCAAAACGCTCATTTTTTGTTATCTCGATAATTCCCTGAATAGTAAAATTATTTAATCCTAAATTTAAAACTGTATCCATCATGCCGGGCATAGAAATTGCTGCACCTGATCGCACTGAAACCAATAAAGGATTTTTTGGATCTCCCAATTTCTTTTTAGATATTTTTTCCAATTGTTGTAGCTTATCTTTTATCTGTTCCTCTAATCCTTCAGGATATCTTGTACCGTTTCTATAATATTCAATACAGGCTTCTGTACTTATAGTAAATCCTTGAGGTACGGGAAGACCAATTCGGGTCATTTCAGCTAATCCTGCACCTTTCCCTCCTAAAATTGATTTCATATCAGCTTTTCCTTCATTAAAAAAATAGACATATTTTTTCATAATTATTTTCCTTCCTTTATTAATTTAAGTATTTTAGTTGCAATATCTTCTATTGCCATATTGGTTACATTAATTATTGGACACCCGATCTTTCTATAAATATTATCCGCATATTTTAATTCTTTAACCACTCTTTCTTTATTAGTATATACACTCTTTTCGGATAATCCTAATGCTTTTAATCGTTCACTTCTTATTTCAATTAATTTATCAGGGTCTATGGTTAAACCTACTACTTTCAGCAGAGGTAAACTAAATATTTCTGGTGGTGGATCGAATTCAAAATCTAAAATTATATTGGCTATTTTTAATCCTTTATGGGCAAGATACATACTAAGTGGTGTTTTGGAAGTCCTAGATACCCCTAATATTACTAAGTCAGCTTGGGATAAATTTAATTCCCTTTGACAAGCATCATATTTCACTGCAAATTCTATTGCTTCCATTCTTTTAAAATATTCTTTATCTAATTTTCTAATAATTCCTGGTTCTAATTTAGGTGCAATCCCACTTATTTTTTCGATATTTTCAATAATTGGTCCAAGTAGATCAAAAGAAATAATAGATTGCTTCTTACATTCCTCTTTTAAAAATAACCTTAACTCTGGTTTAACCACAGTGTAAATTATAAAACTCTTCTCTTGGCTAATTTTATCAATTATACCTTTGATATCCTTGATAGATTCAATATGAGCAAATAATTTTAATTTAATATCCTCAGAATTAAATTGACTAATTGCAGCATATACTACTGTTTGAGCAGTTTCACCGGTAGAATCAGAAATTATATATATCGTAGGTTTATCTTCAATATTTTTCATGTTTATTCTCCTTTCTCTTTGATAGAAACAATTTTAGATAAATCGGCTACCTGATTAAACAATATACTAATTTTTTTTATAATGGCAATCCTATTCCTTCTAATATTTGCCTCTTTGGTCATTACCAGCACTTTTTCAAAAAATTCTTCTACAGGTTTACATAAATCTTCTAATAACTCAAATACTCTTTGGTAATCTTTGTTAAAAATATATTCCTTTACTCTGGGAACAATATTTTCATAATTATAATATAAATTATATTCTGCTTTTTCCTTTAATAATGATTTATCGACCTCAATTTCTTTATCATTCTTGGATAAATTTAATACTCTATTTGATGAGTTAAGTATTTTTTTTAAAATTGGCTGATTATATAACTCATTAATAACCTCTATCCTACGTTTAATATCAAATAAATCTCCTTTATTATCAACTGTTAAAACCGCATCGATTATATCATAATATATCCCTTCTTCTAAAAAGATATTTTTTATCCTTTGTTGGAAAAAATATAATATCTGAGAAGTTATCTCATTTTCTTCTTTTTCTAATTTAAAAAATACATTTTTTTTATAAAAACATAAAGATTTACAAATGACATCCTTTAAGGATATTTCCAGATTTTTTTCTAAGATTATCTTAATTATTCCCAAAGCTTGTCTTCTTAAAGCATAAGGATCTTGGGAACCAGTGGGAGTAAGATCCCTGGTAAAACAACCTACAATATTGTCAACCTTATCAGCAATTCCTAAAATAATCCCATTTTTAGTTTTAGGTAATATATCACCGAAAAAACGAGGAAGATAATGTTCAAAAATAGCTTCAGCTATTTCTCTCTTTTCATTAGAAAAAATGGCATATTCTTTGCCCATTATCCCTTGCAATTCTGGAAATTCTTTTACCATTTCAGTAACTAAATCTGCCTTGCATAAATAAGCAGACCTTAAAAGATCTTTTTTAACTTGTGGTTCAACCTGTAGACAATCTGCAATATATTCACCTAATAACTTTAGCCTCTTCGTTTTATCAAAAAGATTCCCCAAATTTTCATGGAAAATAACACTTTTTAATTTAGTTACTCTCTTTTCTAAAGGAATTTTCTGATCTTCTTGATAGAAAAATTTTGCATCTTCTAATCTGGCTCTAAGCACATTTTCATTGCCTTTTATAATTTTATCGGCATACTCCTTAGAGTTATTAATTACTACAATAAATAAAGGCAGTAATTTATGTTTCTTTTCAAAAACCGGAAAATACTTTTGATGTTTTTCCATAACTATGGTTAAGACTTCTAAAGGTAATTCTAAATATTTGGGATCATATTTTCCTAATACTGCATAAGGATATTCTACCAAATAGACTGTTTCTTTTAATAGCTTTTCATTTATTATTTCTTGGCCACCAATTAATTTAATTATCTGTTTTATCTCAGTTTTAATTACATTTTCCCTAATTTTGGGATCAATTATTACGTAATTTTTTTCTAACTTCTTTAAATAATCTTTAGTAAAAGATATCTTTATTTTTTGAGGTGCTAAAAGTCTATGTCCATAAGTTACGTTTCCAGAATTTAAGCCCTCTAAATTGAATCTAATTATTTTTCCGTCGTATAATGCCAATACCCATCTTATGGGACGGATAAATCGCATGTTTTTATCTTCCCAACGCATTGATTTAGGAAATTGTATACTTCTTATTATTTTAGGAAACATCTGAGATAAAATATCAATAGAAGGCTGACCTATTTTAGATTTTGAAGCAAAAACATATTTCCCCTTTTTTGTATCTTCAATAATTAAATTTCCAACGTTTATTCCTTGACTTTGAGCAAATTTTAAAGCCGGTTTTTGTGGTTGCAAATCTTTATTATAAGCAATTGAATAGGCCGGCCCCTTAATTTTTTGAAAAATGTCTTCCTGTTTTTCGTGAATATGTGATATGAATAATATTAATCTTCGGGGAGTAGCATAAACCTTAATTTCTTTATAGTTTATCCTTGCTTCTTTTAAATATTTTTGCGCTAATTGTTGTAAATTTTTTAAGGCATTCTCTATATACTGAGCAGGTATTTCTTCAGTTCCAATTTCTAAAATTACTTCACTCATTAAAATTCTCACTTTGGTCTAATCTTTTTTATTTAATTAAAGGGAATCCCAATTTCTCCCTTTGTCTAACGTATTCTTCTGCACATAAGTGCGCTAAATTTCTTACTCGAGAAATATATCCGGTTCTTTCTGAAACACTAATTGCTCCTCGAGCATCTAATAAGTTAAAAGTATGTGAACATTTTAATATATAATCATAAGCTGGTAAGGTCAGTTCTTTTTTTATTAATCTTCTGGCTTCTTTTTCATAAATATTAAATATCTTAAACAATATGGATACATCTGCTTCTTCAAAGTTATATTTAGATTGTTCGACTTCTGCTTGATGACGAATATCTCCATAGGTAATACCATTGCTCCATTTTAAATCAAAGACATTATCTATTTCTTGAATAACCATACCTAACCTTTCTAAGCCATAGGTTATTTCAACTGGAATAATTTTTAAATCAAGACCACCAGCTTGTTGAAAATAAGTAAATTGAGTTATTTCTAATCCATCTAGCCAAATTTCCCAACCTAATCCCCAAGCACCTAAAGTAGGAGCTTCCCAATCACCCTCAATAAGTCTTAGGTCATGTTCTCTTCTTGAAATTCCTAATCTCTCTAAACTTTCAATATAAATATCTTGCACATTTTCAAAAGAAGGTTTTAATATAACCTGAAATTGGTAATGTTGTTGGACTCTATTAGGGTTTTCTCCATAACGTCCATCGGCAGGTCTTCGGGATGGCTCGACATAAGCTGCTTTCCATGGTTCAGGACCTAATACTCTTAAAAAAGTAGCTGGATTCATGGTACCCGCACCGACTTCTATATCATAAGGCTGTTGAATGATACAACCTTGTTCTCCCCAATATTTTTGCAAATTAAAAATTATTTCTTGAAAATCCAAATTAGTATCTCTTCCTCTTAAATATAAATAAAATTCCCTCTCTTTTAGATTATTTATCACTATATTAACTGTTAGAGAGAGGGATTGCATTTTCTTTGTTAATATATCAAAATCATGCTTAGTTGTCAACGAAAAGCGAATATTAGTTAAAAAACTTATTTAATCTTTTTTTAGTGATTTTAAAAAAGTTTCTGTTTTAAATCTCTTTTCAGAATAATAAGTTAGAAATAAATTGGTAATTTTTTCTAACTCCTTTATTCTTATGTCTGGAATAGTGGCTTTAGATATAACTGATAAAGGAGTTATTAATAATTTTCTACTTAATTTTAAAAAATAAAGAGAAATCTGGATACAACCTTCTTTATTTTTAGATATACAATTATTGCATATCACTCCACCTTCTTTTATATTAAAATACACTTCTTTCTGATCATTTATTGTTTTATCACATCTGCAACAATGATTAAGAGATGGCTTATAGCCTAAAATTGACATAACTTGCCATCTAAACGATAGAGTAAGTAGTTTTGGATCATTAGTTTTCCTCAAGTAATGTAAAACTTCTTTTAATAAATTAAACAGACCGATATTTGTTTCCCTCTCCTCAGTTAATTTATCAACTATTTCTACGCAATTAGCAGCAAAAGCAAATTTAACCACTTCTCTGCTCGTCGAGAAGAAAGATTCTAATATTTCGGTTTGACTTATAATATCCACATTTCTCCCTTTATAAATTAAAAAAATAGCATAAGTTAATATTTCTAAACTACTTCCGAATTTACTTTTTGTTTTGCGAACTCCTTTGGCAATAGCTTGAATTTTACCGAATTTTTTGCTGTATATAGTAACAATCTTGTCAGCTTCCTCATATTCTATGCTTTTTAATACTATACCTTCTGTTCTATATAACATACTATTACATAATCTCCACTATAAAAGATCATTTTTATCAAACGCCTCGGGGAGTAATTCCTTTATTTTATTAATCTTAATATCTCCCTTTAAATTTGCCATAACCAAGGTAATATCCTCACCAAATTCTAATATTACTTGTCGACAAGCACCACAGGGATAACAAGGTCTTAGTGTATCAGCTATAATTGCAATTGCCTCAAATTTTTTAAAACCCTCCGAGATGGCTTTAAATACTGCTACTCTTTCTGCGCATATAGTCAAACCAAAAGACGCATTTTCAATATTACAACCAGAAAAAATTCTGCCCTCAGAGGTAAGTATTGCTGCACCAACCTTAAATTTAGAATAAGGGGTATATGCTTTTTTTCTTGCCTTTTCTGCTTCCCCAATTAATTTTTTATATTTTTCATTCACAACTTATTCACCTTCTTTAGCTTCTTATTTAAACCAAACTATCGTATCATTAGATACTATTTGAATCCATATTTTCCCTTGATTCAAATTTAAAAGTTTTCCCTGGCTATCGTAATACAAAGTTGGTTGGTCTTTAGATTTTTTAACCCATTTCGATACAAAATAATGCCCTCCATAAAATACTTTAGCAATACCTTCTCCAATGACCTTAACCTCCAATCTACCTTCTTTATCATCAGAAATTTTTTCAATAGGCATATATTGAATAATTATATTTGAAGTAGTTAAATTTTCATGAGTCTTGCTGTCTTGATGAGGTTTAGAGTTTATATACCTTAAATAAGTATTACTATTTGGTTTATATTCATAAGATATGGAATATTTTTGGTTATATTTAATGGAAATTTTAGAAATATCCCCTCCTGATAAATTAAGGGTTCTTAGATTAAGTAAACCTTCGCTTAAATTCACCTCATCTTGAAAACCTAATTTTCTATACTTCTCTCTTAAATTGTTGGTATTAGTAAAAAGATTAATCCATCCTCCAATTTCTCCATCACGCCAATAAGGAGAAGGATAACGCATCTGGTCTAAATTAATAACTCTTTCGTCTTTTAAACTTTGTCCTCCACAATGAGCAAAGATCGGAGACCATTCAGCAGCTAATTTCGAAAAATAATATCTACTGCTTCTAATAGGTCCTACCATTGTTGAATCATTATTAATGAATATAGCCATTAATCTAGTATAAGGATGTTCTACATTTACTTCATAAATTACCTCTGCATTATTTAAACCAGTTTGATAAACTACCTCCTCAAATGAATTGCCAACCATTATTGCTAAAGGCCTTACCGTATTTGCATATATATTATTATTTACAGTAAAATAAATAAACATAATAAAAAATATTAGTATTAACCTGTAAAAAAATAATTTTTTAAATATTTCTTTCTTCATAATTTATCCTCTTTCTAATTTCTTAATTTATTTCTATATTTTTTTTAATTTACCTTTTAAGTTTTATTCATTATTCATAATTATATCTGAAAATTTTTCTATTGAAGTAATTATCCTATTACTGATCTGGCTAATTAGATTTTTTCTATAATAATTATTTAGTTTTATCAAATTCGTCTTCTATCTCTCCAAAAATCTCCTCTAATAGATCTTCTATAGTAACTACACCAGAAATATTTTTATCTTTGCTTATTACTACAGCAATATGAACCTTCTTCCTTTGAAATTCTTTTAGAAGATAAGTAACTCTTTTATTTTCTGAAACAAAATAAGGAGGATGAATTAAATTTGATAGATTTAAATTATGGTATAATTTTTTCTTTAAATCTCCCATAAGAAAGTCTTTAGCATAAATAAAGCCAATAATATTATTTAGATTATTCTTATAAACTGGGATTCTGGAAAATCCTTCTTTATTCATCAATTTCATAGCATCTTCAACGGAAGTAGATACTTCAATGGCTACAATATATTTTTGAGGTCTCATCACATCTTTAACATAAGTTTCATTCAAATTCAATATTCTTTCAATCATACTTTTTTCTTTTTTTTCTAATGCCCCTTCTCTCTCTCCCACCTCAAAAAATAATTTTAAGTCTTTTTTGGTAAAAAAAACATTTAAGGGTATATATTTTTTACCAGTTAGAATTCTAATAATAAAATTTGATATCCAACTAAAAAATATTTCAAGGGGAGAAAGTATAGAAGAGGCAATTTTTATATAGTAAGCTGTATTAAGTGAAAACTTTTCAGCATTACTTTGGGCAATAGTTTTAGGAATTACTTCACAAAAAATTAAAACTATCAGGGTAGTTAATATGACTGAGATAGAAACCCCTTTATTCCCCCAGAAATATAGGGCTAAAGAAGATGAAATGACAGAAGAAAGAATTACCGCAATGTTAGTACCAATCAAAACTACTCTTAAAAATTGGTCAGGTTTTCGGATTAAATCAGATATTATTAAAGCTTTTTTATTCCTATTTTTTGCTAAATATTTAAGATGTAATTTACTAGTAGATATAACTGCAGTTTCAACTCCAGAAAAGAAAGCAGCCACCAATAAACATATAAACAATATAAAAGGACTAATTTTAATCCACCATTCTGTCAAAATAATATTACCCCCCCCTGAGAATTTATCCTTTATTATTTCTTTGGAGTCCTGGGAATTTTTTAATTATTACTCTTATTATTCTATTCTTTACAACCTGTTCTATGGTTATTTGAATATTTATATATTCTATTGTTTCATTTTTATTAGGCACCCTACCCATTAAATCATAAATGAAACCACCCAAGGTCTCAAAATCATTTTCTGGTATTTCAATATTTAAAAGTTCATTAATCTTGTCAATGCTTATTATTCCATCAGCAATTACAGTATTATTATCAATTATTTCGTATAATTTAGTTTCCTTATCGTATTCATCAATTATTTCACCTACAATCTCTTCTACCACATCTTCCATGGTAACCAGCCCTGCTGTCCCCCCATATTCATCAATGGCTATAGCAATTTGAATTTTATCCCTTTGGAAAATATCTAATAGATCATCTATTTTTTTATTTTCCGGAACAAAATAGGCTCTTCTTATTATTTTTTTTAAATCAAACTTTTCTTTTGATTTGTACCATTGTTCATAAACTACTAAGAGGTCTTTTGTGTATAATATTCCAATAATGTTATCAATGGTCTCCTTATACACTGGAATTCTCGAATGTCCCATTTTCTTAATCAATCTTAATATTGAATTTAATTTAGCTTCCGAGGAAATGCAGGCCATATCTACGCGAGGAACCATTACTTCTTTTACCATAGTATCACCAAATTCAAATATATTTCTAATCATCTTTTTCTCTTCTTCTTCAATTACTCCCTCATCTTTACCTACATTTATTAAAGTTATCAAATCTTCTTCGGTGATTTCTTTTTTCTCTTTAATCCTTTTTTTACCAAAAAAGTAATATAAAGCATTAATTATTATTTTAAAAAATAATATCAGAGGGAATAAAAAAGATGAAATAATTTCTAAGGGTCTGGCGATTTTTTTAGCAATTGTTTCGGCATTAGAAATAGCTAATGATTTAGGAACAATTTCTCCAAAAACAAGTATCATAAAAATCATTATTCCACCGGCTATACCAATACCTACATTTCCAAAAAGTTTTATAGCTAAATAAGTAGCTAACGAGGAAGCTGCGATATTAACGAACATATTTCCAGTTAAAATTGTAATTAATGTTTTTTGTGGATCATCGAGAAGTTTAATGATTAAATTTACTCGCCAACCACTTTCTTCTTTTTGCATTTTTTTTAATTGCAGCTTATTAAGAGAGAATAAAGCAGTCTC
>Ga0315289_10008202_pt1 | contig 15132 bp, 11 predicted proteins | sample YL17G11_40_MG_FD_203452 | JGI IMG/M metagenome (GOLD analysis project Ga0315289, IMG submission 203452) | Sediment microbial communities from Yellowstone Lake, YNP, Wyoming, USA - YL17G11_40 | ecosystem: Environmental > Aquatic > Freshwater > Lake > Sediment | place: USA: Wyoming | collected... | reverse complement strand
GGCGACCAAGGAGCAGAAGGAAGTTGCGCTGGATGAAGTATCCGGGACCCTGACCAAACTGTTGGAGAAGTAATGTCCGACCTCATCCAGGCCTTTCAGGAATACCGCGAGAAGATGAACGCCGAAATCCTGTCCTGCGGACATCTGGGCATCAAGCGCTTCTTCGCCCTGGACCACGATGCCTACCAGGCCGGGGCGCTCCCGGCCAAGACCAAGGAGCTGCTGGGCCTGGTGGCCTCCACGGTGCTCCGCTGCAACGACTGCATCACCCACCATCTCCTCCAATGTCATAAGGAGGGCGTGACGGACGAAGAGCTTCAGGAGGCCCTGAACGTGGCTCTGATCGTGGGGGGCTCGATCACCATCCCCCATCTCCGGAAGGCCTTCGAGGTCTGGGGGGAATTGAAGCGGAAGGACAAGGATTCCCGTGCTTGATCCTCTGGGGACCTTAGAGCGCACGCACACCTGCGGGGCGCTGCGCAAGGGGGACGCGGGGAAATCCGTGGTCCTCCTGGGCTGGGTGCATAAGCGGAGGGACCACGGAGGGCTCCTCTTCGTGAACCTGCGCGACCGCTACGGGGTGACCCAGACCGTGTTCCGGCCCGAGGCCGGCCAGGCCCTCCTGGACAAGGCGGGGGGATTGAAGTCCGAGTATGTGGTCGGCGTGCGGGGCGTGGTCAGGGAGAGGCCTGCGGGGATGACCAACGAGCGCATGCCCACCGGGGCGGTGGAAGTGGAGATTCAGGAGCTCTTCATCCTCAACACCTCGGCCACCCCGCCCTTCCCGATCGAGAACGAGGTCAATGCCAGCGACGAATTGAGGCTCAAGCATCGCTACCTGGACCTCAGGCGCCCGGCCCTGGCGGGAAATCTCGTCCTGAGACACCAGGCGGTGCAGGCGGTGAGGGGTTACCTGAACGGCCAGGGGTTCCTGGAGATCGAGACGCCCTTCCTGACCCGCAGCACCCCGGAGGGGGCGAGGGACTACCTGGTGCCGAGCCGGAACCATCCCGGGAAGTTCTACGCCCTGCCGCAGTCCCCGCAGATGTACAAGCAGATCCTGATGGTCGCGGGGTTCGACCGCTACTACCAGATCGCGCGCTGCCTGCGGGACGAGGACCAGCGGGCCGACCGCCAGCCGGAGCACACCCAGATCGACATCGAGATGAGCTTCGCGACCGAGGAGAAGGTCTACGCCCTGGTCGAGGGGATGATGGCGGCCGTTTTCAGGGACGTCCTGGGGGCCGACCTGGCGACCCCGTTTCCCCGGATGTCCTATGCCGAGGCCATGCAGCGGTTCGGCTCGGACAAGCCGGACACCCGGTTCGGGATGGAGCTCGTCGATCTCTCCTCCGAGCTCAAGGGAACCGAGTTCGGGGTCTTCCGCAAGGTCCTGATTGAGGGGGGCGTGGTCAAGGCCATCGTAGTCAAGGGCGGGGCGAAGTGGACCCGCAAGCAGATCGACGACCTCGTGCCTTTCGTGCAGCACTACCAGGCCAAGGGCTTGGCCTGGGTCAAGGCCGCCGGAGAAGGATTTGAAGGACCGATTGCCAAATACCTGAAGCCCGAGGAAGCCGGCGCCATCAAAAGAAAGACCGGGGCAGAAGAAGGAGACCTGCTGCTTTTCCTGGCCGACAAGCCCGGGCTCGTGACGCAGGCCCTGGGTGCCCTGAGGGTCGAGGTGGCTAAGCGCGAGAAGGTCATTCCGGAGGGACTTTACCACTTCCTCTGGATCAGGGATTTCCCCCTGTTCCACTGGAACGAGGAAGAGAAGACCTGGGAGGCCGAGCACCACATCTTCACCATGCCCAAGGAGGAGCACCTGGACCTCCTGGAGAAAGATCCGGGCAGGGTCCTGGGCCAACTCTACGACCTGGTGTGCAACGGTTTTGAGCTGGCCTCGGGGAGCATCCGGATCCACCGCCGGGACATCCAGGAACGGGTGATGAAGGTCATCGGGGTCAGTCCCGAGGAGGCTAAGCGGCGGTTCGGGTTCCTCCTGGAGGCCTTCGAGTACGGGGCCCCACCCCACGGCGGGATCGCACCGGGCCTGGACCGGATCGTGATGCTCCTCGCCGGGCTGGACAACATCCGCGACGTGATCGCCTTCCCCAAGACCACCGCGGCCGCGGCCCTGATGGAGGGCGCGCCGTCCGAGGTGGACGCGAAGCAGCTCAAGGAATTACACCTGAGGATCGTGGAATGAAAACCAAGTTGTTCTATGGCGTTGTTATCCTTGTTCTCATAACCGTTTGTATCCTTAACTATCTGGAACTAAGAGAGCTTCGTTGCGGCGTTGATCGCCTTAACAGCAAGCTCGATGAACTTATGCGGTTCCGTTTTCCACTGTTCGGGGAGAGCCTTCGCTACCAAATGGAGCTCGCCGACTCAGTTTCCCGTATAGCTAATGAACGGGCTATGGAGTCCAGCGTGAAATCGAATATGCATACACTGCAATTAGCTGCAGAGGACTACAAAACCTCCCCGGGTCTGGAGGGAATTACTCCAAAGAATGTCCGGGAGATAAAGATGAAAGTTCGTTTTCCAAGGAACCTGAGGAACTCTTACACCGGCTCCCAGAATTTTGAAGACATCTTTGTGGACGGCTGGCCCAAGCAGCCTGGTCAGGTGGGTTACCTGGCTCCACGTGATAGTGCTGGTATACGCATGGGTTACCGTATTGTCGGAAGAGGAAGAAAAGCCTATTTAGACCTGATTTTGGAAGAGGGTTTTTAAGCACATGAGCGAACCCTGGATTACCGAGCGCATCTCGCTGGCCGGCATCGATGCCGGACTGCTCTTCGGCACGCAGGATGCCCACCTCAAACACATCGAGCAGAGCTTTCCGGTCAAGATCATCGCCCGGGGGGACGAGATCGTCATCAAAGGCTACCGGGTGGACACGGACCGGGTCGTCCGTCTGCTCCTCAACCTGCGATCCCAGATCGAGAGCGGGGAGAACATCGGGTCCAAGGACGTGGCCTTCGAGATCGAGGTCGCCAAGGGCGAGGCCCGGGGGCGAGGCGCCGAGGAGCGCGAGGAGCAGCGCAAGGAGGAGTTCAAGCTCTCAGCCCTGAAGAAGCTGGTCAAGCCCAAGTCCGAGACGCAGCGGCAGTACCTCTTGGAGATGCAGAACTCGGACATCGTGGTGGCCATCGGCCCGGCCGGGACCGGAAAGACCTATCTGGCGGTGGCGGCCGCGGTCTCGGCCCTGAACCAGAGGCAGGTGGACCGGATCGTGCTGGCGCGGCCGGCCGTAGAAGCCGGAGAGAGCCTGGGCTTCCTGCCCGGGGACCTGCAGGAAAAGGTGAACCCCTATCTCCGGCCCCTGTACGATGCCCTCTACGAGCTGATGGCTCCGGAGAAGGTGCGCCGCCTGGTGGAGGTCGGGATCATCGAGATCGCGCCCCTGGCCTACATGCGCGGTCGGACCCTCGCCGACTCCTTCATCATCGTGGACGAAGCCCAGAACACCACCAGCATGCAGATGAAAATGATCCTGACCCGGATGGGCTTTAACTCCCGGATGGTCATCACCGGGGACATCACCCAGATCGATCTGCCCAAGACGAACACCTCCGGGCTGGTGGAGATCCAGGGGTTCCTGTCCACGATCATGGGCATCAAGTTCGTGTACTTCAGCGAGAAGGACGTGGTCCGCCACCGCCTGGTGCAGGAGATCATCAAGGCCTACGAAGCCCACGAGAACGAGAAGAAGAACGGGCAAAACGGTTAGCCGGTTCGACCGTTAGACGGTAACAACGGTTGATCGCTTCAATGGTTTTGTCCGTTGACTTCCCAGATCGTTCATGTTCCTTTCCGGTATGCGATTTCCCCCCGTCTATGAACCGATGCGCGTATTCATAGAGAAAACGACCAAGGTCGAACTGAATGAGCGCTGGCTCTCCCGGCTCGCCAAGCAGGTCCTCGTGGCCGAGGAAACCGGGAGCTGCGACCTGACCGTGGTGCTGGTGGACAACGCCTACATCCGCACCCTGAACCGGCGCTGGCGCAAGCGCAACGCCCCCACCGACGTGCTGTCCTTCTCCATGACCATGGGCCCGGACGCGGCCTACAACTACGGCGTCCTCGGGGACGTCTATATCTCCATCGAGAAGGCCCGGGAGCAGGCCCGGGAATACGGGGTGACCTTCGAGGAGGAGATTGCCCGGCTGGTGGTGCACGGCGTGCTGCACCTCGCGGGGTACGACCACGAAAAGCCCGGGGAGGCCCGGCGCATGCGCTCCCGCGAAGAAGCTTTCCTCCATTCCCTCCCTCCCCCAAAAAAGAAAAAAGTGCAAGGCCTGAAGCCAAAACCAAAATGAAATCCTGGCTCCTGCCTCAGCTGCTCGGTCTCGTGGTGCTCTTCCTGATGGGCTCGTTCTTCTCGGCCATCGAGACCGCCCTGGTGGCCTTGTCCCGCCACCGTCTGTCCCACCTCAGGGAAACCCGCAAGCCCTACGCCCGGGCGATCCAGTCCTGGCTGGACAACCCCAACAAATTGCTCACCACGATGCTGATCGGGATCAATCTCGTAGCAATCGGCTCCTCGGCCCTGGCCACCACCATCATGATCAACCTGGCCCATCTCTTCAACTGGCGGCAGGAGCTCGTGGTCGGGGGCTCCACCGCGGCCGTGGCCCTGATCGTGATCATGTTCGGCGAGATCATCCCCAAGATCGTGGCCATCCACAATCCGGAGCGGGTGGCCCTGCTTCTGCTCCTGCCCCTGTGGTGGATCGATATCGCGCTCACGCCAGTCACCGGGGCGATGGTCTGGGCTTCAAACGGCCTCATCCGTCTCTTCGGGGGCAAGCCCGAGCGGAGCGGGCCGTTCGTGACCGAGGCCGAGATCCTGACCCTCCTCTCCATCGGGGAGAAGGAAGGGGTGCTCGAGAAACAGGAGCGGGAGATGATCACCGGGGTCCTGGAGTTCACGGATGCCACGGTGGCAGAGGTCATGGTCCCGCGCGTGGACATGGTGGCCGCGGAGTGTGGCAAGACCGTGGAGGAGATGGTGACCTTCGCCGAAGAGGCCGGGCACTCCCGGATCCCGGTCTATCGCGAGACAGTGGACAATATCGTGGGCGTCCTCTACACCAAGGACCTGCTCAAGGGCATCGCCGAGGGCAAGGAGCAGGAGAAGGTCGAGGGCCTGTTGCGCGAGGCCTACTTCGTGCCCGAGAACAAGCGCCTGGTGGATTTGCTCAAGGAGTTTCAAAAAAAACGTATGCACCTCGCGCTCGTGGTGGACGAATACGGAGGGACCTCCGGGCTGGTGACCCTGGAGGACCTCCTGGAGGAGATCGTGGGGGAGATCCGGGATGAGTACGACACCGAGGAGCCGCTCTTCCGGAGGATCGATGCCCAGACCCTGCGGGTGGACGCGCGCATCGGCCTGGAGGAGCTCTCGGAGCTCCTGGGGACCGAGCTCCCCGAGGGGGAATACCAGACCCTGGGGGGGCTGGTCATGGACCTGGCCGGGCGGGTGCCCAAGGAGGGGGAGTCCGTCCGGCACGGGCACCTGGAGTTAGTGGTGGAGAAGGTCCTGCGGAGACGAATCCTGAACGTGAAGATCATCAAGAAGTAGGCGAATCCTTTGCGGTAACATGAAGAGAGCCCCCTTCCAGGTATTGGTTTTCCCTCTCCACATCAACGAGAATACGAAAATCCTATATGCTATTTTCAAACGGACGGAAGGTTATTGGCAGGGCATAGCAGGAGGGGGAGAAGGAAGGGAGACTCCGTTAAGGGCGGCCAAACGGGAAGCCTTTGAAGAGGCAGGGATCCCCTTTAATAGTAAATATCTACGATTAGATTCCATGACCATGATTCCTGTGGTTGGTGTTTGCGGTTTTCTAAAATGGGGCAAGGACGTATTGGCTATCCCCGAATATTGTTTTGGGGTTGGGGTGAACCATCTTTCCTTAAAGATATCCAGCGAGCACGTATCCTACAAATGGCTGAGCTATGCTCAAGCCCATCGTTGGTTGCATTGGGATAGTAATAAATATGCATTGTGGGAACTTAATCATCGCCTGACGGAACGTCCGATAAGAGCATAATCTTTGCCCATCGTAAAGACTGAGGCGATCTTCCTGAAGGGCACGAACTGGCGGGAGTCCAGCCGCATTCTGACCGCGTTCTCCCGGGACTACGGAAAGGTGAAGCTCGTGGCCAAGGGGGCCCGGCGGCCGAAGTCTAAGTACGGCGCGGCCCTGGAGCCTCTGACGCACGCCCAAGTCATCTTCTACATGCGCGAGAACAGGGACCTCTACACCCTGTCCGAGGCCGGGGTCCTGGACACGTTCGAGGGAGTGAAGGGGGACCTGGAGAAGTTCAGCCAGGCCGCGGTGGCATCAGAGATGCTGGAGCGGTCTCTCGCCCCGGAGGAGGCCAATCCGGGGTTGTTTCATCTCTTCATAGAATTCCTCCAGGCCATGGATGAAGCGAACCCGGCAGCGGGACGGATTTTCCTCTTAGCCTTCCAGCTCGCCCTCTCGGCCAAACTGGGGTTCGAGCCCCAGATCGAACACTGCTTGGGATGCCGGAGAAAGGAGTCCCCGGCGTTCTTTTTCAGCACGCAGATGGGCGGGATCCTCTGCGAGCGCTGCCTCCGGTACAAGGACGTGACCGCGAAGGCGATATCGAAGGAGGCTCTGGCCGCGCTGAGACACCTGCAGGTGGCGGACTGGGAGGAGATCTCCGGGCTCACGCTCCCGGAGGCGCTGCGGAAGGAATTGGACTTGAGCCTGGCGGGGTTCCTGGAATACCATGAGGAGCACCGGAGCGTGCTCAAGTCCACGAGGTTCATGAGGGCAGTGACCAGAACATCTGACGGAGCTCCGTATGAAAACGGGTACTAACGTAATGCAATTGTGCGGCATTTGGGGTCCTCCTTCCCTCTTAAGGTTTTGGTTTAAAACGACTTATGCATCAAAGCTACCCTCTTCCCGATTTCTTTCCGGGACTTCCCGATTTCTTTCCGGGAGCTCCCGATTCCGGTCCGGGAACTCCCGATTCCCGTTCGGGACCTCTCCATCCCTGTTCGGGAACTCCCGATCCCCGTTCGGGACCTCCCCGTCCCGGACGGAGACCTCCCCAAAGCGAACAGGGAAGTCCCCACCAGCGATGGGGACCTCCCCTTTCTGTTATCCTATCCTGCAAAAGCCGTTCATCCCATCTTCCGACACCCTTTGAGCGGAGGCGGATTGGCAGGAAGGCTGCGATTATTTAAATCATTTCTTTTCGTATTCGTTCTTTCCCTCATTCCCGGCGCGCCGGGCTTCGGCCTGGTGCTCCGGGACTTTTCCATCTGGCCGGAGGGCGAGCGGGTCTGGGTGGGCATGCCCCAGGGACTTTTCATCTACCACCCCACGGACCTGACCTGGACCGGGCAGAGCGTCAGGGCCGGGCTGCCTGCGAACAAGGTGCGCTTGGTGGCCGTAGATCAGGGCTTTGTGTGGGCCCTGACCCCGAAGGGAGCGGCTAATGCGGACGTCCGGCTCCTGGACTGGCAGGCCGCGGACAGCGCCAAGGGAGACCTGCCCGCTGACGAAGCCCTGTCCCTGGCCTTCCAGGGGGACTACGTGTGGGTTGGCACCTCTCGCGGGGCCGCGCGCTTCGACCGCGCCAGCCAGGACTGGCGATTGTTCACGTCCAAGGAGGGGCTGCCGGGAAACCGGGTTCAGGACATCGCGGTGGATGGGAACATCGTCTGGTTCGCCACGGAATCAGGGGTCGCCTCCTTCGACGCCGAGTTCGAGACCTTCCGCAGCTATGGGGGAAAGGAAGGGCTGGCATACCGGGACATCCGGCGCATCCTGTCCCGCTCCGGGAACCTGTGGTTCTTCTCACCCGAAGGGGCCCTGAGATACCGCAAGGATCTGAACGCGTTCCGCAGCTATCCCCGGGAGCAGGGGGCCTTGAGGGGAACCGAGATACGGGGTCTCACGGCCTCCGGGGATTCGCTGTGGATCGTGACCGAGGAAGGGGTCTCGATCTACGACCCCCTGTCCGACGCCTTCCTGCCTTTCAAAGAAGAAGGCCGTCTGCCCAGGGGGGAGGTGCGCGACGTGCTGTTAGACAAAAACGACGTGCTCTTCGCCACGGACAAGGGCCTATACCGTTATTCCCGGGACACCAAAGTCTGGAAGCAGGAGGGCACGACTGCGGGACTGGCCAGCGACACGCTCCTCTCTCTGGCCAAGTCCGGGGACCTCATCCTGGCCACCTCACCCTCCGCGATCAGCGTGTACGACGGAAAGACCGCGCGCTGGACCTATCATCCGGTGAAGGCGGAGAAGGAGGGGGGACTGGGACTGTCGCTCAGCGAGGGCGGGGGACTGCAACTGGCGCTCTCGCCCGCGCATACCTGGAGCCTGAAAGGACGGTCCTCGTACTTCCGGGACGAGTTCCACCTGAACTCCGAGCCGGCCTATGGGACCGAGGAGTGGAAGAGCAACCTGGCCCTGGTCGGGGCCCTGGGCCGGGGGCGCACGGCCAGCGCCTACTTCGACAACACCGGCCCGGAGGGCAGGCGCTATGGGGCGAGGTACCTGGGCGCGGACCGGGACTGGGTGCAGCAGATGGACCTGGGACACTTCCGCTACCTCTCGGGCGGGTCGCAGTTCCTGCCTAACTTAGGGCTCTACGGCGGGCAGGTCAGGATGGGAGCCGGGCCCAAGACCAAAGAGACCCTAAAGTCCCTGGCCTCGTTCAATGCCCAGGCCGGGGAGCGGACCACGGCCTTTGCCACGGACCGGTTCACGGGCTACATCCAGGAACAGGTCCGGGAGGTCAACGACGTGGCGTTCGCCAAACGGACCTACTTCGTAATCGACGCCATCGGGGGAACGCTGCCCATCGTCTCCGCGTCGGAAAAGATCTACAGGGACGACCAGCTCCCTCTGACCAATGACCCCAATACGCTGGCCGGCACGACCCTCGCAGGCCTCGCCGGGGACTGGGACCTGCTCACTGGGGAAAAGGACTATGCCATGGATTACGGAAGAGGAATCGTCGCGTTCAATCCCCCTCTGGCGTCCACGGACCGGGTGGTCATCCAGTACGAGGGACAGGCGGGTTATTCCGAAACCGTCCTCTACAGCGAAACCGAACGCGGGCACGAGCTCTGGAACCGGTATTACCTGGGCGGAGCGGACATCCTGCCCAACAGCTTCCGGCTGACCCTCGCGGATACCCTCGCGCGGGAGAGGCCGATCGCGGACTTCGGGCTGGACGCGAACCGGGACGGGGAGGTGGACGCCGGGCTGGTGGACTTCAAGCGGGGCATCCTCGCCTTCCCGCAGGACCGACCCTTTCCCAGGGCGGTCTACGACACCCTGATGCCGAGGCACGTCTACACGATGCGGGCGAGATTCCGGACCGAGGCGCCCCTCTTCCAACTCTCCCGATTCCCGATGGTCAAGGAGTCCGAGGTCATCACCGTGGACGGGGAGCTTCTGGAGCGGGGCGCGGATTACCTGGTGGACTACACCAGCGGGCTCTTAGTGTTCCAGCGGAGGGGGCTCATCTCGCAGGAGAGCCGGGTCGAGGCCGTGTACGAGTATGTGCGTGAGAAAAAAGAACACTACCGGGCGAGCGGGTTCGGGTTCGCGCCCTCGGACCATTTCTCCTTCGAAAGCCGGTTCGCCAACTGGGAGCGTTTAGCGACCGACACCACGCTCTGGGCCCAGCAGAACGACGTGACGGCGGAGTTCCGGCAGAGCTGGAAGGGGAGCAGGACCGAGCTGCGCATTCCGGTGGAGCTCGGGACCTCCCTGGTGGCCCGGATGGCCAGCGCCCAGAGCGGGGCCCTGCTTCTGTCCTCTCCGAGATACAAGCTCCGCACCCGGTACGAGCATTGCGAGAGGGGCTTCAGCGCGCTGTACATCCCCCTGACCCCGGTCGGGGAGCTGCGCGAGCGGACCACGGCCTTCGGGGAATACCTGCTGATGCCGTCCTCGCCCCTGTCGGCCTCGTTTCAGAGGACCCTAGGCCGACTGGGAGGGAGGGAGGACAACCTCCAGGGGAAGTGGCGGTTCACGAAAGAGAACCTGCCCAGCCTGGGGCTCACCGGGGTGCGGGACGCGGTCGTGAGCGACACCCTGGACATCTCGCGGGGGAGCGGACGGTTGGACCTGGACTACACCCTGTCCCCGAAGGCCTTGAAGAAGGCCGGGATGAAATCCTTCAAGATGACCTCCTACTACCGCGAGGGAAAGGAGCGTTATACGCCCCAGGCCGCGATTGTGACCGAGGAGAAGAATCTCCGGCACCGCTCGGGCTCGCTGGGCCTTGCGACCTCGCCCGTCAACGCGGTCTACGTCTCCGGGCGATACGAGGAGGAGAGGACCGGGGAGAAGCTGGATGGGATAGACCCGGACTACTGGCTTTCGGCCCGGAAGCAGTGGGCGGAGTACTTCCTCCTCGTGGATCGCATCCCGAGCCTGTCCCTGGGCCTGGTGGGCAGGGACGAGGGGGCGGAGGTCTACTGGCGCGCAAGCCACGGGCTGAGGGACGTGACGCTCGACCAGAACACCTCCGCGAGCCTGCGGGTGTATCCGGGGGTTTGGACCAAGGCCCTGACGCCCTTAAACTTCGAGTTCACCTCGGACAAGACCTGGCGGGGCTATCTCGCAGGCCGTGTGACGGGTCTGCCGTCCTCCTGGTTCATCTATGCCAGCCCGGAGGGGGCAACCAAGGAGAGCGAGCTCAGGCGATTCGGGGCCAGGACGGAGCTCAGGCCCAGGGAGTCGGTCACCTACTCCCTAAGGGGACAGTGGCGCAGGACCCAGGACAGGAATCTGGAGAGCGTGCTGGAGGGCCGGGGCAGGCTCTTTGAGAACCGGCTGGAGCTGAACCCGGGGCTGGCGACGCAGGTCATCCTGATGGAGACCTACGAGCGCCTGGAGATCCCGGGGACCACGCAGCGCAACACCGGGATCCTCTGGTGGCAGAACCGCTGGGGGCGCTCGCTCCTGTCCAAGACCAACGTCACGGCGAGCGAGGAGAAGACTCAAGACCGGGCGGTCTCGGGACGGAAGCGGAACGGCGCCGCGACCCTGGGCTTGACGTATCAGAAGATGAAGTGGTGGAGGTCCGAGGAGCTGCAAGTCTCGCAGGAGGTCTCCGGGCAGTACTCCCGGGACGAGGCCTGGAACGGGAATGCCACCCAGACGACCTACACCTCGCTGACCTACGGCCAGGCCAGGTTCTTCACGGCCCTGGCTTTCAGGCCCTCCTTCTCTTACTCCTACAGTCCGGAGACGAGGACCACGCTCATCGAGATGCAGATACGGGCGACGGCGCAGTTTTAACGACAGGGTCAAACGGGTTGAACGGTTAGCGGGTCAAAGGGTAGGCAGGCCGTTCTTTCTTTCTTCTCAGGCCCTTGACCGTTGCTCCGTTTGACCTGGAATTGCCCTCTTGACAAATCCGGGTAAAAATGGTAGGATGAAAGGGCGATTCCATTCGGAGCATTGATGACTCCCCACCATCTGATCGGCGAAATCCTTTGCGACATGGGCTACCTAAACCGGGGTCAGCTCGTGGAGGGTCGGCGGATCCAGATGTCGAAGCCCGAGGTCTATCTGGGCGAGCATCTCGTAAACATGGGCTTCATCACCATCCAGCAGCTCAACGAGGGCTTGCAGAAGCAATTGGAAGAAGACCGGAGCGGCCCCTGAGGGTCGTTTTTTCTTGAAGTGAAAAATTCAAAGCAAAGGAGAGACATGAGGACAGCGATCATCCTTTTGGTTCTGAGCACAACCGTCTGGGCGATGCCCCCCAGGCCGGGGGTCTTCCCCGGGCCGGAGCCTGTATTCCCTCCCGGGGTGGAGGTGGCCGGGCCGAGGAACCTGCTCCTGGCGCTGGACTCCCTGGAGACGGTGACGATCCTGATGCAGTTCCCGGACAACCTGGCGGACACGCTGCGGAGAAGGCCCGCGGTGTTCGATTCCATGCTCTACTCCACCGGAGTGTACCGCGGCCAGCCTTACCGCCAGGGGAGCCTCAACGACTTCTTCCTGGAAAACTCCTACGGGGATTACAAGATCAAGGGCGGGATCGGGGGAAGCCGCTGGTTCACCTCGACCTACAACTACTCCCGGTACTACGATGGGAACTATATGCTCTCCACCGGGGGACAGCTGGCCCGGGAGAACGTCCAGCAGGTGGACGCCCAGGTGGACTTCCGTCAGTTCGACCTCAACCACGACGGGCACATCAACGCGATGTTCATGGTCCACGCCGGGGCCGACGGCGCGGACGACGGGAACGTGAACCACTGTTGGTCGCACGCCATCCCGAGCTTCAATTACACGACGAACGACGGGGTCGTGATCGACGGGGTGACCAACGTCCCGGAGTTCGCCATGGTCACCCCGGCCCGCGAGACCACGATGTGCTGCATCGCGGTGATGTGCCACGAGCTGGGACACCTGGTCGGCCTGCCCGACCTCTACGACTACAGCCGCACCACCTGGGGGGTGGGCTACTGGGGCCTGATGGGCTACGGGGCCTGGGGCGCTGGGGGCAACACGCCCTGGAGCCCGTCGCATATGGAGGCCTGGAGCAAGGTCGAAGCCGGGTTCGTGACCCCGGTGGTCATCACCCGCGACACCACGAACCTGCGCATCCTGGATGTGGAGACCCGCCGCGTGGTCTACAAGGTCTGGCGCAACGGCCTGAACCGCGACACCTGCTTCTACCTGGAGAACCGGCAGAAGAAGGGTTTCGACACCCCCCAGCACGGTCATGGCCTTCTGATCTGGCATATCGACCCCGGGCGGGGCTCCTATCACAACATCGTGGACCTGGAGGAGGACTCCACCTTTCACCTGGACTACGGCACGGGCGTGCGCCCGGACCCCCACCTCTATCATGATTCCCTGGGCCGGGACAGCGACCCCCTGCCCGGGACCTGGATCCGGAGAACCTTCGACAACAGCACCCGGCCCAACAGCCGGACCTCGGGGGGCGGGGTGACCAATGTGGGCGTGCGCAACATCCGCGAGGTCGGGGACACGGTGATCTGCGACGTCACCTTCGGGGTGGTGGGCACCGAGGAGGAATTCAACTCTTCCGTCGCCCTGGGTCAGGTGGTCGTCCAGCCCAACCCGTTCAGGACACAAGTCCTCCTGCGCTTCAGCCTCGGGCCGGGGCGAAACGCCCCAGGCAAGGTCGCCATCTATGCCGCGAACGGTGCGCTCATCCAGGAAGAAAACATACCCTCCTCGGGCGAGCTCGTCTGGGCGGGCACGGACTGGCAGGGACGGCGCCTTCCCGCGGGGATCTATTTCCTCAAGGCCGAGGTTGGCGGAACGCGGTATACCCGGCGGATCGTGTTCCTGCATTAGCATCAGCGATGACGGACATGGGCGGGCCTGAAGGCCCGCCCATGCGCCTTAAGAAGAAAGGAGGAGGGAGATGAAGAAATCATTACTGCTTCTGTTCCTGTTGGTGTGTCTTCTCGCGGGCCTCGCCCTGGCCGGGGACTGGCACATTAACTTCAAGTTGAACAACGACGCCACGACCCAGCTTCAGAACGAGGAGCAGGTGGTGGTGAACCCCACCAACCCCAACAACGTGGTCGCGGTCTGGAGGGACTTCCGGCTGGGCTACCGGGAGGTGGCCTTCGCCACGACCTTCGACCAGTGGCGGACCGTGGCCCGCGAGACCCTGTTCTACGCCCACGGCTCGAACTACATCTGGGACTCCGACCCCGGCCTGGTTGCGGACGCGAACGGCAACTTCTACGCGGTGATCCTGTCCTATATCTCCACCAGCCAGCCCAATGCCCTGTACGTCCTGAAGTCCACGGACGGGGGACTCACTTGGGGGCCGAGGGTGCCCGTGATTGACAACATCTCCGGGTACTTCGAGGACAAGGAGCTTATCGGCTGCGACCGGACGAGCAGTCCCTACCGGGGCTACCTCTACGTGCCCTGGGCCAGGTTCGGGGCTGGACAGCAGATCATGATGTGCCGGTCCACGAACGGGGGCGCGAGCTTCCAGGCCCCGGTCGCGGTCTCCTCAGCAGGCAGCCTGCAGTGGCCGGTTCCCGCGGTGGGGCCGAACGGGGAGCTCTACATCGCCTGGTACGATTACAACGATGTCATGCAATTCAACAAATCCACGAACGGCGGGGCCTCGTTCACCGGGATCCGCACAATCCAGAACGTGACCTTCGGGTTCGGATACCTGAACGGGAGCATCGGGACCTTCTCTTACCCGGTGATCGACGTGGACATCACCTCCGGGCCCAGGCGGGGCTGGGTCTACTGCGTGTACACCGACAACGAGGCCGGGGCGTCGAGCATCACGGACATGTATTTCACACGCTCCACGGACGGGGGGACCACCTGGAGCGCCAAGGTGCGGATCAACGACGACACCCTGAACAACCGCAGGGACCAGTTCCATCCCTGGATGACCGTGGACCCTCAAGGCACGATCCACGCCTGCTGGCTGGACCGCAGGCTTGATCCCGCGAACATGATGATGGACTGCTACTACACCCGGTCCACGGACGGGGGGGCGACCTGGCTCCGGAACGAGCGGGTGAGCACGGTGTCCTGTGATCCCAGGCTGGACTTCAAGGAGGGGGAGAAACGCTGGAAGCCGGGGATGCCCCTGGCGGACGCGATGCCGGCTGAGCACCTGGGCGAGTACATCGGGCTGGCTGCGGCGGACAACCTGCATGTCTATCCGGTGTGGACGGACACCCGGAACGGGAACCAGGACGCCTTCGGGGCCCGGCCGGACAGCCTCTCCGGGGTCTGGGAGGAGGTTGGTCCCTCAAGCCGCGAGCCTGAAAGACCCGGCCTCACCGCCTTTCCGAACCCGGCGAGAAAGGGCTGCGAGATCCGTTTGGATCTTTCATCCAGCGGTCCCTCTCGTCTGACGATCTATGATGTCGCTGGCCGTGTCGTTAAGTCGTTCCCTACTCTCTACTCTCTACTCTCTACTTCCTCGCTGTTTTGGGATGGCCGGGATGAATCCGGCCTCGATGTCCCGAGCGGTGTCTATCTCCTCCGGGCCGAGGCCAGGAAGGAGAGTGTAACCGGAAGGGTTGTGGTGGCGAGGTAACTACAGCGATAGAAAGAGGGGCCGCCCAAAAGGCGGCCC